>Ga0206682_10000746_pt1 | contig 33906 bp, 24 predicted proteins | sample M240m12015metaG_FD_155444 | JGI IMG/M metagenome (GOLD analysis project Ga0206682, IMG submission 155444) | Ammonia-oxidizing marine archaeal communities from Monterey Bay, California, United States - M2 40m 12015 | ecosystem: Environmental > Aquatic > Marine > Intertidal zone | place: USA...
GCCAGCGCGCGTCTCGACACGCGTCGAGCGCCGCGCGCGTGGGCGCTGGGACGCGCGCGACCTCGCGCGTCGCGGGCGTCATCGCGCGTCGACGCGCTCTGGCGCGCGCGACGCGCGCGCGCGCGACACATCGCGCCGCCCTCTCGAGCGCGCGACGCGACGCGGACGCGAGCGACGCGGGAGACGCGCGCGTCGCGATGTTCGGCGCGCGACGCGAGCCGCCGCGGTCGACGTGGGCGATCGCGCGCGCGTCGATCGAGGCGCCGTGGAGACGCGTTCAAAAAGCCATCGCGGGCGACGCGCGCGCGAGGGCGCTGCGCGACACGCTGCGGCGGTCGTACGCGCTGTACAAGCGAGCGCTGGTGAAGCGGCCGGAACTGCGACGGTTTCGCAGGGATCTGCCGCGATGGATCGCGACGCGGGCGCGGCTGAGGGCGTGGGCGATGGACGACGACTGCGCGACGGCGTTCGTGCTGGCGGCGCCGTTCGCGCTGATGTTCTTGGTGTGGATCGCGGTGATGCTCGTGCGATGGCTCGACGGGAGGGATAGAAACGATGCGCTGAATGCGGTGTTCGACGCGGCGAGGAGACGAAAGGCGAGGGAGGCGGCGGCGAAGGCGTTGCCGAATCAAGCGCCGGCGCAGATCGACCGGACGCAGAGCGGGCGGGAGGTCACGATGACGCCGAAGGATCTCGAGTCGTTGCGAAAGTTTAGGGAGAAACTGAACGCGGCCGCGGCGGAAAATTCGGATTTGCTCGGGACGCCGGCGCTGCGGGCGTACGTGGACGACGCGTGCTTGTGTCGATACCTGCGCGCGCGCAAATGGAACGTGGACAAGGCGCTGAAAATGATCATCGCGTCGCTTCAGTGGCGAGCGACGATGAAACCGGAGGCGTTGACGTGGGACGACATCGCCGATGAGGCGCTCACGGGGAAGCAGTACAGAAGCGGTCGAGATAAGCGCGGCCGCCGCGTGCTCGTGATGCGCCCGGACCGCGAAAACTCGTACAACCACGTGGAAAACATCAAATTCTTGGTGTACACGTTGGAGAACATTCTCTGGAAGTCTTCGCGCGAACGTGAACCTCGTGGCTCCAAGGCGGACCTGGCGCCCGAGCAAATCGTCATCTTGATCAACTTCACCGATTGGTCCCGCAAGAACGCCGTTCCGATGGCGACGGCTCGCGAGACGCTCTCCATCTTACAAAACCACTACCCCGAGCGCCTGGGCCTGGCCGTGTGCTTCAACCCTCCGACCATTTTCCGCGTGTTTTGGTCCATCATCTCGCCTTTCATCGATCCCAAGACGTACTCCAAGATCGTCTTCGTGAACAAGAAGAAGAAGGAAAAAGCCGCCGCCACCATGGGCGCGGTGTTTCACTCGAGCGCCGTCGACGACGACATGGGCGGCGTCGTCCCTTCCGCGTGGAATTTCGACGTGTACGCCACGCACATGCGCGATTACGACGCCAAGAAGGCCATCGTGATGGCGTCTTGGCCGTAGCTCGCGCGCCTTACGTGTATTTAAAAGCAGCCGCCGAGCACACGACTGCCAAACCACAGACAGCCGTTAATAACGGCCCGTTATCCGCGTCAGCGCTTTTTCGCGCGTCGTCGAATCTTGCGCTACTTCTCCGCGTGCGACCGTCGTCGACGCGCGCGTCGCGACGCGAACGCTCGCACATAAACTTCCACATCGTTCGCGCGCGCGCGCGGTCCGCGACGCGCGACGCGCGCGCGTCGAGGGCGCGAAAACACCGAAGCGGCGCGGGAGGTTAGACGGTCACATTCGCGAGGCGACGCCGCGCGATGACGCTCGATTGGGGCGCGCTTTCCGCGCCGCGCGTCGACAGTACGCGCGCGAGAATTCCGCGCGTCGTTTCGCGCGCGCGCGAGGCGCGACGAGGCGTCGCGCGAGGCGCGCGAGGCGCGGTCGTGTCGACGAGACGACGGCGCACGGTGCCGACGGTCAGAATTGGAGCGACGCGGGATGGGGCGCGCGAGGCGCGAGGCGCGCTGGAAACGGGCGGTGATCAAAGAGATGTGCGCGCGGGGGCGACGCGACCGACGGCGGGGGCGCTCACGGGGGCGCCGCATCGCGGGTTGCCGTACGAATTTCCGAGGCTGACGCGGCCCGAAAGACCGAGGGAGACGACGCTGCGATGCGGCGAGGCGAAACTCACGGTCCGGGACGATGGGAGCGTGGTGCTGAGACGTGGGGGTGAAGTTGTGTGTGAGGCGCAGTGTGCGCTTCCGGCGTTGGCGTTGACGGAGGAGGGAGTGGTGACGAGAGAGGCGAACGGCGGCGCCACCGTGACGTGGGGACAGCGCGCTTCGTTGACGATTAGACCGAGCGCGGGATTGAGCACGGGGGAGCAGTGGTGCGATGGGTTAAGCGATGGGTTTCTGCTGGACTACTCCGTCGCCGATGGGAGCTTGATGCACGCGACGGCGGAGATCATGATTGATTTGGAGCGAGTGGGAGACGTGTACGGCGGGTCGCATTTGATGGCTCAGCACTGGCCGTTGAACGATGGATGCATGGAGATTGGCCCTCATTATCCCTTCGACAACGGACCTAATGGATTGAACACGCTCGTTTCCACGCATTGGGTGACGAGTAACGGATGTGCAGTCGTGGCGGATCCGGATACTCCATTTTTCCACGTTGGTCTCAACGCGCCGAACGCGACTTGGTTCGACGGATTTTTTAGTAAGCGAGCGTTTGGTGTGGGCATTCAAAACGCGACTCGGACGATCTTACCGTTTCATAAAGGGCGTCGCGTCGGTGACGGGCTCTTGCGCTTACAAGCTCGCAATTCATTTCACAAAGGCTACGGGCCGTTCAGCATGAACCACCCGCTCGTCGGTTGGGTATCGCCTAAGCATGCGCACGCAACGCGAAGACACATGCGCGTGGCGCTGTGTGCGAACAAGAACGTCAAATTGGCGACGATCAACGTCCACAAGACTCTGCATAAACCGAAAGCAGCTCCGCCCTCGGAAGTGTTTCGAGCCCCGATTTGGACGACATGGGCGAAGATGAAGACGAACGTTTCGCAAGAAAAGGTTTTGAGCTTCGCGCAAGAAATTCTTGCGAACGGTATGAGCGCCAGCGTCATCGAGATCGATGACAAGTGGCAGTGTGGGTACGGTGATCTCGATTTTGACGCCACAAAGTTCCCAGATCCGAGTTCGATGGTGGACGAGCTTCACGCCATGGGCTTCAAAGTGACGGTGTGGGTCATGCCGTTCATCGCCGAAGATACAATGGCGTACAGAGAAGGGAAGGACAAGGGTTACTTTGTCAATTCGAGCACGCGAAATGGTTTCTTCAGGTGGTGGCAAACGCCGCCAGTCGTCGCGTTAGACGTCACAAACCCGGAGGCGGTTGATTGGTTTGTATCTCGGTTGAAGCGTCTGCAAGAAAAGCACGGTATCGACGGCTTCAAGTTTGACGCCGGTGAACCATGCTTTTTGCCGCGAAGATTCATCACACACACACCTCTTTCGCACCCATCAGAGTACACGAGAGCGTGGGTGAACAACGTCGCTTCAAAGTTCGAACTTGCAGAAGTTCGAAGCGGTCATAACAGCACAGGGAATTCTTCCCTCGTCCGCATGGGCGATAGATTCTCCGACTGGGGCATTGAGAACGGGCTAGGGTCGATTATTCCCGCGCTGCTTACATCTGGCGTGCTTGGGTACCCGTTTTGTTTGCCAGACATCATCGGTGGAAACGCTTATTTTGGCAAACACCCGAACGAAGAGCTCCTCGTGAGGTGGGCGCAAGCCAACGCGCTGATGCCGGCGATGCAGTTTTCCCTCACTCCTTGGGCCGCAGGTAGCATGGCGAAAGACTTATGCATCTCCGCATTGGAGATGCGCGATCAGTTCGTGGAGACCCTCATCGATCACAGCGAACGCGCGGTCGAAACGCTCGAACCCATCTGTCGTCCGATGTGGTGGCTCGATCCCGAGGATAGCGAAACGTTCCGCATAGGAGATCAGTTCGCGCTCGGCGAAGATATCATCGTCGCCCCCGTCACCACGCGAGGCGCGAATGAGAGAGCGATTTATTTGACCGAGGGTCGATGGCGCGATTTATCTAATGGCAAGGTCCACCAGGGTCGGCGTTGGATGCGCGATTTCTCCGCCCCGATCGGCGCGCTGCCCATTTTCATTCGCGAAAAGTCGTCGTAACGTCGAAGATTTTAATTCAATTTGTTGCGCTAATGTTTATCTACACACGTGCTGGCTGTCGTCGTCGTCCTCGTTTGGTTGACACACTACCACAGGCCCTGCATTCCCGGAGCGGGTTGTTGTTGCGCTTGCTCTCCTTGGAAGAAAGCCGACGCCTGCTCCTTGGAAAAGTCTACGCCCATGGCAGGCGCGTTCGGGAGGTTGTTTTCGTCGCCCATCATCGCATCTTCCGAACCCGCGTTCTCCATTCCAGGGATCGCTTGCGCATCAAAGTCGCACGGGAATCGAGTCACGCGCGGCTTCTCAGCCAAAATGTTGCGAACAATTCTATCGATTCTCGGCTGCGCTGGCGGGTTCTCCTTCAACTCTTCGTCGGCGTACTCGTTGTTCACGTAGTACCCGACCCGGATGAACTCTTGGTTGTTGTACGAGCACGTCACGAGAAGCACCGTCACGCCCAAGATGTCTTCCTGCGGAATCTTGCTCACATCCGGCGGATTGGCCTGGAACACAAACTTGTACGCCCCGCGAACCACCGGCCCCACGAGCACCGTGTCCAAAATCTGATCGCACTTGTCGTCCTCCGCGCTCCCGACGTACGTCAGCTTCCACTCGAGATCTGCGTCGGCGCGTCGCGCGTCATCGCCTCGTCAGTCTTCGCGCTCGCATCGCGCGTCACCGTCGTCCCTCGCCCCCGTCTCCCCGCGCCCCCTCGTCCCGCCCGCGCCTTCAAATTTCAAATTTCCAGCTGTCCGCCCCGTCATCGCGCATCGATCGCCTCGCCTCGCCTCGCGCGCACCGTGCTGAAGATCGTGCAAGCACTCGTACTGAATCTCAAACTGCAGCGGATTCGCGAAGAACTGCGGATTATCCAGCACCTGCACCGACGTCACGCTGATCGCGCTCATCGCCCGTCGTCGCCTCGCGCGCGCGTCCGATGCGATTCAAATCCCGACGTCCCGCGCGCGGTCGACGCGCGCCCTCGCGTCGCGTCGCGTCGCGCGTTCTCGCGCGGATTCGTTCGCGATGCGTTCGACGTCGACGTGCGCGCGTTCGCGTTCGGTCGAGCGACGTGCGCGTGGCGTCGCGCGCGCGCGTGTGCGGATTCGAACGCGCGCGAATTCGAGATCGCGCCGTCGCCGCGGCGCCGGCCGTCGCGCGCGCGTCGAATCGTCGACGTTTTTTCGCCGATTCGCGCGTTTTTTTCGACGCGCGCGCGCGCGCGCGCCGCGCCGAGGCCCTGTCTGCGCTGTCTCGGTGGTGTAAAGTGTCTTCGCACTGTTTGCCATACGACGATATCGTCGAGTCAGGACTCGTCGATCGAGGGGGTCGCGTTTCGGCGGCCGCCGGCGCGCGCGCGCGCGAGACGCGCGCGCGCGCGACGCGAGACGCGCGACGATGCGCGCGGCGCGCGCGGACGTCGCGACGGCGCGCGCGCGCGCGACCGGCGACGCGCGACGGCGACGCGCGCGACGGGCGACGCGCGAGGCGTCGAGGCGCGCGACGACGCGCGCGACGCGCGCGACGGGCGCGAACGACGGCGACGGCGACGACGACGGCGACGGCGACGGCGCGCGCGGCGGTGGGTACTTGGATTACTCCGCCGCGATGGCGAAGGAGTTCGTCGAGGTCGAGGTGCCCGCGCTGTTGTTCCCGCGGCGAGAGACGCTGCTCCCGGGGTCGAGGCTGACGCTGCACCTGTACGAGGCGCGGTTCTTGGCGCTGCTCGAGGACGCGATGAAGCGCACGGGAGGGTTGATCGCGCAGTTGACGTTTTTGCCGAGCGAGTCGAGCGAAGAGGAAGGGCTCACGGTGAACGCGTCGGCGACGCTGGCGAGGATCGAGACGGTGACGCGGGAAGCCGTCGGCGCGCGCGTGGACGTGGTCGGCGAGGCGAGGGTGAAATTGGAAGGGATCGCGGGGCGAGAGCCGTTCATCACGGGAGTGTTCACGCACGTGCCGCAGATGGGCGACGCGGGGACGTACGTGCCGAGCGATGCGGAGCTGGCGCAGGTGAAGGAGGTGACGGATTACATCGAGGGCGCGGTTCGGGACGTCTTGTTGCTGAGCGCGAGGTTGTTGGGCGACGCGCCGAGCGACACTGACGTCGAGAGCGCCGAGAGCGATGCGAAGGACGAGGACGCGGACGATGAAAATACCGTAAATGAGTTCGACGACGCGTCGTTCGAAGGGATTTGGACGCATAAGGAGGTCGGCGACTTGCGCTCCGCCATGGCGTGGGTGGACGCGCCGAGCGTCACCGTCGAACGCATCGAAGCCGAAGTGACGATGGAGGACGCCGATTGGACGACCGTCCCGGAAGGATTCGCTCATAGCCCGCTCACACGCGCTGAACGTCTGTCGTTCGCCGTGTTACAAGTCGCTCCGGCGTCGACGCCGACGGATTTACAAAAGCTCATCGCCTGTCGCGCCGTCGCCATGTCCACCGACCACGGTTTGATGGACCGCCTGCGACTCGGCGTCTCGGTGTTGGACGACCAGCTCCAAACCCTCCGCGCTAAGGTGGCGCTCAAAAGTTTAGGTAATTCGATCAATAGCTAGCGAGGCAGCACTCTAATGTATTCAACGTTTATTCTTTCAGTCGGTCCCAGTCGCGTCACCGCGCGCCTCGCGTCGTCGGCGTCATGCCGTGTACGTGCGCCTCCCCGGACGCCTTGGACTGGATCAGGGTCACGTTTCGCGAGTGCGTCAGCGATGACGTCCAACTCGCGGGCTTTTATCTCGCCCTCGTCACCATAGCGTGCTGGATGAGCGCGCAAGTCCCGCAGCTCGTGTTGAACTATCGCGCGAAATCCGCGCGCGGTTTAAGCCCGTACTTCTTGCTTCAATGGCTGGCCGGGGACTCGTTCAACTTGATCGGATGCGTCCTCACCGGGGACCAAGCGCCGACGCAAACGTACACCGCGGTGTACTTTGTGTTGAGCGATTTGGCGCTGCTGTGTCAGTACACGTATTACGAACGCGACGGCGCGCGAGCGCGAGCGAGCGCGAGCGATGACGAGGGATCGGTGTCTGGGTATGAACCGCTGCGAGGAAGCGAGGATGAACGCTCGAGCGAGGAGGAGAACGTGCGGGAGAGGACGCGCGGAGACGAGGGGATGCGAAGCCCGATGTCGCCCGTGGGCGGCTTCGTGTTGGCGGGCGCGGCGGCGTTGGCGTTGACGACGATGACGACGAATAGCGCGGGAGAAGCGTCGAATGGGATGTTACGCGAGGCGATGAATGTCACTGATTGTGATTATAACGCCAATCCGGCGTGGATGCAAAGCTTTGGTCGCGGCGTTGGGTATCTGGCGACGTGTTTCTACTTGGGCGGTCGTTTGGCGCAAATAGCAAAAAATAGACGACGGCGTTCCGTCGAGGGGTTGTCGCTCACGATGTTCGCGCTCGCCATCACAGCGAACGTCGCGTACGGAACGTCGGTGTTGTGTGCGAGTCACTCGAGAGCGGACGTGATACGATCGTTGCCTTGGCTTTTGGGGAGCTTTGGCACTGTGTCGCTCGACGCGACGATTTTAGCGCAGAGTGTCAAGTTCGCTAGGCGACGACGGCGCGCGTCGAGTCAAGACTTAGACGCAGTAGAAGAATTGTAAAGTCCATGGCTGTACTGTAGATACCGATTAAAATACTACTCTGTCCCTCGCGATGATCTCTTTTTACCGCGTTCGGAAGAGATCGCTTCGACGTCAATCTCTTCAAAAACCAAAGAGTCGAGGTCAGACGCCGCATGCGTCTGCTTCACCGATTGCTCATTCTTGTGGGTATGTACTATGGCCTGGTCGTCTAGCGCAGCCTGGTTACCTAACTTGACCTTGGAATGATGATGATGATGCTTTTTGACGTGCGATTTGTCCTCGTCCTCGTCCTCGTCCTCGTCATCTTCGTAATCTTCCTCATCTTCCTCATCGTCGTCGTCGTCGTCGTCGTCGTCGTCGTCGTCGTCGTCGTCGTCGTCGTCCGCCTCCACCGGTATAGTACTTTCTTTGGAGTAGTACTCGTCATCGTCTTCACCTTCGTCTTCACCTAAGCCGGCACTGTCGCTATGCTTTGAGTGCTTTGAGACGGGCTTGGCATCGTCATCGTCATCGTCATCGTCATCGTCATCGTCATCGTCATCGTCATCTTCGCTATGCTTGTGTTTGTGTTGATGGTGCGACTTCACAGACTTCAACTTCAACGAATCTGCATCTTCGTCGTCTTCGTCGAGTTCGACGGACATCGTATCGGGTAAAGATTTCTCATCCCAATCCTTTGGGGGCGTTTCCGGCGGCACGTGGTATTGCGTGAGCTTTGCGCAATACTTTGACTTCACGTCGTACTTGTCGCACACCGCCATCGGACACGTGGGCCACTCATTACCGGCCTTCTTCGCGTTCTTCACGTTACAAAAGCGGCACGCTGCGCCCGCACCGAGACAACCGGGCAAGCCCGTCCGTAAACACTGCGAGTCGCTGTATTGATACCGCCCCAAGCCGTGATCCTGCGAATTGCCGTGGCACTTTCCAATCTTGATGCCCGCCACCATGCTATTGTGATCGAGCACGTGCTGGCGCAAGATATCCCACGCCAACTCCCGTTTAGTCATCTTTTTCCCCGACTCCGACTTGCACCCGTGCACGTCGTTCTCCGCGCACACCGTCGCCGGGCACACCGGCCAGTCGTGGTTTCGATTCGTCGCCATGTGCGTCTGGCAAAATCGACACATCGATCGATGTCCGACGCACCCCGGCGTCGACAAATCCTCGCACTTCGACGTCTCCATCTGAAACGTCCCCGCCGCGTTATCCGCCGCCGCGTTCACGCAATTCTTCGTCGAGCCTTCGAGTATTTCCTTCTTGTGCCCGTGATGGCTTCCCAGCCCCGCGCGCGCGGCGACGCCGCGATCGCCTCCGAGTCCCGCGACGCACGCCAGCGCGGCGAGCGCACCGACGAGCGCCAACGCGCTCGAGAGACGCCCCACGGATCCCCGTCGCGTCGTCGCGTCCATCATCGCGCCCCTCGCGCGCGCCAACCACCCGTCATCCTCGTCCGTCGCCCCAACACCCTCGCCCGCGCCCTCGCGCGTCGCGCGCGCGCCCTCGCGCGTCGACACCGCCGCCTCGACGTCGCGCGCGATCAGTAACGGCGCGCGTTCCGCCATGCCGTCGTCGATCGACGCGCCCGCTCGCGCCGCGCGCCGTCGTGTGTCGACGACGCGCGCAAGGTGTCGCAAGGTGTTACGCCGCGGTTCGACGCCGACCGCCCGCAGACGTCGACGCCGTCGTCGCCGCGCGATGGACGCCGACCCTCCCTCCGGTCCGGCGAGGGTGAAAAAACCGTGTCGCGCGTGCGGGCGCACGTGCGTGGGACACGCGCGGTACACGAAGCGCGGCGAGGACGGGTACTGGCACCGCGCGTGTCCCGAGGCGTCCAATCCACCGGACGCCGACGACACCGCGGGACCGACGACGAGCGGCGACGACGCGCGCGGCGAGGAGACGTCCGATGGATACGTCACGAGCCCGACGGTCGGGTCCGGGCGCAGGCGGACGATGCGAAGGGCGGGACGAACGGGGAAACTGGCGATGGAGAGCGCGGCGCGCGCGTTTCGAGCCGCGGGGACGCCGACGACGGCGGGAACGCCGACGGCGATGGAAGCGGACGTGTCGCAGCTCGCGCGAAGCGTCGATCGGTGGTATCGAGCGGTGACGGGCGTTGAGTTCGACGCGCCGTGGGTTCGTCGAGCGCTCGCGGCGTCGAGCGCCGTGTACGTCGCGGGCGCTTGGCTGTACGTGTTGCCGAGCTCGCTGCGAATGGCGGCGAACGCGGTCTTGTTCGTCTTACAAATCATCACCGTGAGCGCGATACTCGCCGGGACGTTCGTCGTCGCGGGCTTGGTGTCGCGCCGCGATCTCAATCGCGACGGGTTCTCTCGGCGCTTGCTCGAGCTCAGACGAAACGCCGTCGATTTGGCGCGCGGCGTCGCGACGAGAGAGAGAGACTTCATCGCGCGCACGCCACCGGTGAAAACGCCAAATAGATTTATCGAGACCGCGACGGTTGAGTTGGCGGATACGCCTCGACGAAGTCCCGCCCCGACGCCCACGGCGTCGCCGTTTCGCGGCGACGAAGAGATTCGTCGACTCGCGGAAGAAAAGCGCCAAGCCGAGACCATGCTCGCGGAGGCGAGCGAAACCATCGAGTTTCTTCGCGATGCTTTGCAATCCGTCGACGAAGCGCGCGCGAGCGATCGTCGTCGGCTCGTGGAGCTCGAACGAAAGCTCGCCAAGGATTCGCACACGGTGAAGGCGTTGAGCAAGCGCGTTCGATCGAAAGAAATCGACCTCGCCGCCGCCGAGCCTTGGATGTTAGATCCGTGACTAGTTTATTAGCGAATCATTAGCAGTCGCTCGAGCCGCGCGGTTCGACTCGCGACGAGGTGTAAAATAGATGTAGCGTGAAGTATCCCAGAGCGCCGCGACGCGCGCCCGACTCCATTTTCCATCGCGCGCCCGATGCGCGCGCGCGCCCTCGCGCTCGTCGCGCTGCTCGCGCGCGCATCCCTGGCGTTCGCCGACCTCGACGACGCGAGCGAACGACGCGAGATCGATGACTATCACTACGTCTTTTCCGCCGATTGCCAACCGTACATGACTTGGCAGGCGCGCGCGCTGTATGAGTCGTGGCGCGCGATTGGCAGCCCTGGACGCATGACGCGATTGATATCGTGCACGGATGACGAGTACGCGCGGTACGAACACATGGACGTGGTGCCGGACACGGTCAAGTGCCCGTCGTTCGTGTGGTACGCCAAGGAAAAGTTTGGGGACGACGACGGATACTCTGCGTATAACTTGCCGGGAGGGATGAATCATTGGGCGCAAAACGTCGGCACGGATCGAAAGTGGGTGGTGAAGCTAGACGCGGACATGTTGTTGCTAAAACCGCTGAGCGTGAGAGAGATTCCAGCGAGCAAGGGCGTCGCCGCGAGCGGTCAATACGATTATCTCGTCGGCACGAAGAACGGAATGGCCAAGTGGTTCGTGGACGAGGAGGTGGAGAAAAGGCTCGCGCCCGTGGGTGGGTGGGAGATATTTGACGCTGAAGATTTTGTGAACATGACGCCGCACTGGTTTGCGCAAACGGTGAAGGTGCGCATGGATAAGAGGATTTGGTTTCCGTATCGCGGCACCGGCGACGTGTACGTCTCCGAGGAATCGCCAAGGCCGTGGATTTCGGAAATGTACGGGTTCGTCTTCGGTTGCGGGTTGGCGGGGTTGACGCACAACGTGATGCGATCCGTACAGCTGTACGCAGGTATGAAGCCGTGGGATGAGGCAAGCGCCGACCCGTTCATCGTGCACTACGGTTTGAGGATGGACGAGGGCCCGTACTCGTGGGATAAACATTGGGAGCCTGGGCACTTGGAGCGTATGACGTGCGCCACGCGAGATGTGGAACCGTTCCCCGTTGTGCCTTACCCGAAGCGCCCGAGCGCGCACGCGTTGCAGCAAGAGCGTCACAATTACATCAAGGTGAAAATTATGTACATCACGGTGTCGGCGATCAACGACGCAGTGAAAAAGTACAACGATGAGAAATGCGGGCGGGGCGCTCGTAGTCATCGAGTCGAAACAAAGTCGTTGCCGATAATACCTAAAGGAAGAGACGTACCGATGAAGCCATCGCGAGAGGATCCTAAGGTGAAACCCAGAATGACGCAAAAGCCGACGCCAGTCCCGGTGATGCATCGAGCGGAGCGTGCGGGTGACGCCACAGAGCGTCTGTTAGCGAGGAAAGCCACGTTAAAAGTCGAGCGAGAAATTGCGCACGAAGAACGGATGCATCGCATGTGGACGATGGGAAGCCTTACTTGGGTCGTTGGCTTTTGCGTCATCGTGTATCGCTTCGTTCGAACGAAGACGAGGCAACGCAGCGAACAGCGACGACGACGCGAAACGAACCCGTTTCGGGAGGTTTAGTTGAATTAGCAGGCGTCACAAAATTAGTCTATTGTAGCGAGTTGACGAACATGATACCGACCGCGAAGACGGTGATGAAAATCGGCACCGCGCTCACCAGGTACAACGGCAAGAAGCCAAAAATCGTGCCCTCCTTCTTTTCCTCCTCCGCCTCTTTCGCTCGAACCCGCCGCGGGTTCGACGTCTTGATGCCCGCCGATCGCATCGCGATTTCTTCATACCTCGAAGGACCGGCATCCACGCTTTGATCCACCACCGCGTCCAATCCCGGCCAATTCCTAAACTCTTCCAAAAGCGTCGACACCGCTCGCGCATCCGTCGGCGTTTCCCCTCGTTCAATCATCTCAAGCGTCTCCACCTTTTCGTCCGCGCTCACCCCGCTCTCGTCTTCAATCCCGTATCGCTCTCGATTTTCCGCCAATCTCGGGTCCTCGATCCCGACCGTGAGCTTGATTTCGTTGAACGACATCTCTCGCTTGACGTACAGCAGCTTGAGCCAGTCTTTGATCTCCGTCACCATGTCCGCGATGTACTGCGCGTCCTCGTCACCAGGCGTCGTGGAGAACCCATCGAAAGAAGAACCACTCGTCACGGTATCACTCGCGTCGTCGTTCGATTCATCGGCGCTCGAGGCGCGCGCGATGGCGTCGCGAACGCGCGCGATTGGGACAGAGGTCTGGCGCGCGAACGACGACGCGACGCGACGCGCGCGCGCGCGCGCACGCGGGTGCGACGGGTAGGACGCGAACGCAGGCGCGTGCGCCGTCGATGCGGACAGGGCGAACATGTCGATGTCTACTCGAGCGCGGCGGTTTGAGGATTTTGGATTCTATCTACTAAAAGTCTACTGCGAGCTCCGCACGTCTACGCACTCGAACGTCTACGGTGAAACACACGTCGTCGTCTTCTAAGTTGTCCTGTAGAAGCGCTTGCGCGCGGTATGCGACGGCGTATTTTTGGTTGCGCAGTACCGCTCGCACGACGTCGTCGTTTCGTGGAAATTCTTCGCACCGCGCGGCGGCGTACAGCGCTCCCCACGACTCGGCGTCGCCCGATTCGAGCGCCGTCGTCACGGCACGCCAAAATATGTCGAAGTGATGCGCGTAGATGCAATCGTGATGGTGATGCGCACGACTGGCGTCCGATTCCTCCGTCGAACGAGACGCGGATGATTGGGCTTCGCGCAGCGCGTGACTCAACGCAGTGGCGATGTTTTTGTCAGGCGTCATCGCTTTCAAGTACCGAGCCATGACGGAGAGGTCGATGCCGTCTTTTAACCAAATGCGAGTGATGAATGCGTTCACTGTTTTTTCGTTCTCTTTGCGAGACTCGCGCTCCGTTCCGAGCTCGAGGCGATTTTCCTTTGTGATCAAACTCGTTCCGCGACGCGTTAAAAAATCAAACACGTCGTCCCACGGAACGAAGTTGCCAATGTACGCATCGAGTACTCTATACGTCAGCGTCCTATTTTTGACGAGCTCGCGTTCCATGATTTCGCGAACAACGGCGCGACAGGACTCGGTTTCGTTGTGTACGGAGACGTCGAGCGCCGATTCAAACGCTCTGCGAAAGTGATACGTGCTGCGTCTCCCGTCACGGAGCACCGTTTCGAGAGCTGCGTTGAAATCGTTTCGCCACCAATGACTCACCGCGACTGTAAACGGGGCCGACGTCACTTCGTGATACCAACCGCTCGGAATGAAAATGGATTCGCCCGGCCCGAGCGTGAAGAAACGCCACGTCGGCGCCGTCTCGAGTTTTCCACACGCGTGGTTCGAGTCGTCGGCGCCGGCGCACACCCCCCCAAACGGCCTCTCACCACCACCCGCGCAGAACGAAGGTTGAATCAGGCGCACGCGCTTCTCACCCGACAACACCGCGAGAACGTTATCGTAGTTGTCGTAGTGCAAATTCGTCGTCGCCCGCTTCGCGCCGTTGATCCAGCAATGTCTCTGCGCGTCGTGCCTCTCGCAAAACCTCCGAAACCCTTCGTCGTAAAGCGTTCCATCGACGTCCAATTCGCCCACGCGCGCCATCGGCACCTGCGCGGCGTACAGCGCCCGCGCGTCCCGTCGCTCCGACGCGTCCGCCAAAATCCCCTCGAACGCCTCCGCGTCCAGCTCCACCCCTCGCGCGACGCCCGGTCGTCCGCTGAACGCATCGCGCGCATCACCATCGCCGTCGTCGACCGCCTCGCGAGGCGCCCGTCTCTCGTCCCTCGTCGTCGTCGTCAGCGCCGACGTCGTCTCGCCCGCGCGCGGCGTCGCGCCCAGCGCGCGCGACAGCGCCGTCGCCGCCTCCCTCGCCCGCGCGCGTCCGACGCCCGCGATCGCGTCGACGCCGCGCGCGTTCACGAACGCGCGCGCGTCGTCTCCCGTCCACGCCGCGACGTCGCCGCGCGCGGACGCCTCGCGCAGTCTCGCCGCGGCAGACCAACCGTCATCGCCGTCGCGTCGCGCGCGTCGCGCGCGCGCGTCGTCGTCGTCGTCGGCGTCGGCGTCGCGACGCGCGCGCGCGCGCGCGCGCATGCCCGCGTCGCGCGTCGCCGTGCGTCGTCGCGCGCGGCGTCGCGGCGTCGCGGCGTCGTAACACTAAACGTGAACGAGGCGCCACACGCGCGCGCGCGCGACGCACGGCGCGCGATGAGCTCGAAACACCTGCAGTTGAAGCGCGAGATCCTGCGCGCGATCGCCATGCTGGAGGACTACACGAGCGCGGCGACGGCGGACACGGACATGGAGATCGGGTCCGAACACCTTCGCGAGGCGCGAGGGATCGCGTTCTTGACGTCGTACACCGTGGGATTCTTCGGCGGAGGCACGTTCACGCACGGCGTGTTGATCGCGAAGAAACCCGGGAGCGAGGCGTGGGGCGCGCCCGTGGCGCTGAGCGGGGGCGGGGCGACGGGGATGTTCGGCGTCGGGTACAAGGAGGACGCGCAGGTGTACGTGCTGGACACGGATGAGGCGGTGGAGACGTGCTTCAGCGAGCAGAGCGTCAAGGTTGGACTCACGGCGAGCGTGTCGCTCGGACCGCTGGGTCGGTCGATCGATGGAAGCGCGTTCATCGGGATGGATTCAAAGTACGTCGACGGACGCGAGGCGCGAAAAGCCGTCGGCGTGCACCACTACTCGTATTCCAAGGGCGTCTTCATCGGCGCCGGGGTCGAGGTGACGTATTTTAGCACGCGAGACGATGATACGCGAGATTTCTACGGCCTCAACGACGCCAGCGTTCCCGAGGCGCAGTTACCGACGTCGAGAATGATCGTTCGCGGCGAAGTCGCCATCGACACCAACGCCCACCCAGAGGTGGAGCAGCTGCTGAGCGCCGTGCAGTTCGCCGCCGGGGACGAGCGTCCGGGGTCCGCCATCAACACTCGCGGCACGAGTTGGTCGACGACGATGTGACGGAACGCTAGATTACGATGTAAAGCTTTTTAAACGCGCGCGCGCCGGTTCGCAGCCTCGAGCGCCGCGCGCGTCGCCGCATCGCCCGACGCGCGACCGCGCGCGATGGCGCGCGTCGTCCGCCGGGTCGTCCGTCGCGGCGTCACGCGCGCCATCGCGCGCGCGGGCGCGATCGCGTGCGTCGTCGTCGCGCTGGGCGTCGTCGCCGCGCGCGGTCGTTCACCGTTCACCGCGCGCGAGACTTTCGCGCCCGAAACCATCGACGCGCGCTCGAGCGACGCGCGCTCGAGCGCGGCGAACGCGCGCGCGATGGTCGCGGACGACGCGCGCGGGCGCGCGATGGAGCGCGCGCCGGAGGCGACGCGACCGCGGGACGCGCGCGGAGACTTCGCGGGACGCGCGCGAGACGGCGACGACGGGACGACGACGACGACGACGCGCGACGCGATGGCGACGGCGCGGACGTCGACGCACGGTGAGTTGAGCGTGCCCGAGGCGTGGGTCGAACGCGCGCCGAAGGCGGCGCGAGGAAGGGCGTCGTGCGCGGCGCCGGGCGAGGCGCGAGAGGCGACGCGGGACGCGACGCTCGAGACGACGGCGTGCGCGCATCTCGCGAAACTTCGCTCGGAAGATTCCGCGGAGTTTGGATTTTTGGTCGTGTACGGTGGTACGATCGACGCGCGCGTGCGAGCGGCGAAAGCGTCCGGGGCGCGCGCGGTGTTGGTGGCGACGACGAGCGAGACGGAGAAGGCGACGTGCGAGACGGCCGGCGTGCCGTCGCATTTGCCGAGCGAGGGTGCGAGCAGAAACGAGGGAGGATGGATGACGGCGGCGGTGGTGCTGCAACGCGGGCACGCCGTCGCTCTGGCGTCGTCGACGGTGAAGTTCGCGTCGAATCCTTTGACGGCGTTGCTCGACGACGGCGCCGACGTGAGCGCGACGATTCGAGGAGACGGAAAGAGGAGCGCACGCGTGCAAGGCATGGCTGATCCCGCCATGGGGTGGTCGCAGTACTCGCAATCGATGGTGATTCCTCTCATTCGGACGACGTTCGTGGTGCTTCGACCTACGCGAGCGACGTATTCGCTCGTCCATTGGTTGGCGTCGGAAGCGTCCGACTTTGACGGAAGCGACGACGCTCTCACGGATGAAATTCTCCTACCAGCGCACGATGCGCGGCAGCGTGCGGGTGTATCGTTTCGATTACTTAATTCGGAGTGTTTTGCCGAAAAGGGGAGCGTCGCTCACGTGCCCGACGGTTCGACGCATTGGGACGGTCAGACGACGGATGAAAACGCCGTCGTGGCGCAAGAGCCCAACTTTAAGGATGCGAAGGCGCACGTAATGCGAAGGGAGAAATGTGGCATCGTGAAGGCAGACGAGAGAATAGGACCGAAGCCGCGAGAGCTGCGATACATCGCCGAGCCCGAGGGTGAGTACCCGGTCGCGTGCGACGAGTTTGCGGATTTGTGCGAGGTGGTTAGAAAAGTCGCGCGAAACCGCGAAGTTCTCGCGGCGGTGAGTAACAAGAACATCTTTCACATGCTTGAGCTGTACATCGATGGGTTGAAGCGGACGGGGATCACGAACTACGTCATTGTGGCTCTCGATAGCGAGACTGCGGATTGGTGCAAGCAGCGCGAGGTGCCGTACTATCACCGCGAGCTAACGTCAATCACAGGTAGTACTGACAATCACGCGACGTCGGGATTAAAGTTCCGAGTGTTGAATGAATTCGTATCCACTGGGACGTCGGTGTTGTTATCGGATGTGGATGTGGTTTGGATGCAAGATCCTTTCGCTGCAGGTGAGAGCGCGAGAAACAAACGCTTGATCTATCGAGACGCCGACGTCGAAGGAATGACCGATGGATGGGACGATCCGACGTCGTACGGTTTCTCATGGAACGGTCAGCGACGGTTGATCGCACGGAATAGCGGGTTGTTTTTCGTCGCGGCGACGCACGAGACGAAGGCGATGATGTCAAGACTCGCCGAACGCATGGCGTCGGAGAAGAATACGTGGGACCAGACGGCGTACAACGAGGAGCAGGTGTATCTCTGGGGTCAGTCCAAGCATAAGAAGTATTCTGGAACGAGCCAGCGCGTGATGAACTACATGTGTTTCCAGAATTCCAAGTACATGTTCCGCTTCATGCGTTACGACGAGGATCTGTACCCAGATCACCGACCCGCAAGCGTGCACATCAACTACCACCCTGAAAAGCCCGATCGCATGGTGTCCGTCATAGCGCAGTACTGGAAAGGTGAAGCAAATGCGATTGATGTCTGGAACTGGAGCGAAGGGAGGAAGGGAGCGAAGGAGTGTAAGTTGCGAGCGCAACACAACGGCATCGATAATTCGCCGCTCGCTCTGGCGATGTCGCAAAAGACGGAGACCGCACCCGGATCTTGGGGAGGTAATCCGGGATTAGTCCTTCATAAAGATGGTACACTCGACACGCCGTGGGGCAAAGGTAAATGGGGCATCGCGCCAGCTCAGGATGGTTCGCTTTTCATGGACTTTATCGGCGCCGCGCACATACTTTCCCTGGTGAGCGGCTCGCCCGACGACGACGCGCCGACGTTCGTGCTCAAGTCCAAACGGTGCACGGATGGCGACGAAGTAGAAGTGAAGATTTGATATTAGCAATGTTATTAGATTTAGATATTCGCGCGAGAGCAGACTTACTTCTTCGCCTTTTTGCGCTTCGGTCCGTCGTCGGATGAATCCTTTTCGGAAGACTTCTTCCCTTTTTTCTCCTTCTTCTCCTTCTTCTCCTTCTTCTCCTTCTTCTCCTTCTTCTCCTTCTTCTCCTTCTTCTCCTTCTTCTCCTTCTTCACCTTCTTTTCAACGCGTTCATCCGTCGCCTTTGCCTCGACCGCCTCGGCCGTTTCGGCGTTCCCCGGCGTCTCGCCCGCCGCCCGCGCTCTCGCGCTCCTCGCCTTACTCTTGTGCTTCTTCCCGCTCGCGTGCCCCGACAGCGTCTCCTCGCTCGTGCACGACACCCCGCAGCACGAGCACCTCCACGGCGGCCTCGTCGACAGGAACTCCTCTCCGAACGTCTCGCCGCCGTCCCCGCCGCGTCGCTCCGTCCCCTCCGCCGCCACCGCTCGCGCCCGCTCGTGTCCCGCCGCCCCCTTCGTCGCCCCCAGCGCGTACTTCTCGTGCTCCGTCACGCACGCCACGTGATTCTGCACGCTCCGTCGATCGAACGTCGCGCTGCAGTCGATGCAACTGAACGCCTCGGCGGCGCAGCGGTTAAAGTGCGCCTTAATCTTCGGCTTCTTCAGCGTGTCCCCGCACGACTCGCACACGAACCACGGCATGCGCGCGACGTCGAGCGTCCGGGACGCGCGCGCGCGTCGCGAGCCGCGCGCGTCGGCGTCGTCGCGCGTCGCGAAGCGGCGCGCGCGTCCCGACCGCGTCCCGACCGCGTCCCGCGACCGACGCGACCGCAGAGCTCGACGCGCGACGACGCGCGCGCGACGACGCGGGCGCGACGACGCGAGCGACGCGCGACCGGACGTCCGACGCGCGCGCGACGGCGCGAGGACGCGCGCGCGACGCGTCGAGCGCGTCGGAGGCGCGCGAGGCGACGCGCGCGCGATAAACAATCGTAAAGGCGCGACGCGCGAGGACGCGCGCGCGCGCGACGCGCGCGATGGGACTGCTCAAGAGATTTCTCAGTCGCGCGCGAAGCTCGAAGCGAGGCGGGAGTAGGTCGGACGGCGTCGCGGACGCGGCGGACGAGCTCGCGGGGACGACTTTGAACGCGGACGACGCGGACGCGGCGCGCGTGGCGGTGAGCAACACGGCGAACGAGCATCACACGTACATACGGATCGAGTGCGCCGATCGCGTTGGGTTGATAAGCGAGATCGCGACGTACTTGACGCGGAAAGGGGTGAACGTGGTGCAGGCGGACGTGGTGCGGGACAGTCGACGCGTGTTGTACACGCTGTACGTGTGCGAGGAGGAGACGCGGTGTAAATTGAGCGAACAGTCGAGCGAGCAGGTGAGTCAAGAGTTGGAGGACATCGTGCGGAAGAAACCGGAGAAGAGGCAAGCCGCGCTGGAGGCGGTGACGGAGGAGGACCCAGAGGACACGGAGAAGTACGGCCCCTTCGCGGAGGAGGAGCGAGACGAAACGTTCGTGTCCAAGGAACGAAGCGTGCACGGCGTGCTCTTCGACGATAAGGATGTGGAAAACGCGACAGAGATTAAAATGCAAGTGCTAGATCGACCGGGGCTGATGGCAGATTTTTGTACCGCGTGCGTCGCGAGAGGTATTAGCGTGATTCGAGGAAATTTATTCACCGTCGGCGACACGGTTGAAAATTGTTTTTTACTTTTGGACATGAAGACCCACGGCAAGGTGAGCGAGACGGACTTGGCGTACATTAAGTCGGTTCTCCTTTTAAGGCGTCATCGACGCGCGATTTCGCAGCGATTTTCCATCCCTCGAGACGCCGATTTCGTCCCGACGGAGCAAACGTTGCCGGGCGTGAGCGAAGGCGCAAGCGGCATTCAAAACACGCAATACATCGACCTCGTGACGCCGCCGCAATCGTGGGAGCTCGATATTTTCGCATCGGCGCTTCGCTCGATTCCAGCCGTGCGTCACGCCGGTTTGGCCGGGCTTTTAGTCGAGGCGTTGAGCAAGGCGGCGACGCGCTTGGTGTTCCCGGAGGGGGCCACGGTGATACAAGCGGGAGAAGGCGCGGATACGTTTTACCTTCTCATTGATGGCAAAGTTAACGTCGTGCCGGATGGAACGACATTAAAGTCTGGTGACACGTGGGGTGAAGAAGTGCTCACCGAACCGACGCCGTCGCCTTCAAAGCTTGTCGCCGCGGAGGATTCTGTCTTGCTCGGCATCACGCGAAAAGTCTTCGCGGCGGTGATTCAAGACGTCATGTCCAAGGCGCGCAAGGCGGCGTACGATGCCGTCATACATTGTCCGGTGTTCAAGCCATTTGAACACGCGAGTTTAGAGGCGTTGAGTGAATTGCTCGTGCAGCGCGGTAGACGCGCTTACCGCGCCGGTGAAGTCATTTTCAGAGAAGGCATGCAAGTGAAGATGTTCATGGTGATGGACGGAGAAGTCGAGTGCTCTATAAAGGAAAACGGACGGACGAAGGTCAGAAAGATCACGAGCGGTGGATACTTCGGCGACGAAGTCTTGGCGGGAGAGACGACCATGCAAGGGGTGTACATTGCGCTCACGGATACGGTGATTTTGACGTGCACGCAAAACTTTGTCTTGCAAGTCATCGGTGTCGATTCCGTCGGCGCAGACATGGAGCCGAGTAGGCGCGCCGACGAAGAATCGGGCGTCGGAATTCCAGGTGCTGAGAGCCGGCAACGAGGATCGAGCAGCGCTTTGGCTGGTCTTCGGATCGCGGCGAATCCGAGCGCGCCTAACCTCAGCGCGCCGGTGTCGACGTTCTTGGATCCGTCGCCACCGTCGCCATCGAGCGGATCGCAATCGAACCTGTTATCAACGTCCGGCGAGCACCTACGTTTTGGCAAGAAGTTTGCCGCGTTTGGACGAGCGAAGAAGTCTCCGCAAGCTGGATCAGCGGGTCATTTGCCAGTGCTCGCGGAGGAGACGGCGATGTTGCACGAGCCGCCGGCGACGTCGCTTAAAGAGAAGCGTTCCTCAGCGCTCAGTGGCTCGCTACGATCGCACAGTCCCACGATCGTGGAGCTTCAAGGTACGAAGAGTCTGAATGAGTTCGAAGTCGTGGACATCCTCGGACAAGGCATGGTCGGTCTGGTGTTGCGCGCCAAGCACAAGGGCTCGGGCAAGGTGTGTGCGATTAAAACCATGCCGAAATCGCAAGTCATCGAAAACGGTGAAGAAGAGCATTGTATGGCAGAAAGGCGCGCGCTAGAAGAACTCCGCCATGCACCGTTCGTTTGCAACTACTATGCCTCGTTTCAGGACCCATGGGCACTATATCTCGTCGTCGAGGATTGCGTCGGCGATATGTTTGACTTGTTCAACAGAAGCGGATTACCCGGCATTGGGCAAATCAAAGTGTACACCGCGCAAGTCTTGCTCGGGCTGGAGTACATTCACAGCGCCGGGTATGTCTATCGCGACATGAAACCCGAAAACTTGCTCTTGCGCTCGGATGGCTCGATCACGATCGGTGACTTTGGATTTGCGAAAAAGTTGGAAAAAGGCCAACGCGCGTACACCATTTGCGGCACGCCGGATTACCTCGCGCCGGAGCTCATCTTGCATCAAGGATGCACGCGCGCGGCGGATATCTGGGCGTTCGGTATCTTGGTGTTTGAAATGATCGCCGGATTTCCGCCGTTTCGCGACCGACAGCGTCGCGATTTGTACAAACGCATCGTTCGCGCGGATTTCGCCGCCGTCCCCGTGCCGCGACGCATGGACAACGACGTGCACGAGATGTTGTCGCAAATTTTCGTGCGCGACGAATCGCTCCGCTTAGGCATTCGTGCGCCGGGCTTGGGCGCTATCAAGGGTCACGCGTGGTACGAAACCATCGACTGGGAAGCCGTCATGAGCGGCAAACTTCGCCCGCTTCATTTCCTCCCCGAACAGCTCTCGCGAGCCGACTTGTCGAGCATCAAAGACGCGAAGACGGGTAAGTTTACGTGGATGAACGGTCCGCCGCCGAACTCGAGCGAAGAAAAGTTCGTCGGTTTCTAATTTCTAAAAATGTTCAATACAATTCAATCAGCGAGTCGACGCCACGCCGCGCGAAACTCGTCGTAAATCCGCCGCTTTGACCGAATCGGACGTTGATCGCCGCCGTACGTGCGATCGTCGGCGCCGCAGTTGGCGCAACGCGAGTCCCAGTCTTCACCGAACCACCACGGCGACCCGCACTCCAAACACGGCATGTCCTCAAAAAAGTACCCGACTTGCCCGTCCTGAAACGTCTTTTCTGATTGCCCCGCGAGCGGCGGCGCGAAAGCCTCCGGAACGCGCACGTCCCGGAACGCGTCGCCGCCGCGCTCGCGCGACGTCGACACCGACATCGCCGCCGTCGACGCCACGACGCCGTCGACGCCACCGCTCGGGTAAAACGCCTTGTGTTTCACCCCGCGCTCGACCGCCTCCACGCCCGCGCTCGCCATCACCTCCGTCGCCGTCGGCCACGTCGAACCGCAGTACGACTCGTTCGCGCGATTCGTCTCGTCCGCGTCCTCGGCTTCGGTCAGCAAGCACGCGTCCAATCGCGCTTTAATTTTCATCGCGTCGAGATCGCGGCCTTCAAAAACTACGTGCTGCCTTCGATCGCCGAAGAAGACGCGTTCGCTCGCCTCCGCCGGCGTCTCGCACGCGCCGCGGCCGTCCTCGTGCCACGCGCCCGCGCACGCGACGACGACGACGCCGTCGTCCCCGTCGTCGATCCTAAAGATCCCGCGCACGTTCGGCCGGGACGCGATCCAAACCACGCCCGACGCCGCGCGCGCGCCCTCGAACGCGCCCTCGTCGCGCGCGGCGCCGGCGATGACGTCGTCGCCGCCGTCGCCGAAGCGCGCGACGTCAAAGTTCGCGCGCAGGAGCGCGGCGAAGCGCCGCGGCTCGAACGGCGCGCGCGCGACGTACGCGAACGCGTCGTCCGACGTCGACGCGGCGTCGTCGGCGGCGGCGACCGCCGCGCGATCCATGGCGCGGAGTGGCGGTCGGCGGTTGGACCGCCGAAGAGCGCGAAGAGGTTGCGCGGTACGATATTACAACAAACTAGGCGCGCCGGTCGTCACGTCGCGCCGTACGCCGGCGACGCGCGAGCGGCGGCCTCGGCGCGGTCCTCCTCGCGAATGCGCTCGACCCAATCCGGCTCCGGGTGGTCGACGTTCCACTGCGCGAAGAAAACCGTCGGCGCGGGTCCCTCGTCGCCGCGCGCCGACGCCTCCATCGCGGCGCGCTCGTAATCCTTGAGCATCTCCGTGAAACGGGCCTGACGCTTGGCGTGAACGCGCGCGCCCATGCCGTAACGCGGCCAGCACGAGCCGCAGCACCCGAAACAGCACGCGAACCAAAACGCCATGTGCACGACGAAGTACGCCAACGCCAACGCCAACGCCAACGCCGCCGCGGCCAACAACAGCACCAGCGCCAAGAACCCGATGAGTTGCGCCAACACCGGCGTCGCCATCGCTTTGATCAACCACGGCGGCAGATGCACCGCCGCCGCGCCTTCCTTGCTCTGCCACTCGCCGAAGGAATCCGCGTTCGCGTCGCCGACGTCGACGCGCGCCGCGTACAAGTCGTACGCCGCCCTCAGCGCCGGCGTCGTCAGCGTCGAGTGCGCCGAGGTGACGATCGCCATCGCGTCCGTCGCGCGCGGGTCATCGCACTTGTCCGGGTGCAGCACGCGCGCGAGGTTTCGGTACGCCTTCTTCACGTCCGCCGCGCTCGCCGCGCGCGGGAGTTCGAGGACGCGGTAGTAGTCGCGCTGCGTCGCGAGCACGCGCGCGCACGCGGCGCGACCGGACTCCGCGCGCGCCTCGCGCGCGGTCTCGACGTCGGAGAGATCCGACGTCGACATCGCCGCGCGCGCGACGATGTCGGCCGCGCGAGATGGTGCGCCCGATCGGTCGGCGCGCGCGAAGAAACCGTAACACGCACGAACGCGCGACGTCGCGGTTGGGGGGGCACAAAAATCGTGGATGTCGTATATTACGGTCCTTTCGGCCATCTATGCCTCGTTAGCTCAGTTGGTAGAGCGCACGCCTTTTAAGAGACTCTAATCAGTCTTCGACGGCGTAAGCCTAAACGCGCGAGGTCGCACTCGCGACGCACAACGACACGACGAGGGCGCGCGAGCGCCCGAGAGCTGTTCAAGGACAGCGTGTGGTCACGGGTTCGAGCCCCGTACGCGGTATCTTTTTCATTCTTTTTATTTTTTTTGTTCTTTTTGTGTTCTTTTTGTTACGTTTACAACCCGAGGCGCAGCGCGAAGAGGCGCGCGAGCCGATGACGCCATGGGAACACGAACGCGGCGAGCGCGAGGCATAGCGCGAACGCGAACGCGAACGCGAACGCGCGGCGACGTCTCGCGCGGCGCTCGTCGCTCGACGCCGACGTCGCGTCGTCGTCTTCGCTCGCGAATCCGTTCGAGCGTGACCAACGCGCGAGCAAGTCGTTGATTCGATCTTGACGCGGACGCCTGAGCATGGTGAACGAATCGTTGAGCGAGACGCGCAAGGTGGCCGCGCCGCGCTGAAGCCACGGCTCGCCGTCGATTTGCACCGGCAAATCGCGCTTGAGCTCGATGCGGACGTCGCATCCTTGCGCCACTTGCACGGGTTTGGCCAATCGCGCGTTGAGCTGTCCTAAGTGCAGCGCCCCGCTCACGGCGACGATCTCCAAGACGCCGTCGTCTTTGAGCGATTTCGTAAACTCGTCGCTCGTCGCCCACATCCGTACGCCGCCCGAAAAGGAATTAATGTTGAGCAAGATGATCCCTTCGGTGTCTTCGGGGAAATCGATCACTTTTCCATCTACCGTGACTTCGACGTCGCGCTTCAACCCGGCGAACGAGTGCTCTATGAAATCGCGCGCGCCGAAGACGGCGTACAGGAGCTTGTTGGTCAGCGCGTGGACGAACAGCCACGTCCAACGACGATCTTTACGCGCGCTGTCGAACGCCAACGCCGCGCGCGCGTCGACACCGATGCCCATGTAATTGCTAAACAATTTCTTCGTCGTCGATCGTCGTCGCGGGCGAGTGATTTCGAGCGACCATCGATCGACGCGTTGCAGTCTCGCGCGCCGAAGCGTGCTCACGACGCGCCGCTCGCTAAACAATCTCGAATCATCCCACACGTCGCCAGACCAACCTAACACGCGCGCCAGGTCGTTACCGGTGCCCAAGGGCGCGATCGCGATCGGCGGCGGCTCGCGACGCCGCCGTCGAAGCGCGTCCACCACCATGCCGACCGTACCGTCGCCGCCCGCGACGAGCACGCGCGTCTCCGCGTCCCAATCCACCTCGCCCCGATCGATCGCCCCTCGCACTTTCGTCGCGTCGAGCACCACGTGCGGCGGTTTCAGCACCTCCCTCAACCGCCGCAGCACCTCCCTCCCCCGCCGTCCTCCCGATTTCTTATTCACGAAGACGAAGACCTTCGTCCCGCCGCCTTCGTCCCCGCGCTCGTCCCCGCGCGTCCTCGCCACCGCGCGTTCGCGTCGCCTCCCGCGCGACGGCGCTCTCCGCGCGCATTCGCGACGCCATCCGACGCGCGCCGTCGTCGCGACGGTCATCGTTCGCGTCTTCGCTCCGCCGCGCGTCGCGTCAGGTACGCGTCCAGCGCTCGCTTCGATTGCGGCGGCTTCGGGCCCTCCGGCGGGTACACCACGTACGCGCGCTGCGTCGCGAACCGAGATCGGCGTCGAGCGCTTCGTCAGTCGACGTCCGCGCGCGCGTCGCGCGTCGCGCGCGTCGCGTCGCGCCCGACTCGAACGAAACGCACGTCGCGAATGATGCCGTTCAGGTTGTCCGGATTGAACGCGAACGTCACCGTGAGCGCGATCGGCACCGCGAGGTACGTCGCGAACTTGAACCCCTCGAGCCAGGGCTTGCCCATCCCGGCGCGCGCCGCGCTCCGCGGCGAACGCGTAAACGACGCGCGCGGTCGGCGAAAATCGTCCCGCGCGCGCGTCCCGAAGCGCCGCGCGCGGCGCACCGCGACGCGCGAGCGCCGGACGCGGCGCTTCGCGACGCGACGTCGGCGCGCGCGATGCGCGAGGGCGTCGACGCGCTCGAACGGCGCGCGCGGGCGCTGCGAGAGGAGCTCGAAAGCCGCGATGGGATGCTCGAGGCGGTGCAGACGCAAGCGAAGATGGACGTCGAGGACGCGCGACGCGAGCGAGACGAGGCGCGGCGAGAGGCGAAGGCGGAGAAAACGATGCGGATGGAGGCGGCGGCGATGGCGCTGACGGCGCTCGAGGCGAAGGCGCGGTCGGAGGCGGCGATGGAGGCGAGGGACGAGGCGACGCCGCGCGAGGGCGAGGCGCGGCGCGAGCTCGACGACGCCGAGGCGAGACTGAAGCGCGCGGAAGAGGCGGTGCGGGCGAGAGGCGCGGGAGACGGTGACGTCGCGCTTACGCCGGGGCGATCGCCGAGCGCGGCGTCGTTCGCGAAGAAGGTGGCGCTCGTGGAGGCGCGCGTGCGCGGCGACGTCGAACGCCGGCGAGACGAGTTGCTGCGTTTTTTGCGTCGAGAGCGAAAGGGTGGGAACGCGCGCGGGCGCGGCGGCGGCGGCGGCGGCGGCGGCGATGGTGGCGCGGACGAGGTCGACGTCGAACGCGCGCGCGGTGCGGCGACGCCGACGACGTCGGATACCGCTTCGGACGACGGCGACGCGTCGCTCGGGACGGACGCGCGCAGAGCCGCGGTGGAGTGGGGCGTGGCGCAGAGCGAAGCGTATTCGACCGTCGTCGAGCTCATGAAGCGAGTGATGATGGTCTTAGAGCGCGCGAGCGAGCTGGCCTCCGTGGACGACGCGGCGATGTCGACGGATGAGGACGACGTCGAGACGAAACGTTCGTGGTCGGCGGCGGCGGCGGATTTGCGCGATCCCGATCCCACGCTCGAGCAGCTCGTGCGCTGGCTCGAAGCCGTCGAACTCGTCGACGATGAAGAGCACGCGGTGACGCTGCGCGAGCTCATGGCGCGCATGTGCGCTTTGACGCACGCGGTGGTGTTTTCGCTCAAGCGCGCCGTCTCCGCCGCCGCGGAAGCGCGGGAGGAAACCTCGGAGGCGTACGCCATCGCCGAGGAAGCCGCGGAGGTGTACCGCTTACACCTCGCTCAGGCCGAATCTCGCGCCACCATGGCCGAGCGTCGCGCCGTCGCCGCGGAAGAAGCCACCGAAACCATCACCGAGCTGTGCGCCGACGCGCGCCGGAACGCCGAGGCGAGCGCTCGCGTCGCCGAGCACTCTCGCCGCGAGCTCCGCCGCCGCGAATCCGAGCTCGCCGTGCGTGAAATTCACGCCCGAACGACCGCTCGCGAATCATCGACGCAAACTTCCGAAATCGCGCCACCGGCGCGCGCCAGCCTCGCCCCGTTCCCGACGCCGCCGCCCAAGTCGTCGCGCGCCGACCAGAGCGCCAGTCCGACGCTCCGCGAGCTGCAAAATTTGCGCCTCGCCTTTGCCGAATTCGCCCAGCCCACGCCCGCGAGACCGACGTTTGGCGCCGATTCTTAGCGCCCGACGGCGTCTCCGAAAACGCGTCGAATTGTAATCACGACCCGCGACGCCGCCCTTCGTCGTCGATTCGCGTCTCGCCGCGTCGGCGCGCTGTTTCCCCTCTGCTCACATTCGGCCGTTCGCGCCCCACACCGCGACGTCTCGACGTCGCGCGACGCCCGCGAGCGGTCAGTCGCGTCGTAAAACGCGCGTGCGACGCGCGCGCGCGCGCTCGAGCGCGCACCGCGAGGACTCGCGCGCGCGTCGACCGTTCGATCGCGTCCCCGACGAACCCTCGCGATGGGTTGTTTGAGCTCCAAACCCGCCGTGGACGCGCCGACGGTCGACGCGGACGCGACGTCCGGCAAGTCGTCGAGCGAGGCGAAAGCGCCCGAGAGCGCGGCGGCGGCGAAGGGCGCGAAGGGCGCGGCGGCGAGCGATTTTCAAGAGGTGAGCCTGAGCCCGAAAGCCGGCGGCGGCGGCAAACGCGGGAAAGGAGGCGACGCTCCGGGAACGCCGATCGCGAAACCGTCCAAGGTGGACGACGCGATGGTGAAAGAGATGGAAGCCGCGGTCGAGAGCGTGGCGAAACCGACGGCGAAGGGGGTGAAGACGATTCCGAAACCGAAGCCGGCGACGGAGGGGAACGGAGGAGACAACGGCGACGGAGGGGCGGAGAAGTCGAAATCGCAGAGGAAGAATGAGCGCAAACGAGAGAGGGCGAAACAGAAGAAGCTTGAAGACAAGGCGAGAATAGCGTCGGCGTCGATGAAGAATTCCGTGAACACGGAACGCGACCTCTACTAGGCGCGCCCGTCCTGTCCGTGGTACTACGCCGCTTAGCGCGTTCGAACGGTACAAGTATAACAACATCTATATTAACTTTCTACGATGAACTTCGTCCTCATCCCGGATACGACGACGGCTGCGGCGGGGGCTGTCGGGAAAAACTTCCCGTGTAGTACCCCGCGTAGTACCAACTCAAGAGTAAATTCGCGAGCTCGTCCGGGTCGTACCCGTCGTCTTCGTACGACCGCGCCGTCTCGAGCGCGGACTCCGTCATATCCGGAGGCGCGCGCGGTGGCGTCGCGCGAATCCCTCGCGGCGTCATCGGCGGCGCGCGATGAGGATACCCACCGTATTCGCCGGGCGACGGCGGCGGTCCTCGCGGCGGTCCTCGCGGCGGTCCTCGCGGCGGTCCTCTTCCGCGTCTAAACGGCGAGAACGCCGCAAACTCATCCTCAAAGTACCCATAGTCTTCATCTCGCGCGGCGTAGTACCCACCGTACGCGTCGTACGGGTCGTGGCCTCGTCTCGGCGGCGGCGGCGGCGGCGGCGCGCGACGGCCGTACTCGTACTCGTACTCGTCCCCGTACGACGTCTCGGCGTAGTAATGCGGCACCGGCGACGCCCGCGCGCGCGTGCGTTCGCTCGACCGCGGCGTCGCCTCGCGCCGCGCGTCGCCCGAGCGCGTCGGCGCGTCGTTCGCGCGCTCGTCCTCGTTCGAGCCTCGTCGTCGCGCCGTCGGCGCGTTCGACGGCGCGCCGTGCCTCGCGATCGCGTCGTCGTACGCGCGGACGAGCGCGGTGTCATCCCAGGCGTCGGCGTCGGCGTCGTACGGGCGCATCGTCGCGATGACGGCGGTGTGTGACGAGACGCGAGGCGAATCAAAGCGTGTTACACGCGCGTTTACGAGGCGAGGCGCGTTCGGCGAACGTCACGCAAAGGCGAATCCAGCGCTTCCGTGGCGCAGCGCGCAAAACAAGCGCTCTTCGAGCAATTCTTTCGATGGGTAGCGCGGCATTTGAAGCGTGTTGAAGCACGTCCAGGCGGTGGGGAGCTTGCTGGCGTCGCGGTGAAGACCGACTTCGATGCTCCACGGAGGACACAGCGCGGCGAAAGAACCGACCGGAAGTAAACTACTCCCGGTGGAGAATTGGAGGAGACGAGATTTGTCGTCGTTGTTCATGCGTTCGACCACGTCCCAAAACCATTCCATCTCTGGACTTGGTGAGAAGGAGGCGTGTCGGCGCCATTCCTTGGGGTCGATCGATTGCGAGCCGGCGGCGACGAGGCCAAACTCTTCGGGCGCCAGCACCTCGATCTGTGATTTTCGCATGATTTGGAGCAAACCTGTGCGGATCGCGTGCACGGATGCGTCGTCTACGATGCTCGACACCATTTCGCGAATTTTTTGTCGCTTGAATGCTTGCAAGTTTGCCTTCGTGACGTCTGTCTCTTCGTTCGTCGTCGGATCGATAAACGTGAGACAGAGCGATTCGACGTCGTCGGTTTCAAGCACAACCTTGATCGACTTCACCACTGCGGGCTCAACGTCGGCGAGATCGTCTAGAGTGAACGCGTCACATTTTTCGTTGGCGATGACGCGCCTCAGGAAGACTTTGGAGAACGGAATCGGTAAAACGGCGCTGCCGAAGAGCACCACGTGCGCCAGAAGTTCGCCGAAACACTGGAGCTCTTTCAGCACGCTCGGGCGGTCGATACCTTCCTTACGTTTGTACGTGCGCGCGTCATCCTGTGTAAATAGCTGGCGGTCGGCTCTGTTTCCATCGCACAACTCGTTCGCCATCAAGCTGAACGCTTCACGCGTTGGTCCCGGACCTCCTGAAACATCCCCCGATGGCTGCCGCAAGCCCCAACTGAGATGTCGAATCTTCAAAATCTTTGGCGAGACGGACCAGACATTTACGAAAAAGTCGTGCCAAGCGTCTTGCGCAGACAAGGTGAAACTTTTCGAGAGAGCTAAATTTTGCAATCCATATTCATTGAGCCACGTATTGCGCAAGAACGACACGCGGTTGGCCAAATTGATAATAGTAATCGCTCCACATTCGCGCAGCATGTTCATGACAGGGCCCAAGAGCGACATGTCTCTCCTGATGCAGTTGTTTATCGCATCGTAGTACGCTGGTTTGGCTGCGAGCAAATTCAAAACCTTTTGTACCTGCAACTTGGACTTCCCATCGTCCTCCGATGCCACCGCAGTGAACATGGTCTGCAATTGCTCCGAGACTTGTTTCTCGAGCAAGTATAAAACTGCCTCACTCTTTTCGTGAAAATTGGCGTAGAGCAACGGAATCCAACCCATTTTGTCAATCGCTAGTCTGTTGGCGCCCTTCTCGAGCAACACTCGGATCGTCTCGTGCCGTCCTTCCATAGATGCCCAATGCAATGGCGTCGAATCGTTGTAGTCTTTCACCTTTAAGCACGATGGATCTTCCTTTAGAAATTTCTCCAAACAAACCACATTTCCGGCGACGGCGGCGATGTGCACCGCAGAACATCCTTCTTGTGGCTCTTGACATCGTATCGCGATTCGCACTGCGCGTTGGCCGTATGTTCTGGCATCCCTCAAGAGCGCTTCAACGCAAGACCCCCACTCGGGACCTGCACCCGCAGCGATCATCAACGGCGTGCGTGCGCCGCGAGCGTCTTCGTCGAACACCGCAGCCACGGGCATGACGCGCCCTTTCGGTGGTGACTCCGCCATAATCGCCGCTGCAACGCACTCCGCGCTCGCTTTTTCGTTATCCGCCGCCGAATGGACGAGTGTGCCGCCCGTCGCTGAGGTCGGCCAACCGCCGGTGTCACCACCTCGACAGAACTGCGCCAATCCGATTTGGTCCCTCACGGCGTGAACGAAATCCACGTTGCCTCGTTCGCACGCGATGTGAAGCGCGTCGGCGATGTCCGTGATGTGCGGTTTCTTGGATCCCCTCTCGTTCAACTGACCATTTACTCGAATACCATTCGCCAAGAACTCGCTCGCTACGTTTATGGCGTTGTGCGCGGCCGCGGAGATGAGCACGCGACCCGGTCGAGGTGTCTCCTCTAGACGTGAGAGAGCGCGTTTCAACGCTGCGACGTCGTCGATGCTCAGAGCCTCGTCAACGCTCGATCCCAGACTCAGCCGGGTTCTTCGAGGCGTGAAGTCAACTTCAGTCGCAGTCTCGTCCTCGTCGTCGTCGACGACAAAATCCAATTCGGAAGAATCCGAAGACGACGCGTCGTCCTCGACGATTGATTCGTCGTCCACATCCATCGTTGGACGCAACAATGAAGCGACGTGTCTCGCCGCGTCGGCCGCTTTTCGTTTCGCCCTCGCGCCCACTCGTGCGCTCGCGCGTCGCGGCGTCTCGACTCTCACGGTTTTTTCTTCGTCCTTTTGTCTCTTCGTCGACACTCTTCTACGTTTACGAATCGGCTTGAAATCGTCGTCGTCGTCGTCGTCCGATTCGAATGGATTCGAAGCTTTCATCCGCCTTCGTCGACGGACCGCACGAACACCGTCGTCGTCATCCTCCTCACCATCTTCGTCGTCGCTTCCGCTCCGCCTTTCATCGTCGCCTCCGCTCGCCTCGTCGTCGTCCTCGTCGACGAGCCACTCTTCCTCCGATTCGCTCGCCGAGTCCAACTCGTCGTCGCTAAACTTTTCCATCCCCACCACGCCTCGCACTCGACTCCGATAATCGTACCGCGTCGGTTTTTCGCGCGAGCCCCGCGCCGTGAACAGCGTCTTCGCGCGCGCGTCGTCCGGCCACGCCGCCGCCGCGCGTCGTCTCGTCGTCTCGCGTCGTCTCGACCGCCGCGCCGTCCTCTCCGCGCGCGAACGCATCGTCGTCGCGTCGCGCGCGCGCGTCGTCGTCGTCGTCGCCGTCGTCGCCGTCGTCGCCGTCGTCGCGCTCGTCGCGCTCGCGCTCGCGCGTCGCGCGCGGCGCGAGCGCGCGACTGTGCGGAGTAACCGTCGTAACTGTCCCGTCAGACTGTCGACGCCGAGGCGACTGCGAGTCGTGCGGTGTGATGTAAATGTACAAGGACGCTAGGCGCGATCAACGCGGCGCGGATGGCAAACGCGCGCCCTCGCTCGACGCCTCGTCGCGCGCGTCGACGCCGCCGAGCTTCTTCGTCACGACGTCGAGACCGACGGAGACGCCCTCGCCGATTTTCTTCGTCACGCCGTGCTTTTCGTTAAATTCGCTCGCCGCCCTCGCGGTGCCGGTCACCGCCTTGGCCGTCTTCTCGCGTATCTTATACTCGTCGTCCAGCTTTTTCACCGCCTTGGCGCCCGTCGCGCACGCGGCGGCGGCTTTCGTCGTGACGGCGTGCTCGCGATTCCATCTCTTCACGCTCGAGTACGCGTTCGCCGCCATCTTTCCCGCCCCCGAGCACGCGCTCCCGACGCCGTCGCGCCGCGTCGTGCCGTATGCCATCGCCCCCGCGCCGACGACGGCGCTCACCGGTCCGAGCAACGCGAATCCCGCGCACGCGCCGACCGCTGCGGCGCCGCCGACGACGCGCGCGCCGCCGGCGTCGCGCGTCTTCGTCTCCATCGTCGTCTTCGCGCGCGCCGCCCCGCTCGCGACGCCGACGAGCGAGGTGTAATCAACCGTCGTCTCGCGCGTCGTCGCCTCTAATTCGTCCGCGCGCTCGCGGTATTCGCGCGCTTTCCGTCGCAATCCATCGGCGCCGTCGGCGTCGGCGTCGGCGTCGGCGTCGAGCGCCGCCGCGGCGTCTCTGTACGCGCGCGCGGCGGCGGGGAAGTCTCGCGCGACGTCGAGTTCGACGGCCGCGCGCGCGCGCTCGAGCGCGCGCGCGGACGCGGGCATGGGCGTCGCGGAATGGCGCCACCTGTCGGTTCGGTCGGTTTGAAATTGAAAGTCGACGCGGCGACGACGGACGCGACGAGGTCGACGCGGCGACGACGGACGCGACGGAGATCTAATCGCTGAATATCGTATAAAACAAACAACTGCGTCGCGACGGCGCGCTCGACGTCGAATCGCGCGCGACGCGGCGACTACGCGCTCGGACGCCGACGGCGGACCGACTACGTCGGCCGCGCGCGCCCGCGCCCTCGACCGCGACCGCGCCCTCGACCGGCGCTCGCCGCCGCCTTCGCGCGCGGTTTCCCTTGCTTGGGCGTGTCGTCTACTAACAAAGTGTCCAGATTCAAAGAGTCCGGAAGGATGTAATACCGAATCGTGTTCCCTCGAACGCTCAGGTGTTCGACCGCCGTCGGGTTTTTACCCTTGAGCGTGAGCTTCACCTGCTTCAGGTGCGTGTTCATGCTCACGTCCACGCCTGTCGATCGCGCGCG
>Ga0206682_10000747_pt1 | contig 33903 bp, 41 predicted proteins | sample M240m12015metaG_FD_155444 | JGI IMG/M metagenome (GOLD analysis project Ga0206682, IMG submission 155444) | Ammonia-oxidizing marine archaeal communities from Monterey Bay, California, United States - M2 40m 12015 | ecosystem: Environmental > Aquatic > Marine > Intertidal zone | place: USA...
AGGCTGGATATGCGACAATCATTATAGAAGTATCGCGTGACCCAGAAGGTAACGGCGGTGGCTTTTTATTCATAGGAGAGAGCGATGACTAGGTACGTCCTTGATACACACACATACATAGAACTCTATAGCTCACTAGCTGAGGCATTCGTAGATGATAACGAAATCATTGCCAAGGATGGTGACATAGGCAGGACAGAGGCAGGTGATGACCAGTTTATAGACAACTGCAATATCGTAGAGTCCATCCTGCTTGAGTGTGGGATTGTTAAAGAAGGCGAGACAAGGTTCAGCATTACAGGAGATGACGATGACAGTTGAGGATATTATAGATGCTTATATGTACACTAGTGTAAGCATGACAGAACTATCACTACGTTCTGGTTGGACTACTTACGAACTCAAAACCTTATTGTGGAACTAATGTATCCACTCATGCAAATATACAGGAGGCTGTTATGAATGTACTAAGTTTGTTTGACGGTATGTCATGTGGACGTATCGCGTTAGATAAAGCAGGTATCAAGGTAGATAAGTACTATGCCAGTGAGATAGATAAGTATGCTATCCAAGTTGCAAAGGCTAACTACCCTGACACAATACACCTTGGCGATGTACGGGAAATCCAGGCTGCATCACTAGGGTCAATAGATTTACTCATCGGAGGCTCACCGTGTCAGGGATTTTCGTTTGCTGGGAAAAGATTAAATTTCAGCGACCCTCGTAGCCAACTGTTCTTTGAATATGTGCGACTGCTCAAGGAACTCAAGCCCACCTATTTTCTGCTTGAGAATGTACGCATGACCAAGGAGTGTGAGGCTGTCATTACTGACATCTTAGGTGTCGAGCCTGTTGCTATCAACAGCAACCTAGTGTCAGCGCAAAACCGCTATCGTTTATACTGGACTAACATTCCATTCGATGTACCTGCCGACAAGGGCATCATGCTCAAGGACATTCTTGAGGATGGTATTGTAGACCGTGACAAGGCTCACTGCATTGACGCTAACTATTTCAAGGGTGGTAATCTCAAGTCATACTTTGAGAAGCACAGGCGACAGCTTGTCTTTAGTGAGGATGGCCTATGCCATGTCGGAGATGCTGACCTCAGTGGTCACGCTTACCTCAAGCGTGTGTACCATGCAGATGGCAAGGCACCTACTCTATGCGCTAGTCGAGGTGGTAACCAAGAACCCAAGGTGTACTTACAACCTCACTCATGGCGCAAGCTTACACCCTTAGAATGCGAGAGGCTCCAGACTGTACCCGAAGGCTACACCAACCACGTTAGCAACACGCAACGCTATCGTATGTTAGGCAACGGCTGGACTGTCGATGTTGTCTCTCACATATTCAAATCTATACACGAGTGTAACTCATTCGACCACGATTGGAATGACACATCAATCATGCAGGAGGTAGCGTAATGCAGAACGCTATACTTCACAACAAGATAGCTGTTTGGTTCTCATGTGGTGCGGCTAGTGCTGTGGCAGCCAAGCTGACATTGGAGAAGTACGGCTCCACTAATGATGTTCGTATCATTAACAACCCAATAGCTGAAGAGGATAAAGACAACCACAGATTTCTATTAGATGTACAGCAGTGGTTGGGTGTCGAAGTAGAGATAGCAACAAACAAGGACTACCCTAATGCCTCGTGTGTAGAGGTGTGGGACAAGCGAAAGTTTATGTCAGGTGTAGCAGGTGCGCCATGTACATTAGAGTTAAAGAAGAGAGCTAGACAACAATGGGAGGAGAGACATAGACCAGACTGGCATGTGCTTGGATTCACATTAGAGGAACAGAAGAGACACGATAGGTTCACCTTAACAGAGAGGGCTAACGTAATACCTATTCTCATTGAGGCAGGTGTCACAAAGAATGACTGTTACTCCATACTGCATAACAACGGTATCGAACTGCCTAACATATATAAACGTGGGTATCCCAACGCTAACTGTATCGGGTGTGTGAAGGCTACCTCTCCCACCTATTGGAACTTAGTACGCGAGAAAGACCCTGATGTATTCCAGGATAGAGCAGAACAAAGCCGTAGGATTGGGGCTAAGTTAGTTAGACATAAGGGGGAGCGTATCTTTCTTGACGAGCTACCATCAGATGCTAAAGGCAGACCCTTAAAGAGTTTAGATTTTGAATGTGGAATATTTTGTGAGGAGGTAGCGTGATGAGTAAAGATAAAACCGTTAAGCTAGAACTAACACCGATAGAGGCTAACGCCCTGATGGTGATGATAGAGAGTGAGATGGAAACAACATTTACATACGGTGTCATTGACCCGATTAACGAGTGGGAAAGTATACACCTGTATGCATACCAGCTACTAGCCTATCAAAAATTCAAGACATGGTATCAGGAGAATAATGTGTAATGACTAAAACGGTAGCACCATACATCACCATGATGAGAGAATCAGGATGGCGTGACGTAACATTTAAGCAGGCTCATCGTGCGCTGCGTATGAAATTAGAGGATGCTCACTGGGAGGAGCAGGTTGTAAACCCCAACCTACATACGATGTACGCCTATTATAATGAGCGTATTGCTAATGGCGCAGAAAATTCTATTGCTTATTGGACAAATAAATGATTGACTATATCTCGCCGCCAGTGTATAATGTGTACACCTTGAAATAATTAAGAGGAGATTTTGTGCAATCTACAGAACTATTAATATTATATGTAGAATTACTGGCACTACTGCCAGCCTTGCTGGTAGTATTCGTAATCATATCATCACTAATTTATAGGAGATAGTTAAATGCTGCAGGATAATCAGATTCTAGCCAGTTATTTATTTAAAAGTAAAACGCCTGTCTACCTCGCAGAGGATAACAACTGGGAGAACCTTGAGACAGGCCCGCCTTCTAAAGTTACAACCCTTTAGAGAGCAAGCTTCGTCGAGGAAACCGACGTTAAAACTTAAACCCACCTAACTTAACATTTAATACAGGGGGTAGGGCATTGCTCTTCACGTTTTTTAACTATGAGATTTGTATACACACATGCACTTTATTTACTAGCCAAGATAAAAGATGGGGTGTAAGTATGCACCATAAAAACCCAGACACTTGGCTACACATTGGAAGAGGAGTAACAATAGTTGTCTCTAAAATTATCGAATCTAGCCAGAGTAATGGAAGAGTTTCGAAAATTTGATAGCGAGATGCAATCGCAAACAATACTTGCTTTTATAATCGTTGCTAACAAACGTAGTCAGAACTCAACTGTTTCAATAGGAGAAGTAGGTGCCTTACTAGGTATCACCTCAGCATCTGCAAGCAGAAACATAGCAGCCTTGACTGCCTTTTCCAGGCATCGGAGAAAAGGGCATGACCTTATCACCACCTATGAGAACCCTGAGTTTCGGGTAGAAAAATTCATAGAGTTAACTGAGAAGGGTAAGGCTTTAGTAACTAGGTTAGAGGATATCATATGAGTATCACACCAAGGGGTAACGGCTTTCAAGTTTATGTAGCTGTTAACGGTAGTAAGTTTCGCCGTACTGTATCCACTCGCGGCGAAGCTACATCACTGGAGCAATCAGCAAGGCAGGCCTTAATGTTAGGCAAGCCTGTCCCAAGCGAAGGCATTACTGTCTCTCACACTTGGGGTCTGAAGGAAGCTGCAGACAAATGTTATAAGATGAATTGGGTAGGTACTAAGTCAGAGTCCAAGCTCATCTTAGTAATGAACGAGGTAGTCAAGTGGTTCGGTAAGGATAGAAGTATATCCGACATAACAACTGAGCTAGTTGATGAGTTCATTATGGAACAGAAGACAAAGCGCAGGGCTAACGCGACTATCAATAGAAAGCTTGCCTGTCTTTCTAAGATACTACGCTTCTCAAAAGAGAGAGGTAAACTACCAAACGGTATGCCCACCCTGTCACGCCAGAAGGAAGGCATGAATAGGATACGCTTTCTTTCAACGCAAGAAGAACAGCAGTGCTTAGACACATTAGAAAGCTGGGGCTTCACAGAACTTTATGATGCTTTCGTTGTATCAATAGACGTAGGCATGAGAGCAGGTGAGATGGCTAAGCTAGATGCAAAGTGTATTGACAAACATGGCGTGTACCTGGTGGACAGGAAGAATGGTATGCATGGGCTAGTGCCTCTCACTACTCGCGCACGTCAATCCCTTGAACGTAGGGTTGCAGTGGCTGGCGGTGGCAAACTCTTTGGTACTTTCCCACGCTCAAAGTGGCATCGGGTTATTAACCATCTAGAACTAGAAGATGTTGTCTGGCATACCCTAAGACATACTACTTGCAGTCGCCTTGTGCAGCGTGGTATGCCCCTTGTGCATGTCAAAGAATGGATGGGTCACAAGGCTATCCAGACTACAATGAGATACGCACACCTCGCCCCAAAAAATCTAGAGGTTGGTGTATCTTTACTAGAGCAGGTAGATTAATTATACCTGTTTAAACTTTGTGTCCTTAGCAGTGTCCTAAGTGGCGTAAATAGAGAGAGATAAATAGAATAGAAAATATATAGGATTTAATTTCCTTAGCTTTTTCAGATACTTATACGATGGGGGCATGGTGAAATTGGTATACACAACAGACTTAAAATCCCTGCCTCCCTTTCTCCACTTCTGTAAATACTACATAAACATATAGCCACCAACGGCTGTAACCCCCAAGGGTAGACATTATATATTGTTACACGAGTGTAACGGACTTACTATATAGGACACAATCTGGTGTCCTAAGTGGCGTAGGAGATAACATGCCGACATTAGAAGAGCAGTTAGAACTAGAAGAGCAGATGCTTAGTGATGGTGTCAGTCGATACCAAAGCAACACAAACAAACTAATAGAGAAGGGTATCGAATCTAATACACAGCATGGCCGGGCTATGATTGCTGCCATCGTCAATGCTGTAGCTGATGGGGTATCTGATATTCAAAGAGACGTTACAAGTAATCGGGATATTACTAGAAAAAATTTACAGGGAATGGATGCCCACCAAGTTGCATACCTATCCCTTATCACAGTAGTCGATGAAGTATCCAAGAGGTTTACCTTAATGAAGGTAGCCAAGAGCCTTGGGTCTAACATCGAACTACAGAAGAGGCTTAGCCTTTGGGTTGAGGCTGAGGGTAAGTCAGCAATCAACGTAATCAAGAAGGCCAACGAGAAATCTAGCAAGCTACATAAGAGACAAGGCCTAGTCCATAAGATGAACAAGGATGGTTACAACCATACTGAATGGACTAACGAAGAACGTATCCATGTAGGTATGAGGTTGGTAGATAAGATTATTATAAAGACAGGGTTGGTCAGGCTAACCAAGTCAGTGAAGAAGAATAAAACTATTACCTATCTGGAAGCTACCCCCGAAACTCTGGCTTGGGTTCAGAAGTTTAACACACATCAAGAAGTTATGAAGCCACGTTATGCTCCATCACTCATACCCCCTAGAGATTGGGACGATGTAATTGGTGGGGGATACCACAGTCAAGTCATCAATCAACTACCAATCGTGAGGGTACACTGATGAAGAAAAAATCTAGAGAGTATCTTGATAGGCTACGCCAGCAAGACATGAGTGTGGAGTATCGCTGCATCAATGGACTCCAGCGCACCCCTTGGTCAATCAATAAGCCTGTGCTTGAGGTAATGAGAACAGCATGGGACAGCGGTGAAGAGTGGGCTGGCCTCCCTCCTCGTGAAGACTTACCCTTACCTGTGTACCCATTCGATAAAGACCCGCAGGAAATGAGCGAGGCAGAGAAGTTACTGTTCAGAGATTGGTCGAGCAAACGCAACCGTGTGTACCAAGCGAATGGTAAGTCAATGTCACGGCGTATCCAGGTGGAGCGTACACTACAGCTTGCCAACCACTACGCCAAGTACGATGAGTTTTACTTTGTGTGGCAACTGGACTTCCGTTCACGCAAGTATCCTGTCGAGTCCTTCATGTCACCGCAGGTTGCCGATTGGGGTAAGGCTCTTATTGGATTTACATACGGCTTCCCTATCAACGATGCAGGAGATGCTGATTGGCTCGCCATTCACGGTGCTAACCTGTTCGGTAATGACAAGGTATCCTTTGCTGAGCGTATCCAGTGGGCATGGGATAGCGAGGATGACATAGTAAAGGTAGCTGAGAACCCACTTGATTACATGTGGTGGACGCAGGCCGACAAGCCTTGGCAGTTCCTTGGCTGGTGTATGGAATGGTACGGCCTACTACGACAGGGCTGGGGATACTACACCCACCTACCCTGCGCTGCTGATGGTAGCTGTAATGGACTACAGCATCTAAGTGCAATCCTGCTTGATGAGCAGGGTGGTAGGGCTACTAACTTAATACCATCAGATGCACCGTCAGATATATACACTGATGTAGCAATTAGGGCTGAGACTTTAGTAAAGCAAGATGCCCAAGATGGTAATGAGATGGCTAAGAAATGCTTAGAGTTTGGCATCACTCGCAGTCTAACCAAGAGGCCTGTGATGATTACTCCTTACAGTGGCACACAACACGCTTGCCGTGAGTACATCCAAGACGCTATCGCTGATAGGATTGAGAAGAAGGGAGACAGTAACCCCTTTGGTGATGACTACTTTGAAGCCTCGCTCTACCTCAGCCGACATATTTGGCAGGGTATTAACGAGACTATCTCATCAGCCCGGCAGGTAATGGACTACGTTAAGACCATCGGCTCACACTACGCTGATGCTAACAAACATATGGAATGGATAACGCCTACTAATTTTCTAGTTGTCCAGCCCTACCTCAATACTAAGAAGCGGAGGATAGAAACACACATTGATGGTAGTATTGTACGACTAAGCTATCAACAAGAACTAGAAGATGTGAACAGGTCACGCATAACTTCTGGTAGCTCCCCTAACTTTATCCATTCACTGGATGCAGCAGCCCTGACTGAGACAGTGGTGCGTTGTATGGATGGGGGGATGACTGACTTTGCTATGGTTCACGACAGCTATGGTACACATAGCCCTAACATGCCAGTGCTTAGTCAGGTTTTAAGAGAAGCCTTTGTTGAAATGTATCAGGAGAATGATGTATTACAACAGCTTCGTGACCATGCTTGTTACACTATAGGAGATAATACACTACCCCAACCACCAACAAAAGGTGGCCTAGATTTGAGCAAGATACTGGAATCACAGTACTTCTTTGCTTGAGTTCTAACCTTCCCCTATAGCCTATTAGTTACACTCAAGGAGACATTATGAGTAAGTATAAAATTGCAGAAGGTAAAGGTATCTGGGCTAAGGTCTTTGAACCAGATACAAAGTTTAATCCTGATGGTGTCTACTCAGTAGACCTATTAAAACCAGAGACAGATGCTGTAAAGATGAGTGAGTATCTTGAAGGCCTTGTGAACGAGCGCATGGCTGAAGAGATTAAGGCTAGTCCTAAGTACAAGGATAACCTGTCCACTCACCTCCCCTTTGAAAAAGATTTTGATAGGGATGGTAATGAAACTGGAAACATCAAGTTTAAGTTCAAGCTTGATGCCGTAGTCAAAGGACGTAACGGTGAGTTCAGCCAGAAGCCAGCAGTCATGGATGCCAAGCGTACACCAATGTCAGGTGATAATCTTATTGGTAATGGCAGTGACCTAAAGGTAGCCTTTGAACCTCGTACATACTTTATACCTGCATCTAAAACAGTAGGTGTAAAGCTCCATCTCCGTGGCGTACAAGTAATCAACCTCGTGTCTTATGGAGACAGTGCCTCAATGTTTGAGGATGAGGATGGATACACTGAAGCGGCTGTCGAAAAAGATGACCGACAGGACGTTCCCTTTGATACAGCAAGCGAGACAGTGAATGCCGAAGGGGACTTTTGAGCAGTACGTTATCTCTGACCTAGAAAGTAGGGGCGTTCCGTTTGCTTATGAACCACATAGCATACCCTATCGGGTGGAACGCCTCTACAATCCTGACCTCCTCATCAATGAAATTTACATAGAGATGAAGGGATACTTTCGACAGGATGCACAACGAAAGATGAAGGCAGTCAAGGCACAGAACCCTGAGCTAGACATACGCTTCATCTTTCAGAAGGCAACCTCGCCAGTTCAAGGCGCGAAGGTACGCAAGGATGGGACAAAGATGACGTGCGCTGAGTGGGCAGACCGTAATGGTTTTGTCTGGAGTGAAGGAACTTTGCCAGAGGAGTGGGCATAATGAAAAATGTTAAGTCAATCACAGTTAACCTACCAGTTACCATCAACGCTAACATCATTGATTGGGAGCTACTAGCTTATGAGATAGTAGAAGACCAGAACATTGAGAATGATGAGTTACGTTCCATAGCTAAGAATATGCGGTACGCTGCACAGATTGTGGAGGAAGGCATTGGAGGAGAGTAACTACATCCGAAAGGAAGCTTGCACTCACTGTGGTAGCTCTGATGCTAACGCTATCTACACTGACCACAGCTACTGCTTTTCCTGTGAGACATACGCCTTGCTTGGAGAGCCAGTAGAACCTACACCAGCCAACACTAATCTAGTTGATGGTCAGGTATGTTCGCTAAGTAAGCGTGGCATATCTAATGATACCTGCAAATTCTGGGACTACCGCATCGGTCAATACAAAGGACAGGCAGTTCAGATTGCTAACTACAAGAATGACAGAGGTAGAACCATTGGGCAGAAGCTACGCTTTGCCAACAAGGACTTCTTATATCTTGGAGATAGTAAAGACATTGGGCTGTATGGTCAGCACCTATGGCGTAGCACAGGTAAGATGGTGGTTATCACAGAAGGTGAAGTCGATGCCCTCTCTGTTAGCCAGTGCTTCAACAACCGTTGGCCTGTGGTCAGCCTACCTCAAGGCTGTGCGTCTGCTAAGAAGGCTATCAGTAAATCTATTGAATGGCTTGAGCAGTTTGAAACTGTAGTACTGTGCTTCGACATGGACGAACAAGGACGCAAGGCAGCTCACGAGGCAGCCCTACTCCTCAGCCCAGGCCGCGCCAAGATTGCTTCCCTACCTGCTGGGCATAAGGATGCAAACGATATGCTCAAGGCTAACCAGCAGAAGGCATTGCTTGATGCTATCTGGGGAGCCAAGAGTTTCAGACCTGACGGTATCGTAGATGGCGCAGACTTATGGGATGTGGTATCATCAACAGAAGATAAGGAAAGCGTAAGCTATCCCTATCAAGGCATAACAGATAAGACGATGGGTCTTCGCGTTGGTGAGATTGTCACTATCACAGCAGGTAGTGGCACTGGCAAGAGTCAGTTCACTAAGGAGATAGCACACCACCTGATACGCCAAGGCGAAACGCTGGGCTACATTGCCCTTGAAGAGAACGTCAAACGCACAGCCCAAGGCCTTATGTCCTTGTCAATCAACAAGCCTATTCATTTGGGTAACGATGGAGTCACAGAGGATGAACTTAAACTTGCCTTTAGCGACACTCTTGGCACTGGTAGGGTCTATCTCTATGACCATTGGGGTAGCACTGACTCTGATAATTTACTTCAGAAGGTACGCTACTTGGCTAGAGGCTGTGACTGTAAGTGGATTGTACTTGACCATCTCTCTATTGTAGTTTCGGGCATGGAAGGTGGTGACGAAAGACGTACCATCGACACACTTATGACCCAACTTCGTACACTCGTGGAGGAATTGCAGATAGGGCTGATACTAGTCAGTCACTTGAAGCGCCCATCTGGAGATAGAGGACACGAGGATGGAGCGCAAACCTCCATGTCTCAACTGCGTGGCTCTGCTGCAATCGGACAGCTAAGCGACATGGTGATTGGGCTGGAGAGAAACCAGCAGGATAAAGACAACCTTCACATAACAACCGCAAGGCTGCTCAAGAATAGATGGTGCGGCGTAACAGGAATCTGTTGCCACCTCGCCTACTCCTCAGATAGCGGCCGCATGACAGAAACGGTAATCGAAGATGACCAGCAAGAAACCCCTGACTTCTAAGAACGTACTTGTTCTCTACACAGAAGAACAACTCACCAAGGCATACCAAGATTTTCTAGAAGAGGTAGCCAGCCTAATGATTGAAGGCCATGACATGGGCAACGTGCCTACGCTTGAGGAGTTCCGTGTCATCTATGAGGAAGAGCAAGCAAGTTTATAATCACTCCAGCGAGAGGATACTATGACTACATATATAATGGACATCGAAGCCAACCACCTACTTCAAGACGTAACAAAAGTCTGGTGTGTTGTAATGAGAAACGCAGACACGGATGAGGTACATACCTTTAACCCTGATGAGATTGAAGCAAGCCTAGAGTTTATGAATAAGGCTGAGTATCTCGTTGGTCACAACCTAATAGACTACGACTTGAGAGTACTCAAGAAGCTGTACGGTTGGGACTACAAGGGTAAAGTGATTGATACATTAGTCTGCACTCGTACCATCTGGCCTCACATTGGAGAGCTAGATAGTAAGAGCAGAAACTTACCACAAAAATTAAGAGGCAGTCACAGCTTAAAGGCTTGGGGCTTTAGACTAGGGGAGTTGAAAGGTGATTTCAATACTGGCGGCGAGAGCTTTGAGATATACACCCCAGAGATGCTCACCTACTGCATACAAGATACTGCCTGTACCAAAGTACTCTACGATAAAATCAAAGCTAAGAACTTTAGCCAAGACGCTCTGGACTTAGAGCATAGACTGCACACCCTGCTCGTTAGACAGCAGGAGGCAGGCTTCCCCTTCCACGTTGAGAAGGCACAGAAGCTACATGCTACCCTAGAAGGTAGACGCTCTGAGATACACACACAGCTAGTGGATACCTTTGAGCCTACCATTATTGAGATGAAGACTAAGACAAAGGTTCTTCCTTTCAACCCAGCATCACGCCCTCAGATAGCTGACCGCCTGATGAAACGGGGATGGGTTCCTACCTCATTCACTCCTACGAATGAACCCAAGGTAGATGAGAAGATACTAAAAGAAATAGATATACCAGAGGCACAGCTTGTCTCCGAATATCTAATGTTGAACAAGCGCATTGCTCAGTTAGCTACAGGCAACCAAGCGTGGCTCAAACTAGAAAAGGATGGACGGATACATGGACGTGTCAATCATATGGGTGCAGTTACATCACGTTGCACAGCGAACAATCCAAACATGCAACAGGTGCCAAGCCAGTCTGCTCCCTTTGGTAAAGAGTGCCGTGAGTTATTCTATGCGCCTAGCGGGTACAGTCTCCTTGGTGCTGATGCGTCAGGCTTGGAGCTTCGCTGTCTGGCTCACTACATGGCTAACTACGATGACGGTGCGTATGCACAAGAAGTTGTCAATGGTGATGTACACTCTAAGACACAGGAACTCGCAGGGTTACCTTCCCGGGCTACAGCCAAGACTTTCATTTATGGATTTCTTTACGGTTCGGGCGATGAGAAGACAGGCCAGATTATTGGCAAGGGTGCTACGGAAGGTAAGAAGATAAAGGCTAAGTTTCTTCGGAAGCTACCTGCCCTCAAGAAACTAAGAGATGCTGCCTCCTCTGCTGCTAGTGACAGAGGCTGGGTCAAGGGATTGGATGGACGTATCATACCTATACGCCACGCCCACGCCAGCTTGAACACTATCCTTCAGAGTTGTGGAGCTATTATATGTAAGCGTTGGTACGTCACGATTGAAGCACTGCTACGCCTTAAAGGGTACACGAGTGTAGATGTTACGGTTGTAGCATTCATTCACGATGAAGTCCAAGTCCTTGTTCGCAACGGACTAGAGGATGAAGTCGGTAAACTAATTCAACAAGCGATGAAGGATACCGAAGCTTACTACAAGTTTCGATGCACCTTGGACAGTGAGTACTCATATGGAAATGACTGGTCTTCAACCCACTAAAGCTAACCGTAAGAAGTTTGATATTGATTTGGCATACGGCAAGGTTCGTGAGCAAGAGGTAGCTGACATGCTACAGGATAAAAAGATTGAGGTGAAGAGTGAGCGAGGTGTTTGGTACAACTCAGGAAACATTGCCATCGAGTATGAAAGCTACGGCAAACCCTCTGGCATAGCAGCCACTGAGTCTGACTACTGGTTTCACAACCTGTGCCTTGGTGACACTACCTTCGCCACCCTTGTATTTAAGACAGACGTACTCAGAAACATCATCAATCAACTAGACCATATTCGTAGCGTCAATGGTGGTGATGGGTACAAGTCTAAGATGTACCTCCTTAACCTTGAGAAGCTTTTCTCCACTGATGTAATAAAGGCACTGAAGAATGGACTTTGATTTTATCTTTAAACTAATCGTAACCGTTTGTTTCTTTGGTGTCAGTACAGCACTTGTCTTGAAGTGGGCTGTTGGAGCGTACCTAGATTACGTCCAAGTCATGGAAGGCATACGCATTATCACTATGGAAGAACATAAAGAACGAGACATGAGAGGGGACAGTGATGCTAATTATTGATGCTGACATTGTAGCATATAGAGCAGCTACGTCCTGTGAACATCCTATTCATTGGGGTGATGGGCTATGGACATTACATGCCTTTGAGCAAGACGTGGGTACATACATTAGTATGTTCATAGATAACTTAGTAAAGGAATCTGGTGCTACTAAAATACTATGTTGCCTTTCTGATAAGGAAAACTTCCGTAAAGAAATAGCCTCTTTCTACAAAGCTAACAGGGCTGACACTCGTAAGCCTATGCTTCTTGGCTACGGTAGACAGTACATCCAAGACAACTGGGATACCACAATCATAGAGAAGCTTGAGGCTGACGATGTTATTGGCATCACAGCTACAGCGCAGGACAACTGCATCATCTGGTCAGAAGATAAAGACCTTATGACTGTACCCGGCACTCACCTAGTCAAGGGTGAGATAGTTGAGGTGACTATTGATGAGGCAGACCACCTATTCTACACGCAGATTTTAACAGGTGATACAGCCGACAACTATAAGGGTTGCCCCGGTATTGGAGCCGTGAAAGCTGAGCGTCTACTAACCCCACCAGAGGGAGAGACAGCTACTAATGTGTGGCGTTGGTCACAAGTTGTTAAGGCTTTTGAGAAGGCTGGTCTTAATCAAGATGAAGCCCTCCTCCAAGCAAGACTTGCATACATCAAGAGAGAGTTAGGAACTGAGCTATGGCAACCACCCAGCTAAGGCATGAAGCATACATGAAGAAAATGGCAGAGGAGATGGACGTTGTTAATAAACCGAAACACTACAACCAGAGCGGTGTCGAGTGCATTGACGCAATCGAAGCGGCGACAGGTACAGGCTTTGAGTCCTACCTCCAAGGTAACATTATCAAATACCTCTGGAGATACAAATACAAAAACGGAGTTGAAGACCTCAAAAAAGCACAGTGGTACTTAAACAAATTAATAGAGGTAACAGATGATTAACTTCCAAGAATACCAAAGCAAAGCTTTAACAACTGCAGTCTACCCCAAAGTATATAACATATCTTATCCCGCCTTGGGATTAGCTGAAGAGGCTGGGGAGGTAGCTGGCAAGATTGCCAAAATGATGCGCGATAAAATTAGCATTGCTGACCAGAAAGATAAGATTGAAGCAGAGATGGGGGATGTCCTTTGGATGTTAGCCGCCCTCGCCCATGACTGTGGGCTTAGCTTACAGACAGTCGCAGAAAAGAACGTAGATAAATTACAAGCACGCCAGAAGGCAGGGACACTGCATGGTGAGGGAGATAATAGATGAGCATACCAAACCAACACTATGGCATGAGCCTACCCCTGTCTGAGGAAATTGACACAGTTAAGTACAGACAAACAGGGGAAAGCTTTTACGATAAGATTGTCCGTATCGCAGCCTCACTCAAGGATAGCCCAGACCACTTTGAAACATTTAAAGATGCACTACGCCACCTTCGGTTCCTCCCTGCAGGTAGAGTACAGAACGCAATGGGTGCTGCCCGACAGACTACAGCTTATAACTGCTTTGTGTCAGGACATATCGAGGATTCAATGGAGTCCATCATGGAGAAGGCTACTGAATCTGCCTTCACTATGAAGAAGGGTGGAGGTATCGGGTATGACTTCAGCCGACTACGCCCTCGTGGTGACAGGATTGTTACCTTAGACAGCCGTTCTAGTGGGGCTGTAAGCTTCATGGGTATCTTCGATGCCGTGTGCCAGACTATTGCCTCATCAGGCCACCGCCGTGGCGCACAAATGGGTGTCCTCCGCATTGACCACCCAGACATCGAACAGTTCATTGCGGCAAAGCATAACTCAGACCAACTTACAGGGTTTAATATCTCAGTAGGTGTGACTGATAAGTTTATGGAATGTCTGAAAAACGACACCCCATTCCCACTAGTGTTTGAAGGTAAAGTCTACAAAGAGATAGACCCCAAAGCTTTATGGGATAGGATTATGAACAGCACATGGGACTGGGCTGAACCTGGTGTGTTGTTCATTGATACTATTAACAACAAAAACAACCTAAAGTACTGTGAAACAATAGAAGCTACTAACCCATGCGGTGAGCAGCCCTTGCCCCCGTATGGTGCATGTCTTCTTGGTTCGTTTAACTTAACTAAGTATGTAACAGATGGTACATTTGACTTTGGTTTATTCACTGGTGACATTCACACTGTAGTTCGTGCGATGGATAATGTCGTTGATAGAACAATTTATCCTCTACCTCAGCAGGAAAGAGAAGCTAAGAATAAACGCAGGATGGGACTAGGTGTTACTGGTCTTGCTAACGCTGCTGAGATGTGTGGTTTACCTTATGCTTCAGCACAGTTTATGGCGTTTACTGAAGAGGTGATGACTGTCCTTCGTGACCATTGCTACTCAGCATCGGCTGACCTTGCAGAAGAGAAGGGTTCTTTTCCCCTATATGATGAGTATCATTACCTGCAGTCTGAGTTTATCCAGACCTTATCTCCTTGGGTTATTGAGAAGATAAAGGAAAAGGGAATTAGAAACAGTCACTTAACTAGCATTGCTCCCACAGGAACAATCTCTTTGACAGCAGACAATGTATCGTCAGGCATCGAACCTCCCTTTAGTAACTTCTATGACCGTACAATCCAGCAGTTTGACGGGCATACCATTGAACGTGTTGAGGATTATGCTTTTGCACAAGGCTATAAGGGACGCACAGCCAATGAGATTACAGCACAAGAACACCTAGCTGTGCTTGCACTTGTCTCAAAGTATGTGGACTCAGCCGTATCCAAGACCTGTAATGTTGGTGACCAAGTTACCTATGACGAGTTCAAGAAACTATATGAAGACGCATGGAAGCTTGGCTGTAAAGGAATTACGACATTCCGTGCCAGCGGTAAAAGATATGGAATTTTGAATGAGGTGAAGGATAGTGACAACGATAATAAAGCTGAAGCTTGTTTCATTGACCCCAGCACAGGACAAAAAGAATGCGGTTAATTCAAACCTTCCCCTATAGGTACTATCATTATGAAAATATTCAATGATGCCCCTACTTTATCTGGGGAACTTCTTAATCACATTAAAGATTTGTTCCCTAACCAACTTCCAGCAAACGAGATTTCTATAGAGGAACTCCGTTACCTGCAAGGCCAGCAGTCTGTAATGAATAAGCTGGAAGAGTTGTACAACCAAAATTTTGAGGAATAAACCAATGTGTATGTCTAGACCTAGTTCACCCAAGCCTGTTGTGCAGGCACAAGCAGCCCCCCTTACCTCTGAACGTCCAGAGTTTGAAACAGAGATGGCTGAAATGGAAACCCAATCTGATGTCAATGCCAAGAAGAAGAAAGGCAAAGACAAGTTAAAGATTGCCAAAGACCCTTCAATAGCCATGAACACTGTATCAGGTACAGGAAGTTCTGCTGGCTCAGGCGTTAACATAGGATAGTAAAATGGCTTTAGAGATTAGCGAAGGCACTGCCGCAAAACGCTATGCTATGTGTGAAGCATCAAGAGATGTCTTCCTACAGCGTGGACGAGATGCCGCAGAATTGACCATCCCTACTCTCCTGCCCCCTGATGGACATTCGGGTAGCACAGTGTACACAACCCCCTATCAAGGGGTGGGAGCAAGAGGTACTAACAACCTAGCCTCGAAGCTCCTCCTTACACTACTACCTCCTAACAGTCCGTTCTTTCGCCTAACCATTGATGACTTTGACCTTGCTGAACTAGCAGGCTCTGATGCTCGTGGTGCAGTTGAAGAGGCCTTGTCTCGTATTGAACGTGCAGGGATGCAGGAGATAGAGTCCAAAGCAATGCGTGTACCTGTGTTTGAAGCACTCAAACAACTCATCGTTACAGGTAACGCCTTACTCTACATGCCAAAGAATGGTGGTATGAAGGTATTCAAGCTTGACCGTTATGTTGTTAAGCGTGATTCAATGGGCAATGTTTTGGAAATTTTGACGAAGGAGAGTGTTAACGCACTTATGCTCCCTCAAGAAATTCGTGAGGTATTAGAAACCTCTGATACAGAAATGAAAAACCTTGAGCTTTACACACACACCATTCGTGTGAACAAAGGCTGGGAAGTTTACCAAGAGGTAAAGGGAATAGAAATTCCTGGTACTCGTGGTAAATTCAAAGAAGAAGAATGCCCCTTCATACCCCTACGTTTCACTCGTGTAGATGGCGAAGATTATGGAAGAGGTTACGTTGAAGAATACATTGGTGACTTGAGAAGCCTTGAGGCTTTGACAAAGGCTATTGTTGAGGGGGCTGCGGCCTCATCTAAGATACTGTTCCTTGTCAAACCAAACGGCACAACCAAGACCAGAACCCTAGCGGAAAGCCCCAACGGTGCTATCGTTAGTGGGGATGCCGCTGATGTTTCTACCTTGCAAGTACAAAAGGGCGGCGACTTTAGGGTTGCGCTTGAAACAGCACGGACAATCAACGAGAGAATATCCTACGCCTTCCTTATGAATAGTAGCGTACAGCGTCAAGCTGAGCGTGTTACTGCAGAGGAAGTACGTTTCATGGCTCAGGAGTTAGAGTCTGCCCTTGGTGGCGTGTACTCAATCCTGTCTCAAGAACTACAGATGCCTTTGATTAAGACTATCATGGCTACCCTTGAACGCTCAGGTAAAATGCCCAAGCTTCCCAAGGGTGCAGTCAAGCCTACGATTGTCACAGGTATTGAAGCTCTAGGTAGAGGACAAGACCTTAATAAACTTGCTACATTCCTGCAATATTTACAGCCTTTAGGGGCGCAGGTAATAGCGTCTGAAATGAATATCTCAGATTACATTGACCGACTTGGCGCAAGTCTGGGGATTGATACCAACGGTCTTATTAAGTCTGAAGAGCAGAAGGCACAAGAGAAAGCCCAAGCTATGCAAATGCAACAACAACAGCAGCAGATGCAGATGATGCAACAGATGGCTGTTAAAGGCACACCTGAGATGATTAAGCAAGGCGCGGCTCAAATGCCAGCAGGAGAAGAATAATGATACCGTTACTAGTACAAGCAGCTCGTGTTGTAGGCATGGCAGCAGCTAAAAAACTTATGAAAAGTGGGGGAGTAAAGGCTCTACAAAAATTACTCACTAGGACAGCAGGACAAAAGAAGGTTCAAAAGGCTGCCCAAAGTACAAGTGAGTATGCAAAAGGTAAAGCAAAGGGAGCGGCGGTTGGGGCTACTGTAGCTACTGCAGCTACTGCTGGTAAAAAAGCTACCGAAACTCCTAAAGCAAAAGCAACTAATCCATCCAGTGCAGATTCACGCACTAACCCCAAGGATTATCCTACTTACAAATCCCCCACCAAATCAGCCAAATCTTTTAGAGAGGCGTTTGCTAAGGCAAGTAAGGAAGGTAAGAAAACTTTTACTTGGGAAGGGCGTAAGTACACTACTGAGAAAAAGAAATAGGTAAACATGGCAGACAGTTTAAACACACATGATTTAGATGCAGGGGCTGAGCCTGCAGAGCATACTTTAGCTATGCTAGAAAAAGCAGAACAAATAGAAAAGAACAATAACCCTGACCGTCCTGATTGGCTTCCTGAGAAGTTTGCTTCTGTTGAAGCTATGGCTCAAGCCTATACTGCTCTTGAGCAAAAGATGGGTAAGCCAGAACAAGAGGCTCCTCCTATCGAAGAGCCACAGGAAGAACTACCAGAAGCCGCCTCCTCTGATGGAGGTGATGTAGCTGAGGTATTAGATGGGGTAGGCCTTGACTTCGATGTATTTCAACAGGAATACAATGAGAATGGCTCTTTAAGTGCGGAGGCATACCAAGCTCTAGATGAAGCTGGGTTCCCCCGTAGTCTTGTCGAAACTTATATCCAAGGACAAGAAGCACTAGCGTCCTCTGCTACTGGCGAAATGTATGACATTGCTGGTGGAGAAGAAGGTTACACTAGTATGATGGGATGGGCAGCTGACAATCTGTCTCCATCAGAAATAGACGCATATAATGCTACCGTAGATAGTGGAGACTCAGGCATCACACGCCTAGCAATACAGGGTCTGGTAGCAAGGTATCGTTCCGAAGTAGGCACAGAGCCTAACTTAGTTGAAGGCACTACTGGTGCTACTTCGGGTGGGAGATTTGAAAGCGCGGCAGAGGTAACTGCTGCCATGCGTGACCCCAGATACCAAAATGACCCCGCCTACCGACAGAGAGTGGCTCAAATGATGGCACGTTCTTCGGTATTCTAACTGTCTCCATGTGGGATTGGGGGTTTCGTACCCCCTCTCCTTCTAAGCGCATCATATTGGTGTTCTTAGAAGGGGAAACCCTAACACACAGCCAACATAACAAACGATTACCCCTGACCTGCTGCGGCAGACAATCTTGGCGAAAGGATGTGATGATTGCTGAGTGTACTTTAACTCAACAACATTACTAAGAGGTAATTAAAATGGCATCAGCCGCTTCAAACCCAGCTTACTCCGTAAGTTTCCAGGGTCAAAACAATCTGTCAGGTGACGTAAGAGATTTATTTCTCAAGCTTTACGCTGGCGAAGTTCTAACTGCTTTTGAAGAGAAGAAAATCATCTCTGATAAAGTTCGTACTCGTACAATCTCAAAAGGTAAGTCTGCTTCATTCCCAATGACAGGCCGTGCCTCTGCCGAATATCTCACACCAGGAAATGAAATCACTGGTGGGTCTATCCGTGCAGGTGAGCGTATCGTAACTATTGATGACTTGCTCATCTCTAGCCAGTTCATTGCTAACATTGATGAAGCAATCAACCACTACGATGTACGTTCAATCTACTCTAAGGAAGCTGGTATTGCATTGGCTAATGAAGCTGACCGTAACGTAGCTCGTATGCTCGTTAAGGCCGCTTTGTCTACCAACGCTACTCGTGCCGCTGGCCTAGTCCAAGACTACAAGGCGTTCTCAGAGGAAGACTTTACAGATAACGTCACTATTGGGTCTACGAATGCCCACGATATTGACGCATCGCACATTGCTCAGGCAATCTTCAATGCTCGTAAAGAGATGGAGAAGAAGAACGTACCAATGGATGGTGCATGTGTTCTCCTTCCACCTGACCAGTACTACGCATTGCTAGATGTTACTGATGGCAACAAGCTTGTGTACATGAACCGCGACTTCGGTGGTAATGGTTCTATTGCAGCCGCTAATGTTCCAAACATTGCTGGTATGCCTGTGTACATGTCAAACCATGCTGACGTTACGAACCTGTACCACGCAAATGCGTTTACTGGCGGTAACGCTAACGAAGGTAAGACAGGCGACAACGCCCCACTTGCAAACACTGCAGGCTCAGGACGTACAACAGCTTACGACTTGCCTACTGCTAACGTGGATAGCGTGGACATCGTGGCAATCGCTGCGAAAATCCGTGGTTTCGTCTTCACCCCAGACGCTGTAGCTACTGTTAAGTTACTCGACTTGGGCATGGAGTCTGAGTACCAGATTAACCGTCAAGGCACTTTGATGGTTGCTAAGTATGCGATGGGACACAACGTCCTACGCCCTGCTTCTGCAATCGCACTCTTAGAAGCCTAAGTTTAACGGAGGGGGAGCTTAACGGCTCCTCCTTTTTTTGAGGATACACGATGTCGATTTTTGATAAAAATAAATACTCAAACGCTTCCACACCACCACCAGTTTCACCTGATAAACTAGACAAATATAAAAAAGATAAGAAAAAGAAGAAGAAAAAATAATGGGTATAGAACGAGGCGGTCATAACTTTAAGGGATTGCGTATACCTATTAGCACCCCCAATCACAAAACTAAATCACATGCTGTCCTTATTGGTACAACTAAAAAGCCTAAGCTTATTAGGTATGGTGAACAGGGTGCGGAGACAAACAAATCTGACAAACAACGTAAAGCTTTTGAAGACAGACATAAAAAGAACATAGCCAAAGGCGAAACCAGCGCAGCTTATTGGGCTAAAAAAACTAAATGGCAAGCATAGGAGGTTAGCATGGCGCAGACAACCAAGCTAGAAGCAGTCAACACAATGCTATCGGCTATCGGAGAAGCTCCTGTTACTGCATTGAACTTAGGTCTAGTCGAAGCTGACATTGCTGAAACCATTCTTGGCTCAGTTAGTAAAGAAGTACAGTCGCAAGGCTACTCCTTTAACCGACAGTTATCAGTAACATTCAACCCTGATACCGACGGTAACATTGTACTACCAGCAGATATATTGAGAGCAGATAGCACTCAAAAAACAGATAACCTAGACCTCGTACAACGTGGCCTAAAGATGTTTGATAGAGTGAACAATACATTCACAGTAGCTCAAACAGTATATTTAGATATTGTAACTGAATTAGAATTTATTGACCTACCCGAAGTAGTTAAACGCTACATCACAATACGAGCAGGACGTATCTTCCTTGACCGTGTTGTAGGCTCTTCCACACTACACGGTTTCTCAGAAAAAGACGAAGCACGGGCTTTATCTGAAATCAGGGACATGGAGGGAGAAGGTCAAGACTTCAATATCTTCAACAACTTTGACACATACAGCATCGTCAACAGGGTAGCACAGAGGACTGTCACATGACATTAATTAGTACGTCCATTCCAAACCTTATTAATGGTGTATCTCAGCAACCGCCTTCAGTAAGATTGGTGACACAGGCAGAGAAACAAGAGAATGGATTGTCTAGTGTCGTAGATGGCTTAACCAAAAGACCCCCAACAGAGCATAAAAACTTCTTCATCTCCAACTTGAACAGTCAACAACAGACTGACTTTGCTAATGCTTTCATCCACCCTATTCGGAACTCTGACAACTCGTTACACTTTCTAACGATACAGAAGGATGGTACGGTAACTATATGTAATAGCGAAGGCATAGTTCAGTCTCTAACAAATAATGGCTCTTCGTATTTATCAGGTCTTACCAACCCCTCTACAGAACTGACAGCTACTACGGTGGCTGACTTTACGTTTCTAGTTAACAAGACAAGAACAGTTACAAAGACTTCTGACGTATCTCCAGTCAGAAACCCAGAAGCTTTAGTTCATGTAGCAAAAGCTGATTACGCAGTTACATACACCCTAAAAATTAAAAAAGGGGGTACGACTTATTCACGGTCAATCACAACGATGGCTTCAGTACAGGATAGTACTTCATTGTCAGGTAATGCTGAAAAATCCATACAAACTAACCGTATAGCTCAGAACCTAAGATATAGTGCCTCAACTCAATCAACTTATTATGGTTCAACTGCAGGGGCAACAATTCCCGGTATCAGCTTTAGCCTATATGGAAACGTAATTCATATTAAGGGTGCTACCTCTAGCGATGATTTTACTGTTGAAGTAACGGACAGTCGAGGTGGTGAGCATCTTAGAGCCTTCAAGGGAGAAACCCCTGACTTTAAGAAACTACCTACACAAGGGCCAAATAACTTTGTTATCTTGGTATCTGGTGATAACCAAAAAGGCCAAGATGATTACTATGTTAAGTTTAGTAGTAACACAGCAAACGGTAATCCAGTATGGAAAGAAACACTAAAGGGCGGCATAGAAACAACCATTGATTCTGCCACCATGCCTCACACTCTAACCTATAACGGTACTGCTTATACACTAGGCACTCAGACTTATGAGGATAGGAAAGTAGGGGATGATGGTACTAACTCGTTTCCATCATTTGTAGGCGAGAAAATCAATGATGTATTCTTTCACAGAAATAGACTTGGCTTCCTAGCAGATGAGAATGTTATCTTTAGTGAAGCTGGAGAGTACTTCAACTTCTTTAACAAAACAGTATTAACGCTTGTAGATAGTGCGCCTATTGATGTTGCGGTATCTAATAATCAAGTTTCTATCCTTAGACATGCTGTACCGTTCAATGAAAGCCTTGTGTTATTCTCTGACTTCTCTCAGTTTCGTTTATCAGCAGAACAGTTACTTACCCCTGAGACAGTCTCTATTGATGTTACAACACGCTTTGAAGCCAGCCTAGTAGCTAAGCCTACTGGCGCAGGTAAGTATGTGTACTTCCCAACTAAGAAGGGTGCGTTCTCAGGACTCCGTGAGTACTATGTAGATGTAGACACTGAGACTAATGATGCCTCAGAGATAACAGCACACATTCCTAACTATATTGCAGGGACTGTTAAGAGTATGGCCTCATCTTCTAACGAAGACATGGTTATCCTTATAACTGACGATGACCCTACTGTAGTCTATCCTTACAAGTTCTTCTATCAAGGTAACGAAAAACTACAGTCTGCTTGGTCACAGTGGAAATTCTCTGGAAGTGTACGCTTCATGGAGTTTGACCAATCTGATATATTCTTTGTCACACAGTATGGGCCAGTGGTAGCTCTAGAGCGCATGAACCTATCTTTGGATGATGCTCTAGCAGACACTTCCACATTCCCTGTGTTGTTAGATAGAAGAGTTAAGCTGACAGGCAGTAACACCCTTCCCTACACAGACGCTACAGCAATATATGTTACATCAGCAGGTGCTATAGTATCTGCTTCGGCTGCAGCAACCTTCCAGTCAGGAGGGGGTACAGTGTATGCAGGTGTCCCTTATAACCTAACGTATCGTTTCTCACAGCAAGTGTTCCGTAACCAGAAGCAACCTATTACTACTGGCAGGCTTCAACTAAGAAACATGGCTGTGGTTTATGCTGATACAGGCTTCTTTAATATAATCACAGTTCCTCATAAAAACTTACCAGTTGCTTCGCGTACTACTTACACTCGTGCATTTACTGGTAGGGTAGTAGGAAGCGGAACAAACATCTTAGGTACTGTTCCTTTAGACACAGGAACCTATCGCTTTGGCCTACAAGCAAGCGCACAGAATGCACAGATTGAAATCCAGAGTAATAGCCACCTACCCTGCTCTTTCCAGAGTGCAGAGGTAGAAGCTGAATTTGTACTAAGGTCACGGAGAATGTAAATGGAAGGCCATTATAGACCGTTCAATGACGAAGATATTACTAGCGTAGCTTCAAACATGTGTGAGGCTGATATATTAGAGTTACAGTTGTCTGATGGCCTTTCCCCTTTTGACGCACTAACTAGAGCCTGCAAAGAGTCTACAGAGGCTTACACTATTGTAGGCTCAGATGGTGAGTTACTAGGTATGTTTGGTCTAAGCTATGTAGATGACCTTGTAGGAAGCCCTTGGATGCTCTCTACAGGCAAGCTTTCTAATTACTATGTAAAGTTCCTACGCCAGAGCAGGCAGTGGGTAGAGGACGCTAACAACCGTAGGGGCGTGTTAGTTAATTATGTCCATGCTGAGAACGATAACGCCATTAAATGGCTTCGCTTTCTAGGATTTAGCTTCATTCGTAAAGTCGGGTATGGAGCAAGTAACGCTCCCTTTTACGAATTTGTGAGGATTAAATAATGTGTGAACCAGCAACCGCTATGGCTATTGCCTCTGCAGGTCAGAAGTACATGGAACACGAGACTGCTGTAGATAACTACGAAGCAACTATTAATACTAACTATAACAATCGTGTTAGTGCTGTCACTTCCAGAGACTTATCTATCAGCCAAGCTCAAGTAAAAAATGAGCAAGAGCAGGGTGCAATAACGGATAGGAAGTTCGATAACGTAATAGCTGCCCTCAGAAACTCTGAGACATTTAAGACTGCCTCCGGGGAAGATAATATCCTTGGACGGTCTGTTGACCAAGCATTGGGTTCTCGCGTGGCTGAGGGTCTTCGTAACGACACCAAGCTAACTGTGCAGGGCAACATGATAAACCAACAAGCTAGAATGGATGCTTTAGAAATTGAAGCACGTCTTAATGGACGCTTAGCACAGATTGTAGACCCTAATCCTCCAAGTGTTGAAGAAGCTGTTATCGGTATGGCTACGTCTGCTTACTCAGGTAAAGCGTCAGTTGATGCAGTAAATCCAAATATGACATGGGGCGATGTATTCGCATAGTTAGGAAAAGTTATGGCATCTAAAAGAAGTCAGGTTCAGAGTAACCTACAAACAATAACAGCCAACCAGCCTGTAGCTAGAGTAATAGATACATTCGCACCAGCGGCGGCACCAGCTAAAGTAACCACAACTAAGATGAATATCGTAGAAGACTTAGTAGGGTTCTTTGAAACAAAAGCTAAATCTGCTGAAGCAAAACGTAAGAAAGAGCTTGAGGCTCTGGAGAAGCAACAGTCAGATGAAGTGACTACAGCTTTTATGGAAAACCCTGATGAGTTTGCAGAAAACTTACGTCTAGGAAAGTACCAAAACCTTACTTCCACTGCCCAGCTTTTAGCCGCCGAGCATATGGGAACAAGGTTAGCTCGTCAGTATAATGTTTATCTTAGTGAAGAATATGCAAAAGCAGGTCTTGATAAGAGTGATGATGCTGGAGCTTTCTTTGAGTTTGAAAACAAAATGCGTACTCAGTTCATCCAAAATAATGGAGATGCCTTTACTAAACCGGGTGTATCTGCAGGATTTGCTGGTAAGTTCAGACAGTATATACAAAGCTTAGACTCAACCCACACTTCAACAGCTAACAGTAATCTTAAAACAAAACACGAATTAGGTTTTAAGGATGAGATAACAGCCAACATTGATGGTGTGTTAAGCGGTAACATTAAAGCTACAGATTTTGGAAGTAGTATCAGGCTTGCACAGGATGATGCAAAGCTTGGTTACAGCTTCGATAACAATACAGCTAACTCTCTAACCACAGATGCACTAATTGCATACTCTGAAAACAGTACTAACTTAACGTATGAGCAAAGACGTGAAGTACTAAGGTTAGGACAGTTTATTCAGACAAGTCCGGGCAGTAGTCTAAGTGGTACTAGAGAAGCAGGTTTTAAAATAGGTAAGGCACTAGTCGCTATTGATACAGAAGAAGAGAGAGCAGTCGATAGGGAAACTAAGGTATACAGAGACAAGAAGCTTATAGTCACTGATAATATAACTACCAAGTTCCAAGCAGCCTTAGTAGCAAATGCAGATGTAGATTTATCTACTGTATTAACTGCAGATGACCTTGCATCTGCAAAAGAGTTTTACCCTAGTTACTTAAAAGACTTCGCAGTTTTACAGAATTTTTTCCAGACAGAATCTACTGAATCTTTAAAGGGTATGGAAATTATTTCACTAAGGCAGGAGCTATCGGGTGCTACAAGCCGCGAAGACGGCATGAAAAAGCTAAATTCTATGGTTAGTTCAGATAAATTAAAAGGTGATGCAACTGTCTTTGGTACATTGTTTGCCCAAGTACAATCAATCCCACTTAGTAAAGATGCAAAAGCTCCAAAGCCTTTCTCTACTGATGCTTATTTCAGACTTAGGTATAGCCAGCTTGGGGGTGTTGTAACCGATACAGGTAGTATTGTAACAACTGCACAACTTCCAGAACCAGTGAACAGAAGGTTAGTTAGCTTTTCTAACGAATTTATTAATCTATACCTATCCCCAGAGTACGCAACAATGTCTGAGGCAGATAAAAATAAAGAGGTATTAGAGTTATTTAACACTGCACGAGATTTACAATAGGAGTCACGAATGGCTGAGCCAGATATTGCTACATCTGCGGATGAAGAGCAAAACCTTGGTATTATAGATACAGTTGCCTCCAACATTGCAGAGATACCCGAAGCTGTGGCTCAAGGGGCTGTAAAAGGTATTGCTGAAATTGATGATAAAGTTAATGCCGTTACTGGCGATGCATTAAATACTGTTAATGAATGGGTAAACGAAAACCTATTTGACTTTGGCAACATAGGTACAGATGAAGATGGCGGTATTGTCTACTATCGTGTAGCTGAAGCCATGAAGCAGGCAAAAGAACTTGGATTAGAGAATGAAGAGTTTGATGCCTACGTTAAAGACAAGGCACAGAAGGTAAACCTTACTGACGGTGTTAAGACATTCACAGGAAACATGACAGCAGGTCTTGCTCAGTTTGCTATGGGTTGGATACCAGCTAATCGCGTCTTGAGTGTAGTAAATACATCTACAAGGGTAGGTAAAACAACGAAGCTTATGGCTGAGGGTGCTGGCGCAGAGCTGCTTGCTTTTGATAAACATGAAGAACGGTTATCTAACCTTATTCAAGAGTATCCTACATTAGAAAACCCAATCACAGAGTTTCTAGCCGCTGACCCAGATGATGGAACAGCTTTGGCAATACTCAAACAAGCAACAGAAGGTGTACTTACTGAGGTTGCTTTCTTACCATTGATAGCAGGATTAAAAGCTATCAGAGCTAACCGTAGAAACTTTGACGAGACAGATGAGCTAGTTGCAGAAGCTGTTGCAGAGGCTGAGACATTAGTTCCACAATTAGGAAACGATGTTGATGAAGCTATGGCAGCTTGGGAGGAAGCAAACCAAGCCATCGTTAAATCGCACGATGAAGCGGCTACACTGCCCAGCCCAGACAAACAGAAGAAACGTGCAGAAGGACGAAGCGAAGCTGTTGTCGCAATGACTGATGACCAAGTTTCCGACTTGCAGTCTAGAGGCGGTGCTATCACACAGACTAATGAACAGATGATAGCATCAGCTAAAATCTCTATTGGTCAGCACTTAACTAAGTATGGCGATAACACAGAACAGGGTATTCAAGATTGGATTACACGGTTTGGTGGTGATGTAGTAAGAGCAAGAAAGACTCTAGCTCGTGCTGTGGTACTTGCTGATGTTGCAGATGTTAATTTTGGGACTGTGCTTAGTAAGTATGAGGCAGGCGATGCGTCTTACGCAGAGCTAACTAATGCTTTTAAGCAAGTTGTAGCCTCAGTTAACGTGGCTCGTGGAGGTTTCTCTGAAGCTGGTCGTATGCTTGAATTTTCTAAAGTTGTTGATGGTTGGAATATAAACACCCTAGACACTGCTATCAAAGCAGGGACAGCTTTGAAAAGTAATCTCAAGGGACGTAAGAAATTTTACGCTGAGATGGCTAAGTACGGTATCCAAATACAGAACGCTGGGTCTGCTGGCATCGGTATGATTAACGAGTTGTTCATCAACTCTATTCTATCAGGCTTTAAAACTCACGCTGTTAACGTAGGCTCTAACACCTACACCATGCTGACCATGCCTATGGAAAAAGCTATTGGTGCAGCCATCAAAGGCAATCGTACTGACATGATGAAAGCCTTGAGGATGTATCAGGGCTTTGCATATGGAAGTTTAGCATCTGCAAAGGGAGCGTTTGGCGCACTTAAAAGTGGACAGACTAAACTAGATGCTGACTACTCCATCATGGAAGATGGTAAAATGGTCAAGGAAGGGTACATCCCTCTTTGGGCTGGTGGTGGTATCATCCGCGCACCTACACGCCTACTTGCTGCTGAAGACGAGTTCTTCAAGCAGGTTAACTTTCGTGCCTTTGTTTACTCAGAAGCAGTAACAGCAGGACGTGCGCTTATCAAGCGAGGTGAGATTAATCCTCTCACAGATGCTCCTTACACAAAAGCTGACCTAGCCAAGTATGTGGATGTTGAAGTCGAAAAGGCTGTCAACATCCAGATGGACCAGGCAATGAACGGCACAAGAAGTGATGATGTTTTAGCTCCTACTGCAGACGAGGCCATCCAATATGGACGTACTGTTACCTTTACTCAGGGATTAGATGGAAAAGTATCTCAGGGTATTAGTAAGGCTGTCACAGACTTTCCTATCCTGCGTCAGATTAACCCATTCGTTAGAACCCCTCTTAACCTACTATCATACACAATACAGAGAAGTCCTTTGTTTTTGTTATCAGGCCGCTGGCGTAGGGACTTTATGGCTGGTGGTACACGTCAAGGTGAGGCTATTACACGAGCAAGTGTAGGCGGTGGATTAGCTTATTATTTCTACAACCTAGCAGTTGAAGATAAGATAACTGGCTCAGGCGAAACGCTTTCTACAGACCAACTAAAAGGTCTGCAGGACATTGCAGGATACGATAAGAACTCTGTCATTACTGAAGAAGGCTACGCTAATGTACAGCGTCTGTCCCCTGCCCTAGACCTTATGACCATTATGGCATCCATACATGAACTTAATAAGTTTGGTAATAAAGATGCTGCTGATGAGATGGCTATGGGAGTAACTATGGTCATCACAGAGATGATGCGTGATAAGTCATTCATGCAGGGTATTGATGATTTCTTCAATGCTATTGATGACCCTGAGCGTTACGGTACGTCTTACATGGCTAACCGCGCAGGTGCTTTAATACCTTACTCTGGACTACTAAAGTCTATTAACCAAGAGCTTAATGACCCTAAGAATAGAAAGATACGCACAGTTCTTGATGGGTTCTATCGTAACACTCCGGGACTGTCTGACGAGCTTGACCCTCACTACAATATTCTTGGTGAAGAAAAGTTTATCCCTGAGTTCTATGGGGCAGATATGGCATCTCCTGTTGGTTGGTCTGAATTAAAAGATAACCCATTAGCTGATGAGTGGATGTCTGCTTTAGAAAACGGACTACCCTACAACGTAGGGATGCCCCCTCTTAACAAAGATGGTATTGACCTGACTGATAGAGCGTTTGCCACAGATAGAGAGGGTAACCCTCTAGACCCTGAGCTTAGCCGTGGCACAGCCTATGGAGAGTGGATGCGGAGAACTGGTCTTATTAAAGTAGGCTATGTAATCAATGGTAAAGTTATCAGTAAAACCCCAGTAAGTCTGCGGGATGCTCTTACACTCCTAGTTCAAGACCCTAGCTTTCAAAACGATGGCACAGGTAATATACGAATTGGGGATAGGGTTTACGAGGGTAGTAAACAAGAACTCGTCAAACAAACCATCAAAGATTACCGCAAAGTCTCATGGGATTTAATGGTTGGGCAAGACCCTTATTCCACAAGAGCAGGTGTATTTGGAGAGGATGATGTTCTTTACGAGGTAAAGGGCAAGCCACCCAAGCAATTTAAGGATTTTCCTGTCTACCAGAAATTAGCGATAGCCTATTGGACAAATAATAGAGCTAAGGGCTACTTCGCCAAAACACAAGAAGGCCAAGACTTTATGAAAAGTCGTGCGACACAACTTAATAGCGTACTCACAGGAGGCACTAACTAATGGCTGAATCCATAGTCACCTTCCCAAATATAGGCTCATCACAATCAAGCTTTTCATTCTCATTCGACTACATAGCAGCGACTGATATTGATGCTTTTGTTGAAGGTGTCTCTGTATTTGCAAACAATGCCTCCACAGGTACAGCAGTTGGAGGAAACACCTACACAGTAGCATTTAGCTCTGGTGGGTCTAAGACACTTACATTCTCCCCGGCTGTACCGCAGGGAAGTACAGTACGAATTGAGAGAAACACTGCTCTTACAACAAAGGCAGTGGACTTCTCTGATGGTGCTGTTCTTACTGAGGTAGCATTGGATTCCGCTATTGACCAGTTGTTCTTCGCTACTCAGGAATCTAACGATAAAACTAACGAGTCAGTTAAAGTAACCGCAGATGGTAAGTTTGATGCGCTGTCTAAGGTTATTAAGAATGTACCTAACCCAACTAATGCACAGGATGCAGCTACAAAAAGTTATGTAGATACAGCAGATGCAGCACTAGTTAGTACAGCAGTCAACCAAGCGACATCAGCCGCTAACACCGCCGTTGCTAATGCAACAGGTGCAATCATTCCTGATGCTACTAAGCTGGCTATTCATCCAGTTAACTCACAGTACACACTGTCTGATGGCACAACTGTAGACTACTCAGCAAAGCATTACCAAAGTGTAGCTTCAGCTTCAGCAACAACTGCTGGTGATAGTGAGACTGCGGCTGGATTGTCAGAAACCAATGCTCAAAACTGGGCAGTTAAGACTGACGGTTATGCTGAAGGAAGTCTAGGTTATTCATCTAAAGCATGGGCAATAGGTGATACTGGCGGTGTAAGTAACACTACTGGTGCTGGCCCTGCTAAAGATTGGGCTACTGAAACAACCACTACTGTAGACAATAATGAATATTCAGCAAAAGAATATGCTATTGGCGCACAGCGTAGAGGACAGGCTAACGGTGGTTCTGCGAAAGACTGGGCTACCTACGTCAATGGTGAGGACACTGTTGATGGTACTAGCAAGTCAGCTAGGTATTGGGCGCAAAAGGCACAGGACTCTAAGACAGAGTTTTCCAACATATACCACGGTGAAGCTGCCAACGCTCCTACTGGTTCTCAGGTAGGTGCTGGCGACCTTTGGTTCGACTCAGGTAATAACGTCTTAAAATACTATAACAACGCTGGTGAATGGGTAGCGATTGCGGCTGTAGATACATCCAACTTTGCATCAACATCCTTTTCATTGGCTATGGCAATCGCGCTTTAAGGAGTAACAAATGGCTAACACTAAATTTACAAGATACGCCATGTCTGGTGTAGGCACTGCTGATGCGTCTGCTCCTAATGGTGTTGATTTCAATACTACAGATACCGTTGTAGGTATCCACCTTGCTAACAGAGTAACTAACTCAATCCTAGTTGATGTCTACATAACAGACTACAACGATGACAACGATGACGACCCTTCAAACAACACTAAGTACTACCTTGTAAAGGGTGCGCCTATTGCCGCTGGCGGTGCGTTGCAAATCTTAGATGGTGGAGCAAAGTTAGTCGTTAAAGACGGTGACCGTTTATGGGTCAAGTCAGATACTGCAAGTTCATTAGACGCATGGGTGTCTGTTGTTGATGACATCAGTGACCCTGTATAGAGGAGTAGACAATGGGATATGTAGGTAATCAAACTACAACTGCGTTTACTTCAATGGATAAGCAGGACATCACAGGTGATGGCACACCAAACTATACGCTCTCTCATTCTGTAGCCAATGCTAACGAGATTGAAGTATTCGTGAATAACGTCCGTCAGGAGCCTACAGTGGCTTATAGTGCCTCTGGTACTACGCTGACGATGACAGGCAACGTAGCAAGCACAGATGACTTCTACGTTGTGTATCAAGGTAAAGCGGTGGGTACGATTGTGCCGCCAGATGGCAGTGTTACATCAGCCAAACTAGACACAAACATTGAAGTTTCTGGAATATTAACAGAGCCTAACAAAGAATACTTCCAAGTTAATCTAACAACTTCCCAAGCTGGTATTGCAGATGCAACACAAGCCACTGTTGATTTTGGTGGTAGCGGTACAGTTCAATATGACACTAAATCTAACTTTGATTCAAGCAACGATGCTTATTTGTTAGATAGTTCTTCTGGTGTTTATTTAATTTCTTTTTCTGTGGGTATATCCTCAGATGCCATCAATACAGAAGTTCTTGAAGATGCTGGCGCACAAGTTGAAGTAGCAACAGATGGCTCAACATTTACTGGTTTGTTTGGCGCAAGTTATCGCCCTAATGATGATGATGGTGGTGCGGGTGGTTCAGTACATCTTTCAGGAACATCTATTTACAAAGCTACAACAGCTACAACAAAACTTAGGCTCGCTGTGATAGCTGATACGAATGGTGGTGCTACCTATGAGGTAAGGCGTGGTGTAAACGCAAATATGCAAAGTTTAACATTTTCAACTGATACAGGACACATTTGTTATTTATCAGTAGTGAGGATAGCGTAATGGCATTAAGTAAAATACAATCAGAGTCCGTCAACCTAGCCGATAACTTTGCGTTTAGTGGAACTGTTAGTGGGGCTGGTGGTTTAATACCGCTAAGTACAGTTACAATATCTTCTCCAACACCAAATATAACCTTTGATAATCTTAGCACTGATTACGACACCTATATGTTCTTTATAGAGGCACACCCATCTAATAATAATGTTTCTTTGTACTCAAGATTTCTTAATAGTTCTGGTGTAGAAATAAACGGTAGTAGCGACTATGGTTATTATCTTGACCAAGATGGAACTGCGCTTAGTTCAGACGGCACGTTTTCAATGCGTCTATCTAATTCAACGGGTAATAATTCTTACGAAGGTTATCGTGGTGTCTTAACTTTGCAAGGTAGAAACTACGCTGTGGACACCTCAGTAAAACCGCCGCAAGTTAGCGGCACTTATTCTATTACAAATGGCAGTACTTTGTTAAGTGGCGGCGCATTTTATGGTGGTTTAAATGCCTCAGCGGTAGCTACCATTCGAGGCTATAGGTTTTTCTTTAGTGGTGGCAATATTGAAAAAGGTAAAATATCAATCTATGGAGTGACACAACCATGAATAAAATAGTTGTTGATTTTGCGGTAAGTTCATCTCCACAAATCGTTGAGTTAAGCACAGAAGAAGTTGCCTCTCGACAAGCAGAAGAACAAGCATGGGCAGACGGACAAGCAGACCGTGACATTGCGGAACTACGCACAGAGCGTAACCGCCTGTTAGCTGAGACAGATTACTTTGGTAACTCAGACGTAACAATGAGCGAGGCTATGACTACATATCGTCAAGCTCTCAGAGATATAACAAACAGTGCTACATCGCTTGATGATGTCACTTGGCCGGAGAAACCGTAATGCCCTATATAGGTAAAGCCCCTCTTGCGGGTAAGTTCCAAATCGTTTCTACATCTGCTGTTAGTGGTGAACCTGCTAAGTTTTCTATGACTGTAAACAGTGCGGCCTTCAAGCCAGCAACAGCGGAGCAGTTAATTGTATCAGTCAACGGTGTGACACAAGCACCTGTTAGTGCCTATAGTGTATCAGGAAGTAACATCATCTTCTCTGAGGCACTTAGCGCATCTGACAACATCGACTACATACTAGCCCTTGGCGAAGTAGCTAACACAGTAACCCCAACAGACGGTTCAGTAGATGCTAACAAACTCTCGTCAACAATAAGCCGTGGTGGTGCAGCACACATCAGGGTCAACCCTAACAGCCTTACAGTAGACACAACGATTGCAAGTGGTGAGAACGCTTTAGTAGCAGGACCATTTACACTGAGTGCAGAGTTGACTGTTAATGGCACATTCACGGTGGCTTGATATGAGTAAACTTTATGTAAATGAAATAGCCAGTAAAACTGGTTCAACTACAGCCATGACGATTGATAGTTCGGGGCGTGTGTTACAGCCAGCACTGCCAGCCTTTCGTGCGTACGGACAAGATGCTTCGTGGACCGATTATACGGATGGTCAAATACTTACATTTAAAAACGCAAGTACAGGTGATTACTTTAACCAAGGCGGTCACTTCAATGAAAGCACATACAAGTTCACTTGCCCTGTTAATGGTGTGTACCTCTTTGGGTTTAGTTTGTATGTGATGGAAAACGATAGTAACGGTTCGTTTACTTTGTACAGAAATGGAACTGAATTGAGTAATGGGTTCAAAATCCAAACTGGCGATAACAGCACTACAGATAGAACATTCAGCGCAACGTGGACATTATTGTGTTCTAGCGGAGATACGATTGCGGTTCATTGTAAAAGCGCAATGGATGTCTATGGACAGTTCTCGCAATTTCACGGTCACTTAGTAGGATAGGAGGATAGCATGGCTTCAATTATCGGAGTGAATGAACTCCAACATACTAACGGTACAACAGCGGCTACGATTGATAGCAGTGGGCGTAT
>Ga0206682_10000751_pt1 | contig 33845 bp, 48 predicted proteins | sample M240m12015metaG_FD_155444 | JGI IMG/M metagenome (GOLD analysis project Ga0206682, IMG submission 155444) | Ammonia-oxidizing marine archaeal communities from Monterey Bay, California, United States - M2 40m 12015 | ecosystem: Environmental > Aquatic > Marine > Intertidal zone | place: USA...
TGGGTGTACGACTCAGTAGACAAAGACGCTACTGAAGCAAGTCTGCAAGCTAACATTGATTTGCAGGTCAACCCTGTCACTGCTGCGGGTGTTCCGTGGTAGTTTTTAACTAGGAGAAAATCTAATGAGCAAAGACAACAAGCCTCAGATGATTACGATAAACGATGTTGAACACGACACAGCTACATTCACTGAAGAGCAGATTGCTATGACTAATCACTGTCTTGATCTGGACAGGAAGATTGGCAACATGAACTTCCAGTTACAGCAGCTACAAGTGGGTAAGGATTCTTTCTTGAAGATGCTTACTGAGTCTTTAGAGACTGTAGACGAGTCGTTTGAAACACAGCCTGACTAAAGTCTAGGAAGAGTAAGTGACACACCTGTTCTTGCTAATGGTTCTGGTTAATGGACAGGTGGAGTCATCTGATATGTTTTTCTACAATATTCATCGATGCAACTACTTTGCTAATGCAATAGTAACAGGCAAGGTAGAACGCACTATGAACTCTGAACCAAGACGCATAACCCTCGCGGCCTATTGTTTGCCACGAGTCGCAGATAAAGACGCAGTGAGGGTATATGAGTGATAGAGATTATTGCAGCGGTATCAGCAGCAGGGAAGGCGTTTAACTACATCCAACAAGCTGTCAACAAAGGTCATGAGATAAACGACCTAGCACATAAGTTCGGTGCTTTCTTTGACGCGAAGGATAAGATCGGTGAAGTAGAAGCAGGTGTTGAGAATGCCTCAGCAATGTCAAAGTTATTTGCTAAAGGCTCTGTAGAGAATGCAGCGCTACAGATTACAATGGCAAAGCAGAAGACTCAGCAGATGGAGCGACAGCTTCGTGAGATTATCACCTACACAGCAGGTCAGGATGTTTACATTGAAATGCTCAGGACTCGAGCAACTATCCGTAAGCAAAGGCTAGAAGCAGCACGAGCTAGAGCTGCACGAAAGCGTTTAGTAATTGATGGTATTGGATTCGCGTTTCTTGGAACAATACTTTTTGCCTGTATCATGGCAGTGGTAGGAGTAGTAGTTTGAGTCTAATAGATTACGCCAAGACAGAACGTCAACGAGAAGCAGTTAAAGCGTGGGAAGACTGCGGTGAAGTAGTTGCTAAAGCGGCGGGTGTCTTGGGTCTTTCTCCGTCCACAGTACGCGACCACATTGGGGCGGTTAAAAACTTTGCGGCCAGTGCGGGTTACTCAAGCAATTGGGATGCGACCCGACACGTTCCTGAAGGCGAAATAGTAATTGGTCGGTCTATCTATACCGCAGATGATGAGGGTAACAAGGCTTGGTTAAAGACTAAACGAACCATGACCGAGGCTGCGCGAGACAAAGCGCTGCAAGGTTTTGTTGATGGTCTGACCAAAGGGGTTAAACCTTACAAGCCAAAGGCTAAGCCAAAGGCGAAGAAGTTTGATGCAGATTTATTGCCTACAATTGTGATAGGTGACGCACACTTCGGGATGAGGGCTGACGCGAGAGAGACCAAGGCTCGTGACTACGACACCAAGATAGCCTCTAATGATATGTTAGCGGCTATAGAGTATTTGGTAGATGCTGCCCCTGCATCCGATCAGGCACTACTGGTCAACGTAGGAGACTTCATTCACGCCAATGGTAGCAGTGGTACTACCTTTGCAGGAACTAAGCTAGACGTAGACACCAGAATAGAGGTAGTGCTTGAGACAGCCGCGCAGACTTTCTTGTACGCAATAGATAAGCTGCTTGCGAAACACAAGAGTTGCGTTGTAGTGATGGCTAGAGGTAACCACGATTCTGATACTGCCATTGCCCTCGCGTTAATCTTGAAGTTCTACTACTCCAAAGAACCACGAGTGACTATCTTAGACCCGCACGGATTCTTTCATACAATGCAGTTTGGCAAGAACCTATTAGCGGTACATCACGGGGATAAGGTCAAGGCTGCAAAGTTAGGTGCTATTCTCCCTAAGATGTTACCAGAACAATGGGCAGAGACTGTGTATAGGAAGTGGTTAGTAGGACACATACATCACCAGAACGCCATCGAAACAGATAATGGCGTTTTCGTGGAAGCCTTTGGGACATTAGCCCCGCCTGACTCTTGGCATGCAGGAGCAGGATACGGCGCTTCCAGTGTGATGAATCAAGTAGTATTCCATCGTGACGGAGGAGAAGTTTTACGTCACGTTTATCAAATCAGAGACTCGCGGAAAGTCCCTGACCTGACATTATAGGTGTAGTATGGATTATCAAGTCATGTTTAACATAACAATAGCAGTCGCAGGATTCGTTGTTGGATGGTTAGTTAATCGAGTCTTTGCATTATTGGATAGGATTGATGCTGACATGAAAGCCATACCTATTATGTATGTAGCAAAAGAAGACTACCGCGATGACATACGAGAAATCAAAGAGATGCTCGGTGCTATCTTTAAACGACTTGATACCAAGGCTGACAAATAAGGAACGACTATGAAATACGTTAAAGTAATAGGCAAGTTTGTAAAAGCAAAGTTCATGGATTCAACGGACGAGCAAGCTACTGTCGTTGTACTGTTGACTGCGTTCATTCTAATAGCGTTAGCGGTGAATTAAATGCTGTCCTCGCTTACAGCGTTAATTGGGCCAGTCACAAACCTGCTAGATCAATTTGTTGAAGACAAAGACAAGAAGAACGAGCTTGCCCATCAGATTGCTACGATGGCTGATAAACACCATCAGGAAATCATGTTGGCGCAAATCGCTGTCAACCGTGAAGAGGCGAAAGGAAATTGGTTTCAGTCTTCTTGGAGGCCAGCTACTGCTTGGGTCTGTGTGGCTGGTTTTGCGGTCAATTTTCTTATCTCTCCCTTAGCTGCGCCTTTTGGGATTAATGTTCCACAGGCTGATACCACGGTTATGCTGCCTGTTTTAATGGGAATGCTCGGTTTGGCAGGAGCTAGAAGCTACGAACGTGTTAAAAATGTAGGGAAATAATTATGACCGACAAGGTGATTGAGTTTCCACGAGCTAAAACGCTTGATGATATGTACAGTAATATGCACTCGCTTGAATTGGAATTGACAGAGTTAAGCACAAAAGCCATAGATTTAGGGTTGCCTATTTATAGTATAATCGGCGTATTGCAAGGTCAGACACATTTTTTATTAGCGTTAGAGGCGGGAGAGTTTGACAATGACGAGGAGTAAGCGTCTAAGCGATATGCTTATCAAGCATGAAGGGAAAAGGAACAAGCCCTACGAATGCACAGCAGGAAAGCTGACTATAGGTGTTGGCAGAAACCTTGATGACATGGGTCTTACTGAAGACGAGGTTTTGTATCTTTTAGACAACGATATTCAGCGGTGCGACACCGAGTTATTGCATAACTTTAAGTGGTATTCTGATTTATGCCGATCCAGACAAGATGCTTTGATTAACCTTTGTTTTAACATAGGTATCACTAGATTATTGACGTTTACAAATTCTTTATCCTACATGGAAGCCAAGGACTACGAGAAAGCAGCAGACGAATTCTTAAACTCTAGGTGGGCTGAGCAAGTCGGCAACCGTGCTATAGAGGTTACCGATCTAATTAGAACAGGGCGATACTAAGGCTTAACATTCTCTAGCTTTTCTAGCTCTGATTCTATGATGAAGTCGCAGAACTGCTTGATCTTTCTTAGGTCTTCTATGCCGCCTTTGTCTCGCCATCTAGTAGCGTATTTCACAATACAACCCTCAGCGAAGGGCAATTGATTAGCCATAATGTATTCAATTGGCTGAATTTTCATCTTTTGGTAATGGTCGCCAGCTACTTGGTAATCTGTTGATTTCAATGTAAATCTCCTCCATCGTTGTCGTATAGAAAGTCAAACTTCTCTTCTAATCCTTGTTCTTCAAGGAACTCACTATGATCCATAAGCATTGCCATCATGGTTGCTATGCACCGCTTAGGGCCTTCCTCAAGGTCATGAAACTCACCATCTAAGAACTCAGTCATTTCTTCTGCGGACATCGCCATTACATATTCAGGCATTTTTGAGCCTCTTTATTGTAAGTCTTTTCCATAGCTCTTCAATTGGTCGTAACTGGCTTTGTTCTAAAGTGAAACCACCTTCACCTAAAGGCTGTGATAACTCAGCAAATTGCTTACGAGTAGTCCAGCCAACCAGCTTAAACGTGTTGTCATTGATCTTAACAACTAACACGCCTACTTGTGATTTGAACGCTTCTAAACTTCTAAACAAGAGTCTATAGGTCGGTTTAGAGGCTGCTTTAACATCAATGGTTATTTCTTGAATAGTGTAATCTGTACCACCATCTGAGCCGAGATTATCCTTCGGGTCTTCCAAGTTAAATATCTTGGCAAACACTAACTCACCTTGAACGCCTAGCAGCTCCACGTTCATGTTAGAAGTGTCTATTCTCAACTGAGTTAATCCTAACTCACGAGAGGTATCATATCTGGAGAGTGCTACGTCTCTGCATAAGGCTTGTTCTTCATCCGATAGGGTAACTTGAATCATCTCAGGCGATTCTCATGGTATTTGATTTGCTCGTTAAACTCCTCAAGCATCTCTTCGTAGTCTGCCTTGTAGAGTTTAATGGGGTTGGACTTAGTAGCAATCATCTCATCTACAAAGTCCCTGCCGTACATATCCTCCATCCATAAGGTGTACTGTTGAGCGGCAGAGCCGTACCTCATGCCCCACATATTACAGGATGCGCATTGGGCGTGTACATTCTCGATCCTTAATGCCCAAAAGCTAGAGCTTCCTTTTGCCAACCAATGACCTCCCTGTAGCTGTGAGTAATGCTTAACAACCCCACAAGAGACACAGGCGCAATTACCATCATCATCTGCTGCGGCTAGTCTGCATAACCGCTGGATGGCTTTGAGGCACTCCTGACGTAAGACTTTGCTAGATTTGACTTTAGGTTTGCGCTTCATAATCTGTACGGTCTTCCAGTTTGCAGGGAGTTAATTACCCGAATGGCTCTTAGTCTAGTCTTGCTATCCATATTCTTCATTCGGCTTTCTAACAACTTGATGCTGAATAGCTTACTATTCACTGGATAAATCATAGATAAGAACTTCAATTCATCGCTTATCTGATAGACATTTCTTGCCTCAGTGTCGCCTGTTTGCTTCGCCATTGCTCAAATCTCATATTCATTACTTGAATCTTATGCCGCAATAACACTGCTTTTTCTATTGCGACTTTTAATCCTGCTAATAACTCAAGGTACTCAGGATGAGAGTACGCATATCTTTCCTGTTTGGCAATCGGCATAGAATGCTCGGTTCTTTCTGCTTCTGCCATAAGGATAGCTTTTTTGGACTTGCGGAACTCCATAAGGTACTGTCGTTCAGCTTCTGCTTGGGCAAACTCTTGAGTAACTCTCTCAAGGTCTGCGAGTGTATTTCCTACGCTCAAATTCATTCTCCACATAAAGTCTTACACGTTCTTGGTAGTCAGGAGGCACTTTAGATAAAGCCTCCCTCCTTTCCTCTCTGGTCTTAAGTGCCAGTATTTCTGCTGCGTAGTGTCTTGGCTTCACAGATAAGTGCCGTTGATATACTCCATCACTAAGGATATGTCCTCAACATCATCGTATTTACAGACACCAAACCCTTTATCATCAAAGACTATGACGTAAGGGATATGCTCAGAATCAGCACAGAACACAGCCTCTTCAATCGCGTCTTCAGCAGTATCAAAAACTATCATAAGCCTTTCGCCACAAATTCTAGTTCATCAACGCCTAGCTCATTAGACATCTTGGTCACCAGAGATAAACTAGCATCTTTCTGGTATCTCCATCTGGAGACTTGCTGCTTATGAACAGCAAAGCGTTTCGCCAGTTCTACCGACGTTACGCCTTGCTCCTCTTGGGCAGCTCTAAGTGCTTTCCCAAAATCAATCATAAGTACCTCAGAAGGGTAAATCCGAATCAAAGTCATCCACAGGCGCAGCAGCGACAGGAACTGTGTCTACTGGGCTGTCAGTGTTGATCGAGCCAGAGCCTTTAATTAACGGCTTGTTAGAACCATCGGGCTTATTAGTAAACGCAGTGGTAGAGATATTCTCTGTAACCACTTGGCAGTTAGGGCAGGTAAACGAAGCCTTGCCTGTCATCTGTGGTGACCTTTCTGATTTAGGCTTGTCGTTTTTCCACAGGGCAAAATCAATTACTTGTGTGTATGTCATTCTTCTTTCCTCAATCGTTCAGTTTCAGATTTAATAATATTAGCAGTTTCTATGAGTAGAGGTTCTGCCAGTTCCAAGAGCTTATTATCGCGTTTAACCTCAATAATAAGCGGTTTCATCTCAGGGTGATAAGAAGCAAAAATGTAAGTATCAATCCCCAACACGAGCATTGAGCCTTGCACCTGTTGAATATAGGTACTTGGCAGTTTTCCAGCGCGAAGATAAGCGCAGTGAGTATGAGCTAAAGGACATTTTAGCTCTACACCGCATTTACCATCATCAAATAAACCATCGGGACTGCAACCTATCTCATGATTTGTCATTTTAATTAAGCCAACTTCCTCAATACTGATGCCTAGCTTCATTTCTACAATCATTCGAGCGGTATCTTCCAGCTCGTTTCCACGCTCCATCGCAGCGGACTTGAACGTCTCCGTTGGCTTGCCTGTGAGTTTTTCAGCGATTAACTGATTGATAAGACCCTCGCGGCTAGTAGATAACTTACCAGTAGTAGTAAAGACTTTGGAAAAATTACTTGCTGTAACGACTCCGCATCTGGCTGTAAGCCATTCTTCGCTACCCTGAATCATTCTTTTCGCTCCTTAGCCTTAGTCATAGCAGTTACCATTTGCTTGTAATCAGCAACAGATAGCTCAACAAGTGCAGAGATTTGTTTCTTGGCTAACACTTGTTCCAATGGGTAATTGTTTAGCTCAAGCATGGCTTCTAATGAAATTGCTTGCTGTGCCGTAATACGGTTATCTAGTTCTGCTACACCGTCAGTCATTCCGTCAGTGTCATCGTCTGCGGCACAACCACATACAGAGGCTAAAGTGTATCTGCGGCAATAGGTAATGTTGCTGCCGTATTCCCAAGGATGCGCTTTAGCTACAGGAATGCTTAACGATGCTTCTAGCCATTGTCCTGATGAGTGCATCAACCTTGTAGTTACGCCTACAATATTGTTTTGGCTAAAAGGCATTTGAGTAAAGCTGATTCCATTTTGGTTTAACGGCCCAATCACAGCCTTGATTACATTGGCTAAATCAGCGTATTTAGAGCCTCTAGCTCCGGTGCAATTTTTTTCTGGAGGGACAATTTGAGATTGAGCTGTAGCTAAAGCCGTAGCCAAATCGTTGATATTTTCTGATGTTTGCATATTAATCTCCTTTAGATAATGCACAGACAGTCTACTGCTGCTGTAGACATTGGTCAACTGTTTTTATTTACAACTGTGTGTTTCCACAAATACCACGACAAATCAGCGCTTTTTTTTGTGAGTTTTGTCGTAGTCAATCGTAATTACTACTGAAGCAATCGTAATTACTAGCTGAAACTTTTTTATTTCAACTGGAATTTTTGACAGGCAAAAAAAAGCCCCTTGTGGAGAGGGGCTTGCAATTTCGTACAAAGGAGAATAACATCAAAGGGTCGGTGGGTTGACAGCCCTAAATTCCGACTAGAGAAGGAAAGTTAGAAACCCGACAGCCCAAGTATACACAATATCTTGTGCCTGTCACAATCCCTTTCCCCTATATCTAGTCCCCGACCGTGTGGCAAAGCCTGACGTACTCTGGCTCATGCAAGCTGTCGCTTTTAATTCAGCCCCAGAAATGGGAGATTAAACCAGCACCAATGTCCTGCTCTGTCTCGGCCCTTGACAACAGGCAACCGCAAAATCGCAAGATACTGCCACGAACCGCTGGTGAGATACTTATACAATAGTGGCTGACTGTTCCACGCTGTGAAGCGTCAAGTCAGGGGGAAGCGACTCACTCAGGTGGGCGTTTTATTGAGTACCAAGTCTTAGGACTTTCGCTACGGCGGACGCAAGTGTCAGGGTGTATAAGGCTCTGGGTGATTTGCGGGGGAAAAAGGGCCGTTGCGCCTAAAATTCGTGTTATCAGAAAAAACTTGAAGGAAATCAAATGGATAACTTATCTGAGAAGCCCTGTCCCTGTGGTCAAACAATGGGTGAAGTCATAGGCTTTAAGGAACGAGTAACAGATGGAGCGATGGTTAAATACAGAGTTTGCTGGTACTGCCCAGAGTGCCATGCAGTGGAAAAAGCGATTGGCAGGGAAACATTTGTAGAAACAATTCATGATAAAGTAAACTCAGACTGTTGACGCTGGTATGTGGTTCAGGCATTATTCTCCCAACAGCAACGAAAACACCCACGGAGAATGATTATGGAAAACAACATATATAACGCAAAGTCTCTACTAAGCATCGCAAACTTTTGGGGAGAGGATATCACTCCAGAACAAGCAGTTTGGTTAGATACGGAAGTAAATGACCTGCCAAGAAACGAGCAGGAAAAGTTTCTTGATCTTTATCTTAGAAACACATTTTAACCCGACTGCCCCTTCGGGGGCATTGGAGACTGACATGAAAGAATTAACCCTAATCGCTGCTTTAATCATTACCATTGCTGGCATGAGCTTCGCTGGCAAGTTTGACCGTGAAGAGGCAGAACGCGCCTCTGCTGAATACACCGAGATGGTGTGCCTGTTCAAAGAAACCAGTGGCGAGTTTGGCTGGCCTGACTTTAAAAACCTAAAAATTACTTGTGGAGAGTAACATGAGCTTAATCGACGCGATTGACGCAAACTTAGAAGATTTGGTTGATCCTAAGAACCGCTGCGTAGAAGCAACAGACGCAGCCGCTAACGAACTGGTCATTGCTGCGACCGAGGAAAGCCCTGACGAGCTTCAGGAGATAATGTTTTATGAAAGCTCAAACTCTGTATACGCGCAGTTCCATGTTGATATGGCTAAGGCATTTGCTGGAAAGATGAGCCACGATGACTTCTTTATCAAGTATGAACCTTATTTTGACATAGCCAAGCGCTTCATCATGGACGACCTAGAGTCTAAAATCTGGAACAGGTACACAGACCTGCATGATGTTCCTGTGTTGGATATGTATGATTATAACGGTGTTCGAAGGGAGGACTTCTAATGTGGAGTTTAGCTCGTAACGGTGAAAGGTTTGGCTACTGTGCCAAGGATAAGGCAGGCATAGAGAAATTCCGTGGATGGTACATAGACGACCATGTGGTAGCTGAAGCGGCGCAAATCCAGTTAAGACTCTGGAATGAATCCCAGTCTTCTCTCTTGCAGTCAGAAGCAGAGCAGGTGGCTCGTGACAATCTGGAAGAGCAAATCACCATAGTGGAGGTCAAATGACTACGAACATTATGCGCTGTGAAGGCTGTCCAAAGTGGGTCAGGTCGCTCAAAGATACGATGTTTTGTGACGATTGCCTGAAGCTCAATGCAGTCTTAAATGAGTCGTGGCAAAAGCCTCAGATGCCAGAGCTGTCAGAACTTAAAAGGCTCATTGATTCATTTCCAACAAAGGTTACAAAATGATTAAATATCATGGAACACCAATTGGAGGCAAAACGACAGACGCTGCCGAACTTCTGAGAGGAAGGCACGGGCTGGTAAGTATTGCGCATCCAGAGCAATTGAATGTGGTTATGGAAAACTGCCAGTCTTTTGTCCTTGATAACGGCGCTTTTAGTGAATGGAAGAAATCTGGCAGCGAAATAGACTTTGATGCTTATGCGGACTGGGTAAAGTCTCTTTATCGGCATCCAAATTTTGATTGGTGTTTAATCCCAGACAAGATTGATGGAACAGAAGAAGAGAATGTTCAGCTCGTTAATAAATGGCTGAGAATGGGCTTAAGAGCAAAAGGCGTTCCTATCTGGCATCTTCACGAGAGTTTAGAGTGGCTTGAATGGCTTGTGGATAGATTTGAGTGGGTAGCAATCGGCAGTTCTGGTCAGTGGGCTACTCCGAACACAAAGGGATGGTGGGCGAGAATGGGTGAAGCAATGAGTGTCTGCTGCGACTCAGAAGGACGGCCAAGAGCTAAACTGCACGGCTTGAGGATGCTTGATCCGAGTATATTCACGAATCTGCCATTAGCATCTGCCGATAGCACTAATGCTGCCAGAAACAATAACCAGTTAAGTCGCTTTGGTATGTACGCGCCTCCATCAGCGGGACAAAGAGCCTCCAATATAGCGGCGAGAATTGAATCTTTTAACTCTGCTCCGGTTTGGCTTGGTAATAATCAGCAGTCTCTTGATTTATTCTGATGATTAATTCAAATTCTTGTAGCAATAAAGTGTCGCAAAGCGTCATATGAGGCGCATTAAAGTGCTAAATGACCCATATATGTTTCTTAAAGTGTAAAAAGCGTCACAAAAGGCGCATAACCAGACAAGGCAAAGAATAATGCTAAGACCACATCAAGAAGTAGCAGTAGAGGCTCTGAGGCAGTCTCTACGCAAAGGTAAGATGCGACCCTTGCTGGCAGCGCCATGTAGCATGGGTAAGACCATGATAGCAGCTCATATCATGATGAACGCAGCAGAGAAGGGTATTCGGTCTGTCTTCTTCTGTGACAGGGTTAAACTCGTTTCTCAGACAACGGACACGTTTGACCGCCTAGGAGCTTCATACAGCGTCTTACAGGGCGATGACCCACGGTATGACCCTAGTAAGCTAATTCAGATAGCGTCCATCCAGACGGCTGTACGGAGGAATCACCTGCCTTTTGGTCTAGCGATAGTGGATGAGTGCCATACCATGTACAAAGGTTTGGTAGAGGGATTCATGAAAAGGTATGACAATGTACCCTTTATCGGACTTAGCGCCACGCCATTCAGCAAATCGCTCGGTCTGCACTGGGATGATCTGATAGTCACCACCACCACCAGACAGCTACTGGATCAAGGCTGGCTCTGTCCTACGGATTATTACGTTGGTAAGTCCATAGACCGCAAAGGTATCAAGACTAAAGCCCTATCTACTGGCGGCTCAGACTATGACCCAGAAGCATTGGGTAAGGCTATGATGGACGATGACACGTTCAACGGGGATATTGTGGAGAATTACCGCAAGCATTCCAATGACTTACAGAGGAAAGCCATAGCCTTTAGTCCATCGGTAGCACACTCCAAGTCAATGGTAGAAAGGTTCAACGCTGCTGGCATCCCTGCATTGCACATAGATGGTTACATGGGCGATGAGGAGCGGAAGTATATCTATGACGATCATAGGTCGGGACGGTGTAAAGTCCTGTGCTGTAGCCGCCTTCTCGGTGTAGGATACGACGACCCTTCCGTAGAGATACTGATAGACTGCTTCCCCACGAAGTCTCCGATAGCCTTTGTCCAAAGGGCAGGCAGAATCTGGAGAATCGCAGAGGGTAAGGAGAAGGCCACCTACTTAGACCATGCCTCAAATCTAAAGACGTTCGGCTTTCCAGAGGATATTGTTCCGTCTAAATTAGACGACGGTACTCAAAAGTTTTCTGAGCGTCAGCAACTCAAAAAAGACGAACGTGAAAAGATAACCAGAGATTGTCCTGTGTGTTCAGCAGCGTTCCAAGGCAGGGCTTGTGCTTGTGGATATACCATCCCATCAAGAGACCCTGTGTTCAAGGATGACGGCACAATGCTCAAGAAGGCAGGCAAGGACTTCAAGGTAGAAGACAAGTCAGCATGGATGGGGCAATTGGTTCAGTACGGTAAAGATCATAATTACGCAGAAGGCTGGGCTAGTCACAAGTATAAAGAGAAGTTTGGTGTATGGCCCAAGGGAGTCGATAGAACTCCGAAGCCAGTAACCAACGAAGTAAGAGGGTTCATCACCCACACTAACATTAAGAGGAGAATGGCAAATGATAGACCTAGAACGTATTCTTGGTAGTTTAGATAAGGTAAGAAGGTCAGGTAAGAACTATGTGGCCTGCTGTCCAGTACATGGGGACAACAACCCTTCAATGTCCATCAAGGAGGCTGAAGATAAGGTTTTGATGTACTGCCACGCCTGTGGCGCTAAAGGCCCAGAGATAGTACAAGCCCTTGGCATGAAGCCAGACGTACTGTTTGATAAGCCATTCAAGACGGAATACGACCGTCACTGGTTATTAAACAAGAAAGCCGATTGGGATGACACCATGCTGATGATGGCGCATGAAACACTATCTCAAGGTAAAACAATAAGTTATAATGACTACAAGGAAATAAAGCAGTCATTAGCTCGTAGAGAACAACGCAGGAAGTTAAGACTGCCGATACTATTTAACATGGACATCGCACTATGAAAGACAACTCTTGGATCAGCGAACGAATCCAGAAGGAAACCGAAGAGTATCTAGCCAAGGGCGGGAAGATTAAAGTCTTTCCTCCTCAGTCATTTAGTGACGGTCATGAAAACAAAGCCCTGCGTGATGAGACCTTTGCCAAGTACACGGCTAAGAAGAACAAGTCATGATACAATCAGGAAAACCCTACAGGAGCTAGACCAGTGAATCCAGACGGAAGACCTCCAAGAGTCTTTACTGAGGCTGAGATACAAGAGACAAAAGAACTCGCTGACGTATTATCTCAAAAGCAGTTAGCTGATTATTTAGGCTGCACTCCTGAGACTCTACGCTCAGCTTTTAAGCGCCAGCCCGAACTTGCTGAGGCATACCGTAAAGGCAAGGCTCTTGGGATAACCAAGATAGCCAAGTCACTGGCTGCGAAGGCTTTAGATGGTGACATCAACGCTGCTAAGTTCTATCTGTCTCACCAAGCAGGATGGACAGAGACTAAGCGTACCGAGCTTACTGGCAGGGACGGCGACCCCATTGAGATAGACAACCATTGGACTATTGAGGTGGTGGAATGAGTACAGGGCCGTGGGAAGGTGGCAAAGGTTCTAGGCCACGCAAATACAAGGTTCAGAAGTATTTAGACAACTACGACAGGATATTCGGAAATGCCAGCAAGCAAGAAGAAGGGCAAGAAGGGCATCAGCGAGAACATCAAGATCGAGATGGCAGCGGGGAAGCCCCAAAAGCAAGCGATAGCAATTGCTATGTCAAAGGCGAAGCGTAAGAAGGCGACCTACGAATAAATGCCTAAGATGCAAATCCCCAAGAAGCTGCAACCTTTTCTCAAGCCTAAACGCATAAAATGTGCTGTGGGCGGAAGGGGAAGTGGGAAGAGCATGAGTTTCGCTGATATGTGCTTGATGGACGCACAGACCAAGGGGATTAAGACTGCCTGCTTCCGTGAGTTTCAAAACAGCATAGATGACTCAGTTCATGCTTTGCTCAAGTCAGAGATAGAACGCCTCAACCTCCAAGGCTTTGAGGTGCAGAACAACCAAATCCTCCTGAATGACGAGCCAGCGTTTAAGTTCCGTGGTCTCGCTAAATCAGAGGGTGTGAAGTCAATGCACGGCTTCCAAAGGTTCTGGGTAGAGGAAGCCCAGACTATCTCCTTCAACTCCCTCAAGGCTCTAACGCCTACTCTCCGTGAGGAAGGATCAGAGCTATGGTTCAGTGCCAATCCCCGATCAAGTGTGGATGCGTTTAGCCAACGGTTCATCAAGCCGTATGAGAAGCAGCTCAGAAGGGATGGCTTTTACGAAGATGATATGCATCTTATAGTCGTTATCAATATGGCTGATAATCCATTCGCCCCTGATGTCCTCAAGCAAGAGATGGAGAATGACAGAGCGTTGATGTCTCCTGCTCTGTTCGAGCATATTTGGGAAGGCCAGTACTATGACTCCGTTGAGGACAATATCATCGCGACAGAGTGGTATGATGCAGCCATAGACGCACACAAGAAGTTGGGCTTTGAGCCGTCTGGTGCGTTGATAGCCTCACACGACCCCTCAGACGAGGGTGGTGATTCCAAAGGGTTCGCCCTCCGGAAAGGCTCGGTAGTCTTAGAAGTGTGTGAAAAGGTAACAGGCGATTCAGGCGAAGGCATGGACTGGGCTTTACAAAAGGCACGGCAATCACAAGCTGATTGGTTTGTGTGGGACTGTGACGGTTTGGGCATCTCTCTCAAGCGTCAGGTAGACCAAGAGCTTGAATCCACCAAGATGCAGAAGCACCAGTTCCGTGGGTCAGAGACTCCTGATGATGCCGCTGTACCGTATAGTGGCAAAGACTCCAAAACAAACAAGGACACGTTCTTTAACAAAAGGGCGCAGTATTGGTGGAAGCTAAGGGATAGGTTTGAGGCTACCTACCGAGCAGTCGTGAAGGGTGAGTACGTCAATCCTGATGATATAATCTCCCTATCATCTGATATTGACGTATTAGATCAATTGCGAAGTGAAGTGTGCAGAATACCGCAAAAACGCTCAAACAATGGTAAAATCCAGATTATGTCGAAGATAGACATGGCTAAGAAGCCGTATGAGCTACCGTCTCCTAACATGGGTGACGCGCTTATGATGTCAATGTTTTCACCAAAGGCAGTCCAGAAGCAGGCTGTCAAAATCAATTTTAAGGGCTGGGGCTAATGGCTACCTACGAAAATGGATACGAAGAGAAAGAAGAATCGGCACAGATGACCGAGGATGATCTGTCTTATAAAGACAAATACGATGACCACCAGAGCGTGTTGAATCTTCTCTCAGCGTGTCAGGAGGCAGACCACGACAACCGTGAGATGTCTCGTGAGTCTCACCTGTTCTTGGATAAGAGGGATGGTCAGTGGGAACCGTACTGGTGGGAAGCTAACCAGAACAAGCCACGCTACACCTTTGACAACGTGAATCCTATTGTGGATCAGGTAGCCTCAGAGATTGAGCAGGCTGACTTTGATATCCGTGTCAGTCCCGCTGGTGGCAATGCTACTAAAGACATAGCCTCTACCTACGACGGCTTGATCCGCAACATTGAAAACATCTCCAACGCTAAGCAAATCTACTCACAAGCAGCCAGAGGCATGGTGACTGGTGGCTTTGATGCGTGGCGCGTCAGTCAGAAGTTTGTTGATGACAACTCATTCGATCAGGACATAGTGATTGAGAAGGTTGGCAACCCAGTAGACCGAGTATGGTTCGACCCTGCTGCTGAGCTACAGGATAAGTCAGACTCAAGGTATGCGTTTGTCCTGCATCCTATGGCGATTGATGAGTACGAAAACAGATGGCCTGAAGGCTCAGGTGAGTCAGTCCCTGATGACCGTGAAGGCGATGCTTACTACGACAAGGCTGAGGCTATTGTTGTTGGTGAGTTCCTATACATGGAGTCAGAAGAACGCGAATTGGTCATGATGTCCAACGGTCAGACTCACGAGGTCAACGAGGACTTTGAGAAGGTCGTAGATGACCTAGCCATGATCGGGGTTACAGAAGTACGCAGAAGGACTCGCAAGGTTCATAAGGTATGCTCAAGGTTCTTTGATAACAAGGATTGGCTAGAAGATGACCGTGACACTGTGTTCAATAGAATCCCTGTCATTCCTGTGTATGGCAACTTCAAGATATTTGAAGGCAAGACTCTGTACTGGGGCGTGGTTGAGAAGCTACTAGACCCGCAGCGTGTATTGAACTACGCAATGTCTCGGTCTATTGAGGAAGGCGCATTAGCTCCAAGGGCTAAGTACTGGATGACTCCTACTCAGGCTGCGGGCCATGAGGATCAGTTAGGTACTCTCAACACCAACTCCGATCCTGTTCAGTTCTTCAACCCTGACCCAGAGTTTCCTGCCATCCCACAACAACAGGGTGGGGCGCAGGTCAATCAGGGTCTGAGTCTGATAGCTCAGTCCATGCAGGGCATGATCAACGCCACTGCGGGTATGTTTGCAGCTAACATGGGCGACAACCCTAACGCTCAATCAGGTGTGGCTATACGTCAACTCCAGAACAAGGGCGACAATGGCACGTTCAAGTACAGCCGAGCAATGGAGATAGCCATCGCTGCTACTGGTCGGTTGATCAAGGACGCTATCCCTAAAGTCTACGACACCACTAGAACTGTCAGAATCCTGCGTGAAGATGAGTCGTATGACATGGCTGACCTCAACCAACAAGTGATAGACAACGCCACTGGTGAGATAGTGGTTATCAATGATCTGTCTGTTGGTTCGTATGACGTTATCTGTAAGGCTGGCCCTAGCTACAAGAACCGTCAGGAAGAGACCATTGAAGCCATCACTGCGTTAGCACAGGTTGATCCGTCCATCATGCAGATAGCTGGCGACCTGATGTTACAGAGTGTCAATACTCCTGCGGCTTCACAGATAGCCGAGAGGAAGCGGTCGCAGATGCTCCAGCAAGGTGTTATTCCTCAGTCACAGATGACCGAAGAGGAAATCATGGAGATGCAGCAAGCGCAGATGATGGCGCAAGGCCAGCAAGCTCCAGACCCTGCAATGGTTCTAGCACAGGCCGAGCAACTCAAGGCTGAGGCCGAGATGATGCGGTCACAGATAGAGATGCAGAAGCTCCAGAACGAGCAGATGAAGTTACAACTTGAAGCGCAGAAGCTCCAGAGCCAATCTGTAGGCGACCAAGCAGATAATGCCATTGATGCCTTCAACGCTGAGACTAAGCGCATGGAGACGCAGATCAAAGCACAGCAGGCTAACGCCACAGTAGACAAGACAGCAGCTCAGGCAATGGGCGAGAATCTGGACAACCAGAGGAAGATGTCTGACATGATGGATGAACAACAGCGAAAGGCTCAGTTAAGCATGATGAGTCCGGTTGATTTGATGAGGATTGCTAACGGTGGCTAAGACCAATCAGGAGCTTGCCCAAGAACAGTTAGACTCAATGGGGATACCGTGGAAAGGCGCAGAAATGAAGCCTTTCTCTCCGTCTATCAATCCATTCAACCCTAACTTCCGAGCCACGATAGGTAGCAAGCTGCGTGAGTGGATTGACGATAGCGGTATAGGCGGCGGGTATAGGCAAGGGCTTATCAACGCTGGAGAAGGCATTGAGACAGCCATAGACTTTACGCCTATTGTGGGTGACGCTGTAGGCATAGGCGATATACGCACTTCGTACAACCAAGGCGACATGGTAGGCACTGGGATTAACGCTGCGGCTGCGGCTGTTGGTGCGTTGCCTATTGTGGGGGATGTGGCGGCTAAAGGCGTAAAAAAAATTGGCTCATCGCTGCGAGAGATTGACGGGATTAAGCAGATAGGAGGAGTTCCGCTAGAAGGGGCGCCAAGCAGACCCAACATCCCAGAATTAGGAACGGTGCAGATTGGTCCGAACCCGCAGGTAGAAGAGGCCGCACAACAGTATTCAGCTTTATCTGGTGTGCCATATACGCCAATGGCAAGATACACCAGAGTGGACCAGCCACGCGCAGAAATGGTGGCTAGAGAATACGACAGAATGCTTCACGCACCAGAAAACCCAGAGGTCCAACGTGCTTATCAGCAAATGATAAATGAGACTATGGGACAATACGATCAAATGCTGGCCCAAGGCATAGAACCGTACTTTATAAATGATGTTGATCCTTACGCTGCAAGTCCTTATTTATCCCTTATAGATATGGCAGAAAATAACCGTTTAGGCGTCTTCCCTACTAGGTCTGGATTTGGCTCAAATGCTGATTTTGACCCTAAAAACAACCCCTTACTAGCAGAAACAGGGTATACTATTAGTGGTCAGCCAGCCCTAGCCAATGATATTTTTAGGGCAGTTCATGATTATTATGGGCATGGTAAGTCAGGCGTTGGCTTTAGAGCGATGGGTGAGGAAAACGCTTATCAATCTCATGCAGGGCTTTACTCTCCATTAGCAAGAAGAGCCTTAGCGTCAGAGACTAGAGGGCAAAACTCTTGGCTGAATTACGGACCTTATGGCGAAAGCAATAGAACCGCCAGTATTGACGACACGGTATTCGCAGATCAAAAAACAGGCTTAATGCCTAGATACGCATCTGAATCAGGTTTAATCATCAATGACGATAAGCGAGAAAGATTTTTTGATGCTTTGCGCCGTGGTGAAACAGGACTTGAAGGAGCAATCACGGATGATGGAAAGTTACGAATCATCCACAGATCAAACCAACCCATTGAGCGAGTCGACCCAGAAATGTACGGACGAGGCTTATCTGGGAGAAGTGCAGAACGTAATAGAGCGGGAAGCCCAGATTTCGTCAAAAGATCGTATTATGGTATCCCTGCATCGGAGAATCCATATAGACGAGAGGTGGGAATAGGCTCTATTCAAAACGAAGTGTTGATTGAACCTGAATTGCTTTATGACGCTAGAAAAGACCCAGATAAATTATGGATTCCAAACGACCCAACTGGTTCAGAGAAACGCATAGCAGATAGTAATTACACTGGCTATTTTGTAGATCATCCAAAGCTAGGCAAAGTGGCGTCTATCTTTGACCCATACGATGTCACTAAGACATATATGATTCCTATAGCTACTGGCGCTGGAGCTTTAGGCGCAGTGTCTTCATTGCGAGATATGCAGGAAGAGCCTACACAGCCCCAACCAGCTCTGTAACCATATCATCTAGCTTATCCCACAACTCCTCAATGATAGGGCCATCTCCGGCCCTGTCAGCCTCTATTAGCTGTCCTATCACATCAAACAGTATGTCGTGCATCTGCTCTGGGTCATCTGTCTCAAATACTTCATACAAGTCGCTCATACATCCTCCGTGGCGTATCTCGCCATTAGTTAGCCTAATTTACCTCTAAGTGTTGCTTTTTACCACACTATGCTATAATCGCGCTTAGGCCACCTGACCTATTCAGGGCATTTACCTATAAAGGGCATATTATGAGCAAGCTGCAACCAGAGGATAACTACGAGTACGATTCTGAGGAAGACGTAACCACAGAAGAGGAGGTAGTAGAGACTGAAGATTCTGATGAGGATCAGGATACCGAATCAGCACCGGAGGCGGGGGAGACCCCAGAGAAACATATCACGTTCAGCGAAGACCAGCAGCGAATACTTGATGAGGCTGTAGGGAAGAAGGTTTTCAAGCTCCGAGAGAAGGAGCGGGAAGCAGAAGCCCTGAAGAAACGGCTTGAAGAGTTAGAGGCTAAAGTTCCTGAACAGAGGCGACCTAACGTCCCAGCAATACCAGACCCGTTTGCAGTATCCGATGAGGAATACAGACGGCAACTGTATCTAAGGGATGAGGCACTCAAACAAGCTATTGCGTTCGATCAGCAACAGCAAATGCTGAAACAGCAGAAAGAACAACTGCACTATCAGCAGCAACAAAAGCAGCAAGAAGCACTGACTGAGAGGGTTCAGTCTTACTCCCAGAAGGCCACAAGTCTAGGGATTAAGTCAGAGGACTTACAGGTAGCAGGTAACACAGTAGCGCAGTTTGGCATTCACGAGGACTTAGTTCAGTACATACTGGAAGAAGACCAAGGGCCATTGATTACTACTTACCTGTCTAAGAACCTCTTAGAGCTAGAGAAGCTACGCGAGATGTCACCTACACAGGCGGCAGTTTATGTAGCAACGACGGTCAAGCAGAAAGCTGCTGCTCTTAAACCCAAGGTAAATAACGCTCCTGATCCTTTGGAGCAACCACACGGCGCTGGTAAAGCCCCCAAACCTAGAGGGCCGCAAGGCGCAGTATTTGAATAGGAATAGTTAAAAATGGCTAACAATCTCAATAGTAACGTCACTCGGAAAGTGGCTCGGGTCTTCCTAGAAGCATTCGAGGCATCACGAGTTCTGACTAAGACTGTCAACACTCAACTGTTGTCAGGCAAGTTCAACCCTTCATCGGGTTCAAACGTGGACTTCAAGCGTCCTCACGACTACAACTCAATCCGTACCTCTGGCGGTGACATTAGCTCAAGCACTAAGAGCGATATCATTGCAGGTAAGGCAACTGGTACAGTACAAGACTACTTCACTGCCGCTACTGAGTGGGGCAATGTTGAAGAAGCTCTTGAGCTAGACCAACTCGACCAAATCCTTGAGCCAATGGCCCGTCGCATTGTGACTGACCTTGAGCTAGATCTTGGCGCGTACATGAACAAGAACGCTTCACTCAAGTATGGTACTCACGGCACTGCCGTAGATGCTTGGGGCGACGTTGCAGGCGCTGGTGCATTGATGGACTCTATCGGCGTTCCTATGAGCGACGAGAAGTATTACATCATGAACCCATTCACTACTACTGCGCTGTCTTCAGCTCAGAACGGTTTGAATGCGGCTGATGGCCTTGTTCGTACAGCATGGGAAAAAGCACAGATCAGCCAGTCTTTCGGCGGAATGATGGCGCTTACTTCTAACGCACTGCCTAGCTACACTTCAGGTACTACTACTGACCGTGAAGGCGCTTTGGCTACTGCTCCTGACGCAACTTACGTCACAGCTAAGGACACTATGACTCAGGTTCTTTCTTTGAGCGGTCTGGGTACTGGTACTATCAAAGCTGGTGACATGGTAACTATTGCGGGCGTTAACCGTCTCAACGTGGCTACTCGTCAGCCTATGCTTGATGCTTCAGGCGCTGTTGTGCCTTGGACAGGCACTGTACTCGAAGACGTGACTATCGCTGGCAACGCTGCGACTATCACTGTTTCAGGTGCTGCTATCTACGAAGCTAACGGTCAGTACAACAACGTAGACGCTGCTCCTGCACAGGCTGCGGTTGTAACGATCCTTGGCGCTGCTTCAACTCTGTACCAGCCTAACCTCTTCTACACGAAGCAGGCGTTCGGCATGGGTACTGTTAAGCTACCTAAGCTCTACTCAACTGACACTATCGCTACTACTAGCGACGGTATGTCAATCCGAGTATCTAAGTACGCAGACGGTGACGCGAATACTCAAAAGATTCGTTTCGACCTACTCCCTGCATACGCAACCTTCAATCCGCTGTTTGCGGGTAAAGGCTTCGGTGTATAGCACTGACTGAGGATGGGGGCTTCGGCCCCCTGATTCTTTATGGCAAAACCAAGTAAAGGCAAAGCTAAGGTCAAAGTCACCAAGTCTGGAAAGAAAGTTTCTTACGGACAATCTGGCAAAGCAAGTGACGGTGGGCCACGAGTACGCGCTGGTACAAAGAAGGGCGACTCATACTGTGCTAGATCATTAGGCATCAAGAAAGGATTGCCTAAAGAGAAGCAGAACGATCCTAATACGCCAAATAACCTAAGTCGCAAGCGCTGGAAGTGTAAGGGCGCTAAATCTGCAAGGTACGAATAATGGCTGGACTATACGAAAACATTCACAAGCGCAGGGCTGCAAAAAAGAAGTCAGGCGGTAGAATGCGTAGCGCGGGCGAAACAGGCGCACCAACGGATCAAGCGTTTAAAGATGCAGCTAAGACTGCTAAGAAGCGCAACAAAGGAGCTACATACGAGTAATGGCTACTGTCGCGCAGGTTGCAAAGGCATCCCTACAGAGGATACTTGTACAAGCATCTGAAGCTCCTCTTGAGCCAGATGAGTACCAAGACTATATCTTCGCACTAAATAATTACATGGCTCAGTTAGATGCTCAGGGCATTATGCTGGGTTATACCGTGGTTGATAGCCTCGGTGATGAAGTCACAGTCCCCACTGGCGCATTAAGAGGCATCATCGCTAACATGGCGATTGAAGTCGCGCCTGACTATGGAGGAGTGGTTTCAGAGGGTCTAGCTCTGGCAGCGCGTCAGGGTATGCAGACCATGAGGACAATAGGTCAGAGAATCAGGGCAAGCAGGTTGCCTGCTACGTTGCCTTTGGGTTCTGGTAATGAGGATGAGTCCTACGGATTGAACGGACACTTCTACCCAGACGCAGAGCAGGAAATACTCGCCGAGACTACAGGCGCAATCGGTTTGGAGGTCAGCACTAATGGCGGGTAATTCACAAGGTCGCAAGAAGAGTGAGTTTATTCAACAAGGCACAGTCTTAGCTAATAGCTATCTGGACTACGTTGTAAACGGTACTAACTACAAGATCAGCTATGACAACTTCGTAGCTAACCTTGGCGTTACTGGCTCTATAGTCCAAGACGGAGCGGTAACTGGCGCACCTGTGCTTGATGTTGATGGAACTGTTAATAAGATCAGAACCATAGAAAATGGCTCTGGTGTTAATGCTAATGTCTCAGCAGAGAATGGGATTAAACTCTCACACAACTTTGTAAATGACGGCACTGGTACTCCTCTATTCCTAAGCACTACGGCAGACCAGCCAGTGTTTGCAAGTTTGGTGGCTGGTAATGGCATTTCACTTACCTCTACGGATAACTACGTCACCATTGCTCAAGAAGGTATTGCTGAGTACGCCAGCGTTACCATGCATGGCAATGCCACAGAAACAGTCATTGCTGCGACAGCAACACCAGTCAAGGTAGCTGGTACGTTTATAGTAGGCGATGAGGCTGGGTACACTGGCGACACTACAGGACGCATCACACATACTGGCAATACTGCTAGACACATTATCAATGCAATTATCAGTATGACTGTAGCCAGCGGCACAAACCACACAGTGTCCATGTACATCGCGTTAAATGGCACTGTCATTCCATCTACTAAGACTACTACCACAACGTCTAGCAGCCTCTACAGAAGCCTTGCAACCTTCGCAAACCTTGAGTTAGATGAAGGTGACTACGTTGAGATATTCGTCAGGAACGAATCCACAACTGATAACTTGATTGTATTGGATGCCATTATAGGGGCGCTTTAATGCCTGTGACTCAGTTACCCATAGCGAATGGTTTCTATGTATCAGACTCTCTGCCTATCGCAGCTCAAGAGTGTACGAACTGGTATCCGAATGTTGTTCAGGGTGCTGGATTGGCTCAAGAAACTCTATTCGGCACTGAAGGCATTGTTCAACTCGCTACCTCGGGCGTACTAGATAACGTCAACCGTGGGTCGCACGAGATGGCGGGTAAGCCGTACTTCGTCAATGGCGAAAGGCTTTATAGGTTAGATGAGTCTGGTGATGATTACACTTTGACGTTCATCGGCGATGTTGAAGGGACTGTCAGAGTCTCTATGGCTGACAACGGCACACAATTGATGGTGCTTGTTCCTAATGGTAACGGTTACATCTACAACCACGTTACTGACACGTTTAGTCAAATCACAGATTCGGACTTCACTGCGAATGGTGTTCCACAGTTTGTAGTGTTCATAGATGGCTACTTCTTAATCACCACAGATTCTAAGAAGTTCATAGTAAGCTCCATCAATGACGGCTTGAGCTACAACGCCTTAGACTTCGGTACAGCCGAGTCCGACCCTGATGACATTGTTGCTCCTGTAGTCTACAAGAACCAACTATTCATCTCTGGTGGTCAGACCTTTGAGGCGTTTCAAAACATTGGTGGTGCTGACTTCCCTTTCCAACGTACAGGTCTATTCCTTCAGAAAGGCTGCTACGCTCCGTACTCATTGGTAAACGCGCAAGACACGTTCATGTGGGTCGGCGGTGGAGAGAATGAAGGGCCAGCTATCTGGGCGTTGAACGGCAACAGTACAGTCAAGGTTTCCACTACAGCCATTGATTCACTTTTATCTAAGCTATCAGATACTCAGGTTGCCAGTATTTACTCATGGGCCTACGCCAGCAAAGGAGCGTACTTTATAGGCTTCGCCCTGCCTTCTACAACGCTTGTCTACGATACCACTAGCCAAAGGTGGCATGAGCGTAAATCGTTCATAGCAGGCTCGTTAGGGGCTTTGAGAGTGGCTTCTGTAGTAAAGGCATACAACCAGATTTTATGTGGCGACATCATTGACGGTCGCATTGGTCAGTTCGATCAAAACGTCTACACAGAATATGAGAATACTATTGTCCGCAGGGTGGCAACTCAGCCTTTCCAGAACAATATGCAGTCTGTGTTTTTCCCTTCATTAGAACTCACTGTTGAGTCTGGTGTAGGCAATGAGAATGTGATTGATCCGCAGATAACCTTAGAACGGTCAAAGGATGGCAAGACTTGGAGTGGCGCTATCTCTCGCAGCATAGGTAAGATCGGTGAGTACAGCCGAAGGGCTATCTGGAGACGGAACGGCAGGGCGGCTAGGTTTGAGATATTCCGATTCACCTTAACGGATGCGGTGAAGCCTGTGATTATTCAACTGACTGCCAATATTATCGGCGGTGACAAGTGACAAGCCCAAGACTTAACGCAGCCCAGCCTATCGTACAAGCAGATGGGACTATGGAGCAGCCGTTCAGACAGTTTACGCAAGACGCTAGTCTCAGTATTCCTATTATCGGGGAAGGGTCGCCAGAAGGCGTGGTAGAGGCTAGGCAGTACAGTTTATACATAGATGCCAATGGTTCTAGTGGGTCTATAGAGTACAGAAAGATGCAGCCATCCATTGCAGGCGATACATCTCAAGGCTGGATTGCTGTCTAAGTGTGGTAAAATTAACCAAATTCAATAAGGCTAATTTATTGTGCAAGCGGTTATAGATCAAGATCATAGAGAAAGAATGGAAGCTCTTGAAGGCGCTATGGCTGCTAGTGACAATAGCATTGATGTCGAAACACTAGAATGCAATCATTATTTCTCTCACGGCTTGTACACGAGAGAGTTACACATTCCTCAAGGCGTGGTCATTACTGGCGCTATTCACAAGTATTCTAATGTGAATATTCTTTCTCAAGGGAAAGTCATCGCTGTAACGGATCAAGGCAGAATTGAGATAGAAGCTCCTTATACGTTTGTATCTAATGAGCTTGTAAAGAAAGCTATTTACGCAGTCGAAGATGCGGTATGGATTAATGTCTTACCGTGGGATAAAGAGCCAGATGTTGATTTGGTTGAACAAGAGTACGTTATCCCAACTTACGATTTATTAGATATTCAAATGGGGTTAAGCCCCGAACAGTTATTGGAGAAAGAATAATGGCATTCGCAGTAGGTGGAGCTTTATTATTGGGTGGAGCTAGTCTTGCTGGTTCAGCCATGAGCAATAGAACCAACAGAAAAATTGCAGAGCAATCTCAGGCGCAGAACGCGCAAGATAAAGCCTTGACTCAGCAATATGCAAAAGCAGCAATGGAGCAATTGCCTGTTGGATACCAAAATGCCCAAGCGGTGCGTCAGCAGGCTTTAGGTCAAGGTCTTGGCCTAGCTGGTCAGACATTCCAGCCTACTGCTGAGATGATCAACCAAGGCGGCATGATGAATCAAAATGCTCTGTTAGCTGGCCTACAGCTTCAGCGTAACGCAATTCTTGGTAAGGACATGGATTACAGCACTTTGCAGGCTATGTCTCCTCAGATGGACTATGCTGCGTTATCTGGGTTAATGCAACCTCAAGGTTTAGATTTTAAAGCTATTGAGCCATTAAAAAATACCTTCACTACTACTCAGAATGAGATTCAAACATATCTCGATGAGAATCCAGATATTGAGGCTGACTACATAAGACAATTGCCAGAGCTTCGCGCTGGTGACCCTAACAATCCCAACTACAAAGACATTCAGTCTTACGGTAGATGGCATTACGACAACATCGGTAAGTATGAAATCGAGCAAGGTAAACGCGCACCGATTGGCAGTAAGGCCGCGCCTCAAGCCCAAGCAGCTCAATTAGTTACAACAGATCAAGTCAGTAAAATCCTTAACGCTGGAATGGAGCCTTAACAATGTCGGCTATTCAAGATATTCAAAGACTAATTAGTCAAAGCCAGCCTATTCCAGAAAGCGTTCAACGTGCCGCTTTGCAAGAGGCGGCTTTGTCAGGTATGAGTAACGCAGCTCTAGCTTCAACTTTGGGTGTTCCTGAAGCAATGGTTGTTGACGCAGCAGCCGCTCTTAATTTTTCACCTGCACCTGTGGTAGCAGCAACGCCAACACCGTCGCCAGCACCACGCTCGACACCAAGGGCAGAGCCTACGATAACGCTAACACCAGCACCAAGACCTGCGCCTACTCCTGCGCCAACACCTGCACCAAGACCAGCGCCAACACCTGCACCTGCGCCAGCGCCAAGACCCGCACCTACGCCTGCACCTGCACCAGCGCCTGCGCCAGCGCCAAGCCCCTTAGCTGGCACTGCACCTGCACCAGCGCCTGCGCCAGCGCCAAGCCCCTTAGCTGGCACTGCACCTGCACCAGTAAATTACGCTCGGCAGGTAAAAGCACTGATTGAACAACAACAGCCAATCCCTGTTGAATTACAGAAGCAAACCTTTCAGCAAGCTGTAGAGCAAGGCGTATCTAGGGAACAAATGGGAGAATTCCTTGGCGTTGCTCCAGAAATGATATCGCAAGCGGCAACCGATCTTGGTATCGCTGATCAGCTTCCTCCTGTGTTAATGGGGACAGAAAACCCAGCTATTCAGAATATTAATAATCCAGCGGCTCAAGAGATTATAAAATCTATTCCTCCTACTGGTACTTATACTTCAGAGCAAGTGGAGACTGTGACTGATCTAATCAACACAGGTCAGGTCAATATCTCTGATGTATCTAGCCATTTTAATGTAGACCCCAGCTTTGTCATGGAGGTTGTGTCTGGCGTTCCTAAGTCTGTCTATGCCGAAGGGTCATTTACCCCAGAGCAAGTCAATAAACTTGAATCAATAATTTCATCTGGTGTTGCCACCTCAGATCAAGTCGCACAGTATTTTGATGCGCCTGTTTCTGATGTGACAAACTATCTTGCTCAAAACGCAAATTACACTCCAGACCAGTTAGCCAGTTCATTTGTTAGTAACATTGCGGCAGACCAAGACTACAGCATGGAAGACGCTATTCAGGTCAAGGCTGCAATAGATTCTGGCAATATGACTATCCCCCAAGCTGCTAGGCAGTTCGGTGTTTCTGAAGCAGATGTCATTCGAGTCATGGATGAAATTAACGCTTCCACTGTGGCTGACACAACAACCGCAAATACTCAAACCGCAGACACTCAATCCGCAGCTAATCAAGCCGGAGCTAACCAAGCCGCAGTTAATCAAACAAACGTACCAACTGGTGTAAACCTAGCAGGATCAGGTACAACATACGGTGCTGCTGGGACTGATATTCCTACTGGATTAGCTGGTTCTGAAATGGCTCTGTCAGGCAGTGCTAGTGACGCTTTAAACCTGCTTAACCAAATCAACCAAGCTGGTAGAGCTGATTTGATTGGTATGACTAATCAGGGGCTAGATGAATTAATAGGCTCTTATCAGCAGTCAAGATCAGACATTACTGAAGGCACTACTAGCGGATTAGATGCGTTAAATGCTGGAATGGCTCAAGCCAGAACTGATCTTACTGGTGGTACAACAGATGCGTTGAACGCTTTGCAAACAGGCGCTACTCAAGCTAGAGGCGATATTACAGACGCTTTTGGTAGAGCTGAGGCTATGTTTGATCCTTACGCTCAAGCAGGCACTACGGCCCTACAACAGCAGCTTGCGTTGTCAGGAGCGTTAGGACAAGACGCATTCAATCAAGCGTATCAAGAATCGCCACAGATGGCGTTCCTGCGCGAACAAGGCATGAGGGCTAACCTTTCTGGCGCAGCGGCTACTGGTGGATTAGGTGGCGGCAATGTGCAAAGAGAATTACAGCGCTTTGGTCAGGGTCTAGCCTCACAAGGACTTCAGCAGCAGATAGAAAATCTAGGTGCATTGTCAGGACAGGGGTTTAACGCTGCAAGCAATGCGTCAAATGTTGCCACTACAGGCGGTACAAACTTGGCTAACATTGCGTCTCAGCTAGGCGCGAATCAATCTAACCTGTACCAGAACCAAGGTCAGAATCTGTCAGCTATAGCCCAGCAGCAAGGTCTAACTGGAATGGATGCCTACCTTAATCAAGGCACTAACCTAGCCAGACTTGCTGAAGGTTATGGTGTTAATCAATTAAACACTAGAACCAATCTTGGTAGTCAATTAGCAAACTACGGCTTGAATACAGGTCTACCAGCAGCAACTACCGTATCTAATTTGGGTATCAACTTGGCTAGTGGTAGAACACAGGCAGGTAGAGACTTAGCAAATCAAGTCGGCTCTGTTGCCCAGTTACTCGGTGGAATTCAACAAGGCCAAGCCACTAACCTTGCCAACTTGACTCAGGGCCAGATGAACTACATCAACAGCCTGACAAACAACGCAGCCACTGCCGAGGCACAAGCGCAACAAGGTTACAGCGGCAATCAGGCTAATATGCTGACAGGCACAGGTAGCGCAATGGTTGGTCTAGGTAATGTTCCTGCGTTTGTCCCTGATTATGGAAATCAAGTAGGCAATGCAGCACAAGCAGCCGCTACTGGATATAGCTTGTTTGGCAACCAAAACACCAACCAACAACCTAGTGGCTATGGCACGAACATGAACGTAGGTGGTTACTTCCCTCAAGGGTACTTTAATCAACAACCACAAGCGGCAATGAATTATAATCCTACATTATATTCTCCACAGAATCTTAAGGGACTAGCATAATGGTTGACGTAGCAAGAGCGTTATCAGGAATAGGCGCTGCCTTTAAGAACGAAATACCCCAGTTCCAGCAGCGTATGCAGCAAGAAGACCTGTATAAGATGAAGATGGCTGACATGGACACGGCGCGTCAGGATGCTTTATTAAAGCGAGAGGAAGAGAGAAAGAAAACTCTATTCCAAGACGCTGCTACTGCTAGGCAGTATTTTGACAAAGGCGATTTTGGGTCTATTGCTGACATCGCTAGAGATAGACTAGAGATTCTGACTCCGATGGGTGTGAATACTCGTGACTCTCAGCAGATGCTTCAGTTAGCTGACGCAGCTCGTGCTGGCGACCCTACGGCTATTAAAGGTTTAAAAGACCAGCTAGATACCATTTACTCTGTCGGTAGTTTGTATAACGTCTATGGCTCTGGAAGCACTCCTGCGTCATTCCGTGCGTTAGAATTACAAGCTCAGGCAGCAGGCATTCCCAAGGGGTCGCCAGAATATGAAGAGTTTATGCGCTATGGCGGCGCAACGCGCGAAGAAGGCGCAAAGGGTCTGACTCGTTTTGTTAATGGTTCTTACATACAAGTAACAGGCACTGGTAACCGTGTTTACGACACCTCAGGCACAGAGGTAACTGATCCAACACAAAGACAAGAAGTTATTAGGCAAGGGTATGACAGCGGCATACTCCGAGAAGGAGAAATTGCTGCAAGAAAAGCGCAAGCAACAGGCAGCGAAGAAAGGGCGCAAGGAATTATTAACCAAGGTCAGGATGCGGCTAATTCTACGGCAGTGCTACGCCGATCTTTGGCGCTGCTTGATAGAGTGGAAACTGGCGGGTTTAACCGTGTTGCTCTTGCTACTAAAAAGCTATTTGGTGTTGAAGGTGGTGACGAAGGTGAATTGTCTGCCAACTTGGGTAAGGCGGTATTATCTCAATTAAGAGCTACTTTCGGGGCAGCGTTTACAGCTAAAGAAGGTGAGTCACTTAAAGCGATTGAAGCAGGCTTTGGTTCTAGCGTAGATACTAATAAGCGTTTGCTTAACAACGCGCTTGCAATAGCAGAAAACTCAGCGCAAAAAGCGATACGCAGAGCAGAACTTCGTGGAGATTACGAAACCGCAGATGAAATTGAGGCAGCGCTTCAGTTTAATCTTGCAGATATTGAGGCCGAGTTTGCCGAAGAATCTCCTCCTGCGGGGACACCTACGTCTGGTAGGTTTGTTTACGACCCAGCAACAAAAACTCTCGTACCACAGGGGCAGTAATCAATGGAAGAAATGATTGAGGTAACTCTCCCCGATGGTAGTGTTGTTAGTTTTCCAGCAGGGACACCAGAGAATGAGATTATTGCAGCTATAGAGCAAAGGACTAGCACTCCTGCCGAGCCTGTTGCACAACCTATAGGTATGGGTGGTGAGGCAGCGCTTGGAGCTACTCAAGCAGCATTTGATGCAATGGGTGCAGAGTCAGGTCGTGGTCGCAACATGGGCGACATCTTTGATGCTACGCTTCGTGGTGACCAATCTCTCAGCGAAGGGGTCATGCAAACAGCAGGACAAGGCGCTGGCTATTTAGGTGATATAATTGGCGCAGGCATTACCAAACTTGGACAAGGCGTGTCTTATGTGACACCTGATGTTGTAGAAGACGAAGTGATGACACAGCTTGGTATATTCTTTGACCAACCGTTAATGCAGACGGGTAAAGAAGCGTTACAGGCTGGCGGTGAGGCTTGGAATAGGTTTTCTGAAGAAAATCCAAGGGCTGCCAGAAATATTGCTGCTGTTACTAATATCGCTGGCGTTGGCGTTCCTACCAGATTAGCCGCACCTTCAGTAGCTAGAACAGCTTCACGAGTAGAACTGCCTTCCACTACACGCGCTAGGCAAGCTCAAGCTAGTATGGAGCAAGGTGGCATAGAGGCTACTCGTGACATTACTGCGCCATATAGACTTGAAGAATTGCCTCCAGCAAGCTGGAAAGAGGGTGCGCCAACTCCTGCGGCAGCAAGTGAGATTCCTGTAGAGAGAAGAATTCCTGCACAAGAAGGACAGACAGTAACTCCTCCTCGCAGGTTAGTTACAAGCCCAGTTCAGAAAGAAGCGGTTAGACAAGGCTTTGATGAAGGCTTGATAGCTATGATCCGTGAGGCCAGCCCAACAGATCGTAGGAATATGCTTGAGTCATTAAAAATTATGGAAAGGGCTACAGGCAACAAGAAGTTCAGTATGATGAATAGAACTACTGATGTTGCTGGCAACTCAATGCTTAAAAGATATAAAGCAATTGAAGAAGCCAACAAAAAGGCCGGAAGAAGTATTGATCGGTATGCAAGAAATAATCTCAAGAATCAATATGTAGACTTTGATGGGCCTGTTAATAATTTTGAAGCTAATCTTAATGATATGGGTATTACCCTGAAAGATGATTTAACTTTGGATTTTGCAGGCTCTACTATTGAAGGTTTGGCAGGCGCAGAAAGAATCTTGAATCAAATGGTCAAGAGGATGCGTAGCCCAAGAGATATGACTGCCTATGAAGTCCATACCTTTAAGAAGTTTATTGATGACCAAGTTACCTACGGCAAGCAAGTAGAGGGTTTATCAGGGCAAGCTGAAAGAGCTATCAAGCAGCTAAGGCGTGAGTTAGATGAAGTATTAGATAGTAACTTTGAAGGGTATAATCAGGCCAATACTCAATACGCCGAAACTATTAGAGCGATGGATGACTTCCAAAGTGTCATGGGCCGCACTATAGACATGAGCAACCCTAATGCAGCTACAGCAATCGGCACAAAACTCCGAGGGCTTGGCTCAAACATTCAGAGCCGAGGTAGACTGCTAGACTCTTTAAATGAGATGCAAACTCTAGGTAATAAGTATGGCGGCGGGTTTGATGATGATGTAATCAACCAAGCTGCTTTCACAATGGAGCTTGATAGATTATTTGGCACTAAAGCTGATACGAGTTTTGCTGGTCAAATTTCTGAAGCCATCGGCAATGCCCCTCCAACTACTACTGGTCAGGCTATTAGTGCTGCGGCAAGAGCTGCTACAAACAAGGTTAGAGGTGTTAATCAAGAAGCTCAGTTCAAAGCAATGCGAGAATTGCTCAACAGCTTTAACGGACAATAGGAAACTACAATGGCACGATTCGGTGATTTCGACCAATACTTAGACAACGCTGGCGACCCCTTAGCTGAGGGCAAGCTGTACTTCTACGAGTCAGGTACTACCACTCCAAAGACTACCTATTCGGACGTTAATAACTCAATTCCGAATACTAATCCGGTATTGTTGTCTGCGGCTGGTCGTCAACCTAACATCTTCTTTGACGGTGTGGCTAAGGTCATATTGACTGATAACGATGATGTTCAGTTAATCGTGCGAGACCCTGTAGGTGAAACAGCTACAGACTTTGGCGACCAGTGGGTTGCTACTAAGATTTACAACGCCACAGATGTTGTACTGGGTTCTGATGGAGTCTTTTACCGTTCTTTAATCAACGGTAACCAAGGTAACAATCCTGTTACCACTACAGGCAACTGGACGCTTCTATACTCAGTAGAGTGGAACGCTGGCATTACCTATCAGGTAGGCGCTGTTGTAACTTATGACGGCGAACAGTACCAATCACTACAAGGTTCTAACCTCAACCAGAATCCATCTACAGCCTCAAGCTACTGGGTGCTATTGAGCTTTGCATGGTTGGCAACAGCTACTTATTCTGACGGTCAGAACGCAGTCGGTACTGACGGTATTCTGTATACCTCACTACAAGACTCTAACACTGGTAACGATCCTGCTACCTCACCTGCTTATTGGGTGGGTACAAGCGCAGCGGCAGCGGCCAGTGCAGTAGCGGCAGCGGCGAGTGCTGCGGCGGCCTTGGTCAGCGAGAATGCGGCCGAACTTGCAGAGACTAATGCCGAGACAGCTCAGGCGGCAGCGGAAGCAGCTCAGGCAGCGGCAGAGACAGCCGAGGTTAATGCTGAGACAGCCGAAACCAATAGTGCGGCAAGTGCTGCATCATCTGCAACTAGCGCCAGTGAGAGTGCCGCTTCGGCCGCTGCGGCCTTGGTAAGCCAAAATGCTGCGGCAACATCGGAGTCAAATAGCGCCTCTAGTGCCGCAGCGAGTGCGTCTAGTGCCTCGGCTGCCTTGGCTTCAGAAACGGCGGCAGCGGCCTCTGAGGCGGCAGCAGCGACATCGGAGTCCAATGCGGCTTCATCGGCCAGCTCATCTGCGTCAAGCGCCTCGGCTTCGGCCTCAAGCGCCTCTGATTCTGCGACTTCTGCCTCGGCTAGTGCTTCATCTGCCACGGATTCGGCCAACAGCGCAACAGCAGCGGCGGGTTCAGCAACGGCAGCGGCAGGATCAGCAACAGCAGCAGCAAGCTCAGCTACAGCGGCGGCAGGATCGGCTACCGATGCAGCAGATAAATACGATGAGTTTGATGACCGCTACTTAGGCGACAAAGCCTCAGACCCAACACTGGACAATGACGGCAATGCTTTATTAACTGGTGCGTTGTACTTCAACACCACTACAGATGTCATGCGTGTCTACACTGGTTCTGCTTGGCAGGATGTCGCTATTAGCACGAACTCCCCAACCTTCACAGGCACAGTCACGGCTGATGGTTTGAATGTTGATGGTGATGCTACGTTAAGCAGCACAGGAAGCGTTACGCTAACATTAGCAGCAGACACAGATAATATTACAGAGACAGATGTACCAACAATTATTATGTCTCAAGACAACAATTTAACAAATGTTTATTTTGGTATTGAAGGGACTGCAGGTACTGCTTTTTCAGGCTCTGTAGCAAACTATCCATATATAAAAAGTACTTCTGCTTTGCAGATTGCAACATCATCAAGTCCAACAGCTCTTTTTGACTACAACGGCGACATCTCCTTCTACGAAGACACCGGCACGACTCCAAAGTTCTTCTGGGATGCTTCTGCTGAGTCTTTGGGTATTGGTACTACGAGTCCTGTAAGCGGATCTGGTACAAATAGTGTAAGCATATACAATACAACTCCATATCTTTATTTGCAAAATCCTACTAGCGGAACAACAGCGTCTGACGGGTTTTCGTTAACAATTCTTGGCTCTGACGCTTATATTAACAATCGTGAAAACGGAAGTATGCGTTTTTACAACAACGGCTCAGAACGCCTCCACATAGACTCCAGTGGTAATGTTGGTATTGGTACTACGAGTACTAACATTAGTGGAGGCGCATCAGGAAGCACCGCTTTAACTATTTCTGCGTCAACTGCTGATAATAGCAATAGAAATGGACTTTTGGAGTTAAAAGGTACTAGGTCTAGTACTGGCGCTATTGTGTCGTATATGCGGACATTTAATAACTCAGCCACAACGCCTATGACCGATATTCAGTCAATCAGAGGAAGTGCAGACACGCTAGGCGAAATGACGTTTCGTACATCTAACGCAGAAGC
>Ga0206682_10000752_pt1 | contig 33816 bp, 45 predicted proteins | sample M240m12015metaG_FD_155444 | JGI IMG/M metagenome (GOLD analysis project Ga0206682, IMG submission 155444) | Ammonia-oxidizing marine archaeal communities from Monterey Bay, California, United States - M2 40m 12015 | ecosystem: Environmental > Aquatic > Marine > Intertidal zone | place: USA...
AGCGATTTAAAGGTCGTGAATGCACCTATTATTTCAAATGATGTAGATCTAGCTAATAGTATAGTTGATGCTCTTACAGACGATAATAAAGCCGAGAATGATATTATTGAGCAAGATGTACAAACTGTTAACGTAACCTATGAATTAAAAATGCTCAACAACAAGCCTTCTGAAGAATTTGATAAGTTAGAAAAAGTAGTAGAAAGATACAAAGCTATTATGAGTGCTGTATATGGCAGTCCTAATTTAAAGCCAGAAGAAAAGCGAACAATGTTAAAAGACTTTGAACATATAAATCTGGAATTAATTAATCGTGGCTTTTCAAATGAAATTAATAATCAAGTTAAACAACAAAGATTAGATTTCAATAAATCATTGTCAGTACAAGCAAAGGAGAATCAAAATGGATAATAAAATTGGATTAACTATTTCTCAAAAACAAATTTATGATTTCTTAATTGCTTTTCATAAAGAAGAAGGAGTGTATCCGACAGTAAGGGAAATTTGTAGAGGTCAAATAGATGACCAGCAAATTCTTAAAGAAAGAACTTCTCCAACTTCTGTCGCTAGAATGTTGCATCATATAAAAGAAAGAGGATGGATTGAACGTCATACGTTGCCAAGAGGTATCAAGATTATTTAAGAAACAATCCTTTTCTGTAACCATTTAATCTATTATACGTTAAACATTCTTTTCTAATATCTTCTGGATGGTAGCTTATATGTATCCATCCAGAATTTCCTCCATTATAACATTCTAATATGAGCTGACAGAAGGGGAGATTACTTTCATCTCTTATCCATACAGCCAGTTCATAATTATCAACACCAGCGACCTCAAAATCACTTGCAGAATAGCCATCATTACAACAATGGTGGCTAGTACTTTTTGATCCAATCTCTAGACAAAGCTCTTCACTACGATAACCAGAGCTTATCAAAAATGATCCCCATTTATTTCTAATAGGTTGCAATATGTTTTCAGCTAAAGCTTTGAGATTATATATATTATCTGCATTAGGATAATTAGATATGCCTTTTCTTTCTGCTGTCTGTGATTTCATCAGTTCAGCTAATGTAAAGTTTGCTGATAAATCCATTATGTTTTCTTCTTCTTAGGGAAACCAGCCTTCATATTGCTATAAGCTTTAGGACTAATAGAACTTTTCTTTTTACTAGCACTTGTTCCAGCTTTTTTCTTCTGGTTAATATTGTAATACAAGCCTTTCTTAGCTGTTTTACCAGATTTAGTTTTGTGTGTTCCAATCGCCATTTCTCTTTCCTTTCGTCGTTTAGAGTGAAGTGTAGTTACATGAAGGGAATAAAAATAATTCCCAATTTTACTAAAAAATTTTGATAGAGTTAACCAATGCCACATCATTTCTTCATGTTCTCTCTGGCAATGCCTTTAGACTTTTCAAAACTTCTCATTCCAGATAATCCTAAAAGCGAAACAGTTAATCCCATTAAACCTTCAGTATCTAGATTAGGAAGCTGACCATTCATTTCTGGATACCAAATAGCTACTGACCATTCAGCTATAGGCATTAAAAAAAACTGTGTGAATAAACCTAATGCACATATCCACATAATAGCTGGTCTTGCTCCACTAACAAAAATACTAGGATTTTTAGCTTGAGCTATGTTCGCATCTATTTGAGCTTTGTTTAATTCTTGAAGATGTTTTTCAGTCATGGTCGCTAACTCATGGCTTAACTTCTGCTTTGTATCGGCATCTGGTATGAACTTATCTAATATGCCAGATACTGCTGGTATTAAAGCTGTTAACATTACATATCTCCTTACTGTTTTAGAACCTCATTTAATCCAAAGCCTTCCAATAAAACTAAAGTGAAAAATAATAACAAGATTCCACCAGCTATAAGTTTCCCACTAAAATTTGTTGATCCGATTTTGATTGCCACGAACTCGTTACCTAATATTCTCAGAGACAATTCAAAAGAATTGTTACTTAAATCTAAATTTATTAATTTCTTTTCTGTCATTTAGCTATGCTCCTAAGACTTTCCATTACAGAATCTATGGATGGTTCTTTGCCATTAGGATTTAAAATACATTTGTACTGCCTTGGACAGCCAACTCTTATATCAGCAATTTCTAATTCAAATGTCTTATTAGCACCCTCATAAATACAAGCCATTTTATTCTTAAAAACTTTTCTCTTTTTTAATCGGCAAGTGGTCATTTTTGGTTTTATTATTGTGCCATTATTTAATTGTTGCTGTCTTGTTAACTGCTTACTTTTGTACTCGTAAGCAAATGCTCTTACAGTTACAACCAATACAGCTAACATTAAGCCAACGCCAATAAACGTATAACCAACCCATTTAAAAATCTCCATTATTTCTTCTTGTTGTTTCCTAGCTTGTATTCTTTGCTGACGTTGTGCTTCTTTAGCCTCATTTATTCTATTGGCTCTTTCAGAAATAATTTCTTCCCAAGCATTCGCACCAAATCTCATACAAATTATGAATTTTAATTCTTGTCGTTTTTCTTCTAATAATTTTCTATTAATATAGTCATCTGCTGACTTTTCTACTGAACCAAACTGTTCAGCAATAGACATGCCTTTGCCTTGACCTTTATTCATCTGTTCTTCGCCTAGAAAGAACCCATCAATTTGTTTGGCTATGCCTGATATGTCTTGTACTGTATTGATATTGCTTTTAATAAACTCTACTGATTTTTGTACTAGAGCAATACCAGTTAGAATTTCTGCAACTACCATGCTACCTCACTAGTAAACCTATGAGTAAAACAATAGCAGTACCACTAGTACCAATCATCAACGCCTCTATACGTTTTATCCGAGTGATTGTTTCACGCCAGCGTTCTGAGCAGATTGCCTCGTGAGTGTCGATTTGTGCTTTGACTTCAGATGCTTTGACCATTTTAATCCTTTGATGATGCTAGGCTTCCAGCATTTGCTATTGATATAGTTGCTTCTTGATCTTGTACTTTAATTTTATTTGTTGATGCATCATATGTTACATCAGCACCACTATTTGAAGCTATGCTTGCACCAGCAGTATCTGTATCAGCTTCACTTGATATAGCAGTAGAAGTAGAAACTTGCGACCCAGCTACTTCTCTCACTACAGTAACTGTAGTTTGCAAACTTTCTGATGCACCTTGAGTTGTTGTGGCTTCATATGGTGTCGTATTGCTACCATCATTCGCAGTTATAGTTATTGTAAAATCACTTGTGTTTTCTGCACTATCACTTGTAAATGTAACAACTTTATGTGCAACGCCACCTATTGTTTTATCAGCATCAACTCCAGTATTAAACTTAGATTGAAATGTAGAGTCACCATTAAGCACAGATTGTATTCTATCTCTTGCTTGTGTTGCATTTTCTCCATCAGCAAACGTACCTGATACTGAAATACTACTATCAGCATTTGTTATAGTAAATGTCGCTGGGTCTTTTGTTGCAACGCCTTGTATAGACCAAGCCTCACTTGTGCTGTTTGCAGTAATAAAATCAGTACTTGCACCAGCACTCAATGATCCAGTTGCAAAACTACCACCAGCATCTAGTCCACCACCAGTAACATTAAATGCTCTGTTTGATCCATTTTGTACTCTTGCTCTTCTTCCAGTTGATGATGATGTTACTAATACAGAAGCTGGCATTCTTACTGTAAAAATTCTTGGGTTTGTTGCTGGGGAACGATAACCAAAACCAGCATGTGTTATACCACCACCACTAGTAGAATGTTCAGTACATGCTTTTCTAAAATTACCATCTTTATATATTAGACGATTGTATCTTGAAGCATGACCAAGATTAGTTACATAAACGCCAGCCATAAAATAATAACCATTCAATCCACCATAGGCACTACTAGCCTGACCAAATGATGTATTATTTAAATATTGGTTTTGCCCACCACCAGCACCATAATATCTAAAATATGTTAACGTACTGTTCGGGTTTGAACCAACTAAGGTATTTGTTACAGAATCTGATAAAGCAGTTCCAGCACCATAATCTGTACTGCCAATTCTTACTGTTTTACCACTTGGCACAACCATCTGTTCACTACCATTTAAAGCAAAATCTAATGTTTGTGTTTGATAAGATGAAGTTGAATATGAATGACTACTATCAACATCAATAGAAAGACCTGATACACTACCAACATCACTAGCATCTCCAGTTCCAGTATTATTAATAGTTACATCAGCACCACCAGCATCAAAGTCATCACGAACTCCAAAGTCAACTACTTCATTTGTTGGAGAGACAATAGCATTAGAAGCACCTGATATTGTAAAAGTAGAAAAGTCTTCAAAGAGCAACCTAACTGTACCACCATTATTCCCAAATAGTTTTTTTACTCTCCTTGGAGTAGAACCATCAAGGGCAAAAAGTTTTGAAATTTGTCTTACAGTTGATCCATCAAGACCAAATACTTTAGGCATTTAAAATTGTCCTACGAATATTGCACCATTTGTAAAATCCCCAGCAACTGGGTCAGGGTTAGAAACTGCTTCAAACACTATTATTTGATTTATCTCTTGCTGAACATAAGCAGTAGAAGCAATCTGTGTTGAGTTTGTATTAGCACTTGCAGTTGGAACTGCTGGCGTACCAGTAAATGTCGGACTAGCAATGTTAGCTTTTACTGATATATCTACTGTACCAAAACTTAATACTCCACTACCATTTGTCTGTAGAACTTGCCCATTTGTTCCATCAGCAGTCGGATAAGTTATTCCATCAAGCTGAACAGTACCTGATCCATTTGGTGTTAAAGCAATATTACCATTTGACGAAGACACTATATCTTGACCACTTACATCTAATGGTTCTTGCATAATATCACTTCTCATCATTGTAAATCCACCAGCAGTAGAGCCATCATGTACTACTAATGTATCTTTATCTGTATCTACTGTTACTTCTCTTACAGCTCCAGTAAATGATCCATGTTCCGAGGTTGTTCCACCTCTAAGTTTTAAAAGTTTAGCCATTATGCAATACTCCCAAAGTCAATAGTTAAGTTATCTGTATTTACAGTTCCATTTAAATTAATCTCGCCATTCCCATGAGGTGCTAAAGTTATGTCTCCATTGCTTACCGAAACAATAGAGTTCCCATTTACATCAAGAGAACCTCCAAGCTGTGGTGTTGTGTCAATTACAAGAGACGTCATAGCACCAGCTACAACTGCCACAAATGTACTGCCATTGTAATAATTCAAAGAATTAGTGCTTGTGTTGTAATACAAATCGCCTTCGTCTAAACTGGTAGTTGGTGCAGAACTTGCAATTCTATATCGTGATGCAAATCCATTTACTTCGCCTATGTTTTGTACAACTACAGCAATATCATTTTGTGTGGTTGTAATAGTATTGCCCATATTATTTCCATGAACAGTACAGTAATAAAGTAACCCAGTTGCTGGAGCATCAGTCGGTACAGCAAAAGTAACTTTAGCACCAGCTTGTCCAGCAGTTCCACTTGATGTAACACCAGTTGTGTATGATGATGACCCATTCTTAAATGCTAAAGGATGACCAGCAACACTAGAGTTACTTACATCAAACGTATATGTGAAACCTCTTACCAAAGATAATGTTGGATTGTTATCGCCATCTATAACAAATTTACCACCAGCAACAGTAACTGCAAATGTCTGCGTTCCAGCAATAGTCGTTGCCACAGAATTTATTGTTGAAATATTAGTAGCAACAGTTGGGATTGAACTTGATACACCAGCAACAGTATTAATATTACTTATTGCATTAGCAACTGTATCAATATTATTTCCACTACTTGTATCTATACTGTTTGTAATACTTCCTAAATCTTCTGTACTAGTTATTTCTCCAGCTACAATATTTACATTATTTTGTAACGCTAAACTTAACGCTGTAGTTTGCCAAGCAGAACCATTCCAAGTTCGTAGTTCATTTTCTGTAGTATTAAAAAATAAATCTCCTACGTCATTATCAGATGTTGGATTGCTAGAACCAGTTCTATATCTTTGAGAAAAAGAGTTTACGCCAGTAACATTTGAAGCGACAGTCGATAGATTATTTATGTTGCTTGTTGTAGCCATTGCATTCAAATCTGAAATAAAATCACTTGTGGCTAAACTGTTTAAATCTGAAACTATATCACTAGTAGCTAAAGTATTTATGTCGCTTACTATATCACTTGTTGCCAAGGTATTTAAGTCACTAACTATGTCAGATGTAGCTAGCGTATTGATATCCGAAACAATGTCAGTTGTTGCTAAAGTGTTTAGATCTGAAACTATATCGGTAGTTGCTAAAGTGTTAATATCATTAATTACATCAGTAACAGCTAGTGTATTAACATCCGAAACAAAATCACTAGTAACTAAAGACATACCACTTGAAAAATCAGATGTTATTAATGATGCTTTTCCAGCTACTGTAGTCACATTGCTATCTATATTTGCTACCTTAGTAACATCAGTATCTATGTCAGCAACCTTGGTAACATTAGCATCTATTGTAGCTACTTTATTTATATTTGTAGAATTTGAGTTTACGGCATTGATGTTAGTTGAGTTAGAGTTTACGGCTGATAGAGCAGTAGATATAGACGATACGTTTGATACGGCAGTACTCACAGAAGCTACAGTTTGAATCGCATCAGTCGCATCAGTTCCATCTTCTATGTCAGCTAAAGTAGCAATATCAGAAGCAATATTAGTTAATGTCTGTCCATCGGCTGTTGTAAATGTAGCTTCTGGATTTCCAGTAGAAGAATTAAATCCTAAAAGTTTACCTAATCTTGAAGCTTTAGCTGGTAAAGTCATATCAATAGATGTTGGATCTTGAACAGGAGCTTGTAAGGATCTTGCATCTCTTTCTTCTCTATCTCCAATAGCCATTGTAAGAGTATCAAAATCATTTTCTAAAGATGATGCTGTAACATTTCCACCAGAGGTATAAAGAGAAGTTCTGGCTAAAGGAATGTCTGATAAGATTGTTATTGTAGTTGCATTAGTAGGAGCTGTAACAAAGACCACAGAACCAGTTCCAGTATTAGATAGTCCAGCACCACCAGATCCATTTTGCACAGCATAATTAGCTGATCCTGTGCCTTGAGTTTTTAAAACTCCATCAACATAAACTTTGATATCTGATATTTCATTGACTTGAAATGAAAAAGCAAAGGATGTTGTACTACCATTTCCAGTTAAAATAGCTCTTCGTAAAGTATCATTTACACTAAATGTTGCCATACTCTATACCTTCCTTATAGTGATTGTACAGTAAAAATAAAATTGTGTCATCTCAATTATCTTTCCTAGTTTACTGCATTTTCTAAAATTTCATCTCTTTGTCTTCTAGCTGTATCTAGGTCAGCTTCACTTGGAGAATTGATCATAGGTGGATTTTCTCCAAACTCATTTTCGTAACTTTCCCTTTGGTTTTTTACAGCTAATAAATCTGGATATTCTAAAAACATAAGTTTCTTAGCTATATCTTTGTATTTACTATCTATTCTTCTTAAAATAGTTATCTTATGTTTTCTATTTGAGGATACTAATTCTGGCTGTACAGTACCTTCAAACATTTTAAGATAGCTTTCTTCTCCATCTCTTATTTCAAAAGCTCCATTAAATTCAGTTTTACCTTCAATTATATTTTTAAAAGTTTCTATTGCAGTAGGGATGTTTCCTTCAGATATTTTATCTTTATATTTAGTTGCCATCGGATTATTATATAACTCAATATATCTTTGATATTGTTCACCAGATAATTCCAACATAGGTTCTCCCATGTTTTTAGGTAGGTTATTAAATCCTAATCCTATTCTATTAAGTTCTGTATTAATAACATTACCAGCTTTTTTATTTATAACTCTGTATGGAATAACTGTTTCCCATATAGCACCATTTGTCTGTTTAATTGGTTCATTCCATCTATTAGTTTTAGCTGGTAAAGTTTTTGAAAAATAAGGAATTCTTGATCTTAGCCTGTTTAAACCTTCGTAATGTCCTTTAAGAAATGATGGCATACCAATAGTCGGAATATATCCATATCTATCTTCTGGCATAACATTAGAAGCTTCTGGACTAACGTATCTTTCTACAGTACCAGACATTCCTTGACCGAATAATCCACCAGTTCCAATTTGCTGTGCTATTGTTCCACCAGTTGTTGTTACTTGCTTTGCAATCAATTCCATAATTCTTTTAGATTTACCATCTTGAGTTTCAAAACTAGACCCAGCAGTATCTATTAAGCTTCCAATAAATTGTGTCATAGGAAGGGATGTTGCAACGTATCTTGTACTAGCAATAGTTGTATTTAAAAAAGCATCAAATAATTTTTCTTGATCATTAGTATATCTCATTGTGTAAGCTGTATCTGCAAAGAAACCAAGTACACCAGATAAAGGATCAATACGTTTATAACTTATCCAATCCCAAGTTCCATCGTCTTTTTTTACTCCTATAGAATATGGTTCATGTGTTTCTAACCATGTTTTTCTAGCTTTAGGATTTGTTTCTCCATATCCAGTTATAACAACATCATCTGATATTAATCCAGATGAAAGCATCATTGTAGTAGCCCCCATTCCAGATCCTAAACCTATCTTAGCAAGAGCTTGTTTTCTTTGTAATGCTGATCCATTTATTAATTGATCTCTCATAACAGATGGCAATAACAATGCCATTGGTGTTCTTTCCATAATTCTTTGCACTATCTTTGTAGGAGTTTTATAGAAAGGTATAAATATTTTCATCAATGGATTATTTAAAATAGCACTAGCATTTGGACTTCCGAGCAGTCCTTCTAAATCATCTTGGAAAGTAGCCATCTTAGCAAACTGACTAGCTTCATCAAAAGCTGTTTGTGAGTTTAATGTTTTTAAATGTGCTTTCTTTGCTTCTTGATTTGCATAATCTTCTAATGTTCCTGTAAAACCTTTAGGAACTTTGCCTGTATCTAGAACAGCACTATAAGCATCTTTTTCAGCTCTTATAGATAATGCTTCTAATTGCATACCTCTTTGTAGTGCTTTAAACATATCATCCATTGCTAACATAGGTCTGTAACCTTGCAATCTCATCATAACACCAAAGCCATCTGCAAAATGAGCAAATGCATTTTCAGCAGTTCCAGCACCTTCTTCAGTATTTCTAAGTCCATAAGCTTCTCTGCTTATAGCTTTCATATTACTTTCTAATTTTGTTGATGCTTCTGTCATACTTTTTTCATGTCTTAAAGCATACATTCCAGCTTTAAATGCTTGTGGCATATATTTAAATTGAGCTTTCATCATTGCCATAGCTTCAGCAAATTCTCCACCTAAAGCTCTTTCAGCAATTAATAATTGTTGAAATGCAAATTGACCAGCAAAGTTAAATGAATGAGTTAGGGGATTAGATAATAAAGCTGATTGAAATATTTCAATTAAGCTATCTCCAGCTTTTTTAAACAAGCTATGTTTTGCAAATTGATTTTTTTGCATACCAGAAGGAAGTCTATTGTACATGGCTAGGAATTGTCTTAATCCTTCTTCTCCACCATATGCTTCAACAAACTCTGCTAGATTAGATTCATTTATTACAGCAGTACCAGTTAATCCACCATCTACAGCTTCTAACATAGAACTCATAGCTCCAACTCTATTTGCAGTAGGGGATGATATAATTTTATTTGATACTAATGCTCTACCTAAATCTTCTTGTACTTTGTTAAGTTGAATACTGGCATAACCTTCTATTGATATTGCTTGTGAAGCCTTTGCCAGATCTAATAAATTCCCAGATTTTATAGCTTTATCTAATAATTTTTTGGCATTTATTTGTAATGATATAACAGTTTTTCTAGTAGCTAAAAGCTCTGCATCAGAAAATATTGGATCGCCTTTTTTTCTATTCATTAATTTTAGAAAAATATCGACTGATCCTATTTTGTTTGCATCTTGTATAATTTCTTTAAATCCACGATTACCTTTTTCTAATATTGTTTTACCATCTACTTTAGCATCTCTATAAGCTAGATATGTTGAAGCTAGAAATTTATCTAAACTAGCATCATCTCCATCTAAGCTAGTAATCTTGTCTAGGTTAGGAAGAATGACTTGCCCATTAACTTTAAATTTTTTCTGATTACCACCTTGTTCAGAAACTTTAATTGGTTGAGGACTATCAGCATAACCACTAAGTAATTGCATTTCATCTGGATTTGCATTTCTAATTTTTAGTTCGCCATTGGCTGAAACAACTAAAGGATTTTCATCAACAGATTGTTCTATAATATTTTGATTATTTAACTTAGCTTTTTCTCTAGCTATCTTAACTGCTGGAGCTACTAATACATCTGCAACTTTAGAAATAGGTTTTGCCATAGCAACTTTAACATAATCATTTTCATCATTAAGGATTTCGTTTCCATTAATGTCTTGATCGTTAGCTACAATAGCATCGTTAGGTAATACAGGAGATATAGTTTCTTCTTCTATTATTTGATCATTAGGTATTGCCATCTGTAACCTCACTATTCTCGCCTTGTGAACTCATCATCCCAGCTCCTAGTAAACCACCAGCAGAAAATAAAGCTTGTCCTTTTTTAACTGTTTCTTTTACTTTTGGAGTAAGTCTAATTGCTAATTGTGGAAAATCATCTAGCTCTGAAGATCTATTTCCTTTCATCATTGTAACAGTACCAATAGAACTATTATCTATTTTACCAACTACTTTATTAATTACTTTAGGAAGAACTTTATCGTAATAAGTTTTTAAACCTTGATTGTTCCATCTTTTAGCATGAATAATACCAGCACTAAATGCGATGCTGTCATAACCTTCTTCTTCAGCTTTTGCCATTAATCTCTTAATAGTTAATCCTGTCCATTTATTTGTATCGGTAACGAATGGAGCTTTTGGAATATCAGAAAACATTTCAGAATGTGTAGTATGTAGCTTTTGCATAATATCTATAACATCTTTAGTTTCATCTACTCCAATATCTAATTGTTTCCCATCTTTATATATTTTGCCTTGTGCTTTACCATCCCCAAACATATTATATAAAATATGATAAGTATTTTTAGTAGGTTCAAATCCTTTAGCTCTTACAAGAAAATAATCTCCATATGGGACTTGTTCTCCATCTATTAATATAGTGTAATTGTTTAATGTTTTTATACTTTTTGAAGTAAGATCATCAATTTTACTTTGTATAATTTTAGCTTCGTTTTCAGTTGGCTTAAATCCACCTTGCCTTCCTTGTTGTCCCCAATCAGATTGAATTTCTTCTACAAAAAACACCTTGCTTCCATCATCTGCAATTCTATCTGTATGTCTAATTGATGCTAGAATATTGGCTTCTTCATAATGTGAACTTTCATAAAAATTGCCTTCTTTACTATCATCTAATATCAATTTAGTTTCTGTATAATTTTCTCCTGTTTCTCCACGATCTACAGTATATTCTCTCCATCTAGCACCATCAAAATATGCATTCATATCTCCATTATCTTGAGCTAACATTTCAGCTTGTATTTGAGCTTCATTTAATGAATAAGTTGTTTCTCTGTTATTATTTTCTCCATTATTTAAACTATTTCTCCAATTATTGCTTTGCTCATAATTTCTAAATATTGAATAACCAACACCATCATTACCTGTTATAGTGTAACCTGTATTATTATCAGTAACTCTTATTAGTGGCTCTGCATTATATTGATCTATTGCAATTTCAGTAGCTCTTTCTAAAGTCATAGGAACGTCTACTTCTAATAAGTCTGAATTAAAATTTTCCATAATTTGCTGTGCTTCTTCTGAAATATAGTCATCTCCATAAGCTTCTTCTGGAGTTAATGTTTCTGTCCTTCCTGTTTCAAAATTCATTTCTTTGGCTAATCCATCATCCATAGCTATTTCTTCAACAACTCGAATTCTATTGTCATTGATATGCTGTTCTATTTCTGTCTTAGTAATTTTGTCTTTACTCAAAACTTCATCTAATCCTAGCCAATCTAATTCATCTTGCTTAACACCAGCTTTAAGCAACATTCCTTTAAATTGCTGTCCAGATCCTTTTTCTTGTTTTAACTTTTTAGTTTCTTCTAATGCCTGTGAATAGAAGCCTAAATAATCTTGATCTACTTTAGGTGTAGTTTCGTCTAAAGCCTTTCCTATTTTGCTTAAACCTTCAGCAATCGGCTTTGTAGGATCAACTCCCATATTTAATGTAGTGCCTGTGTCTGGATTGTTAGCTAAATAATTATCAGCTTCTTTCCCAGCTCCGACTAACATTCGTCTGCCACCTTCTAAAACAGAAGCCATACCAGCAGTTGCTCTATCTCCTAAAACAGTACCAGCAACTCCAGAAAAACCAGCTTCAACAGGATCAAATCCATCTTGAACTTTTGCTTCTACTTTAACATTTTGTCTGGCTAAATTATCAGCCATTGTAAGAAATCCAGCTTCAGCTCCAGTTGCCATTGAAGCTTTTGTAGGTGCAGATAAAATTGTATTTTTAAGAAGTTCCTTAAATCCCATTCTAGTCATTTGCTGACCAGCATATTTACCAGCTACTCCAATTCCAAAGGTAGCTAAAACACCTAAGTTAAAAGGATCTGTAGCCATAGCTAAAGCACCTTTACCAAAGTTCTTTAATGTCATTCCATCTCTATCTGCTGTTTCCATAAGATAGTACATTGCCTTTGCTACTTCTGGTGGTGCATTATTTAACTTAGCTGTATTAAAAGCTAAAGCTGTAAAGTTATAATCAAAAGCATTCATAAAATTTGCTCCCCATGTTGCATAGGCTTCAGCATTTTCTAATTTTGCATTTTCAACAGGATATCCAGCTTGTGTAACACCTTTATAAATTTCTCTAGTTTCTGTACTTCCAAAAGGCTTGGCATTTGGATTAAGATAATTATACAACATCGTTGATGCTGAAATCCAGTTGGGATCATTTAGCTGACTTCCTTCTGGCATATTCTGGGACATAGATATGACTTCTGGACTAGTAAGACCAAACTTACTTTCTTCTCCTAAATCTCCTTCTATCATTACATGGGGAAGGGGAAGATAGTTACTTCTAAAGGCATCGTAATCATTAGCTTCAGTAGTACCAATTTCAACACCAGTTGGATATTCTCCCCAGTTTAAAGGAGCTTCTCCGATACCTTCTTTAGTTTCTCCAGTTATAGGATGCTTATAAACAAAAGAATTAGGAACATTTCTTACAGCTTCTAATTCAGCATATATTTTATCGAACTCATCCATTTAATAACCTTTTATTTTTGTATTACCTTGTGTGGCATTCCAGCTTTCTATTCTGGCTCTTATATCTATTAATTCTGTTTTTCTTTCGCCTTTAGCTAAATTTATTAATCTATTTAAATTATCTTTATTTAAATAATCTCCACCCAGTTCCTGTAAAATATCAAGCTCTGTTACTTCTCCATTTTTTTTGTATGCAAGATAATTTTGTTCTAGCCATACACTAGCAACAAAGTTAACGTCATCTCTTCTTGCCCTATACATTCCTTCTTCAATATCTTTAAGAGTGTTGAACTGCCATGATTTCATAACTGCTGAATTACCTAAAATAGAAACAGGAACTTTTAATCTGGATCTAGCATCAGCTAATGCTCTATTAAATTCTGTATTATTTCTTGCTGTTAAATTTTTAGAAAAAGTATCGTAATCAGATTTACTTAATTTTCGTTCTTTTAAATATTTATTGAGAGTATATTGTGTAATGATTACTTCTTTTTCATTAAATGCTAAAGAAACCTTATCAAAAATTGATGATACTGAATTTGGTGCATATTTTAAACTTGGATTTTGATTTAAGATCTCTTGCATTTCGTTTGCTTTTTTTGGATCTAACTTAAACATTTGAGTTATAATTGATTTATATGCTTTTAATCCTTCTATCGGATTTGTATTTAATAATGCTTGTGATGCATTTACATCTAATCTTTTTATTGTATTTTCTCTAACAATATTATTATGAGAAATATTTTTTTCAATATCATCTAAATTTTCATAATAAGCATCTTTAGCTATTTTTTTTAAAACAGCTTTGTTTTCTCCAGCTACTACAGAAAAGGCACTTTGAATTGCTATAGGCAACTTATCCAATTTATTATTTTCTATAAAATCAACAATTTTTCTAGGATCTTGATTTCTAAAAATAGAATCATACACAACGTCTTTAGCTGACTGAAGTACATGATCATCAAATCTTTTTTCATATGCTAAAGCTTCAGAAGCAGAAACTCCTATTGGCATTGATGCTAATAATTTTTTCTTTTGAGTTTCTAAGATTTGTTTAGTTGTAACTATATTTGTATCTTTATAAACAGTTTTGCCATCTTTAGTTATATTTGAGGGAATAGCTTTGGGAAATCCAGATTGTATTATTTTAGGCAGACCATTAGTTAATACATTTTCATAATTTAATACCCAATTTTTTCTAAGTTCCTTTTGTTTGTCTGTAATATATTTTGATGCATAGGTCTTATATTCAGCATTAGCATATATACCCATTGTTGCTTTAAATTTCTTAGATGTAACAGGACTTTCATTATCTAATACATCTGATAATCCAGAGGTAATACTGTCTAATTGTTTAGATACTTCTGTTGGACTAGTATCATTTACTTTTGCATCCAACATAACTTCAGCTATTTTTTCTTTAGCTATTAATGTTAATTTATCTGATGTAGCTTCAAGAGTAGCTGTTCTAGCATATCTTCCAAAGACAGTATCTTTATCTCCAACAAAATCTAATTCAGTATTACTTTCAGAAGCATCTAGTAATTGTTTTTCTGTGGGAGCATTTAAAGCACCATATTCAGCACCTTCAATCTTAGCTGTCTGTGTAGCATTACGAAAAAATACTTCTGCCATTCTATCTAGACTATTACTAAGACCAGCAAGATTATTAGATCTGGTTTTTTCAAAACTAAAATCAACAGTCGGCATCCTTAGTGCCAGACCTTTTGTTTTATATCTTTGGTATCTATCAGCCATATCTATTGTCCACTTGGCATATATCGATTTCTTGGTATTGGTGCGAGAAAATCTGATCTTGTTCCAGTTGTTCCATAATCCATGTATGATGGATTTAAGAAATTATTAGATGTTGATGCAGTTTGAGCTGGTGCTGATCCTATGGTTGAGTAATTGTAACCAGCCATAGCGACACTACTGACAAGCTGTAATGTTGCAAACTTCATAGTATCTCTGGCAGAAGCTCTTAGACTTTCAGCTTGATATTCTGCCTGTTTCATAACTATAGAAGCATTATCTCTAGTAATACTAAAATCATTCATACCAGCTCTCAAACTATACGTTTGTATTATATCTGGTGTTTCTCCTGATTTAAATGGATCTAAATTACCAGAAAAAGCTCTAGCTACGTTAGCTGACATTACTTTGTTAGTTTCTTTTAAAACTTCAATTCCTTGTTGTTTATAGTTAGCTCTATCAACTCTGCCTTTTATTTCAGTTTGATATGCCTGTGATCTCAGGTTTCTAGCATCAGACTTTGATTTTCCATACTTAGCTCCAGCAGAAACAACACTAGCTATAAAATATAATTCAGCTCCACTCATTGACCTATACTCACTTTAAAATCTAAACTTAATACAGTTAAAAAAACTGGTTGAGTTTGTGTTATTGTTATTTGGGCATCTCTGGTATATCCACGAAATCCCATAGTCTTTTTAGTTCCTGTAAATGTTGGAACACCTCCAGATCCAGAAATAGGAAATGTATCTAAAGAAATATCGAAATTATTAATTGAAACATTTTGAGATTTAAAGAGCAAAGGGGATATTTCAAGTATTCGTCTTTTCTGACTTTGTACTGTCCCAGATGCTAATTTAGGTTCAAATGGCATCGTTTTAACTTCAACATCAAAATCTAATCCAGCTTCCATATATGTTGCTGGTTGAGCTATTGTTGTAACTGCTCCAGAAGAAACTGCCACCGATGGATCAACAATGTCATCTCTTACAACTGCTACAGTTTTTCCTTCTAAATGAGAATGACCAGTATAACTTGTCCCAGAAAAACTAGTTGTTTTTTGTACAGCACTATCTGTAGTAAAATCATCGTCAAAAACTTCTAAATAGAATTTTGCAGATCCACCAATAGTTCTTTTAACAACAACATAAATATCATCTAAGTCAACAGCGACATCTACAAAATCTCCATCAGTTTTAAAAAATGAAGGAGCTATAATGTTTTGGCTTTTGTTCATCATAAAACAAGCCATAGATCCAGCAAATTCAGTTGATGCAGAACGATAACCATCGGTAGATGTTCCATTGATTATCATTAATAAATCGCCTTCTGTCGTATCTGTGGCTGGTCGTAGAGCCATCTTTTGAGGATCGATAATTAAGTGTGAGGAGAGCAAACTTATATTATTCGCCACATACGACAGCTCTACGTCTGAAAATAGCATTTCTCGTAATGCCTTTCCCTGTCTTTGTATAAATAGAGTTCCCCCTTCAGCTCCTTGAGGTCTTATATTAGCTTTAGATCCTCTTCTGGTTGCTGATTTAACAACGACATTAGAAGGAGTAATTGGTTCTAAATCTGCTTGAGGTAAGAAAAATTCAGCACCAGATGTAAATATTTGTAAATCTCTTCCTGATTTCAAAGCATTGATAGCATTAACATTATCTGTTGTTAGTGTTACTTGAAGAGCATCATCATCTAAACCTTCATCAGCTTTAAAATCAAAAAACTGCCCAACCTTAGATCCAAACAAAGTTGATGGTAAAGTCGCACTTCCACCAAAATAAAGTCTACCCTCATGAAAAGTACAAGTTCTAGGATAACCTCTAGTTGCTGACCAAGCATCTTCATAGCCAGTTTCTAGCTCCCAAGCTCCAGAAGCTATGGCTACATCTTTTTCAAAAAAAGGTGTTTCGGTTACAACTTTAACTACTGTTGATGAATCAAATTCAATTATTCTAGCTCGACCAAAGCCATTTAAAACATTTATATATTGATCTACATTACCAGAAGAAAACACTCCAGAAGAAGCTGTTATATTAACAGTTCCATCAGTTGCATCTGGTGTAATTGTGGCTGAAGGATTTGATGTTGCTTTGGTAAATTGTGCTTTTGGTTTTGTTAAAGATATCTGTCCTATAGTCCATAAATTATTAGCATTACCTCTAACAACAGTAAATGGGATTATATTTTCGTGAACACAAATTAAAGTGTCTGTATTTTGTGTAAAATATAATTTTTTTAAATCATAATTACTAACTGAATAAAGTGATCCTGTAGAATAATCTAGATAACTATTTCCAGAATTATTAATGTTAGTTATCAAAGTTTGATTTACATAAAATCTAAACCGAATTGTATTTGTAGTATTAAATGCTGTAGCAACAATCATAAAATTTTGTGTAGTTGAAAATTCAAAAGGAATTAACATTACACCATTGGAAGCATTATCTGCTGTTAGATCAGTTACAAATTTTAATCCAGCTCTTCGACTAAATCCACCTTGAGGTTCTATTAAAACATTCTTAGCAGTTTCTAGAGCTGAATAATATTGTTGTAAATCTATTCGACCTTTAAGTAGAGGATCTATTGCTCCTAATGAAAAGTTAGATTGATATTGTTGCAATCTAGCCATATTATCTCACATCAGTTAATAAATAATCTTGTATTACAGATGGTGTTTGACCAGCACTATCAATGTTTACTGCTTGTCTAAAAAAGCCACCTCTATATCCTTCTACTGCTACTCCTAATGCTACACCTCTCCAATATTCAGATTTAGCTGTTTGATCAGTCATTACTTCAGCTAAATGCCAAGCTAACTGGTAAGTTAATAATTGTGTGAAATATGAAGGCATATTACCTTCTTCTACACTTCTTTGGTAATCTATAAATATTGCAGTTTGATTTGTTAGTAAGGCTGAATAACCACCTAGAGTAGTTCCCATTTCCCAACTTGTAATAGTTGGACTTCCAGCACTAGAACTTGCCCTGACAGCTCTAGGAACTCCAGTAAGCATATCATTAGGCATTGTGTATTGATATGTCCATTCCGAGTTAGGAGTTTCTACATCTCTATTTAATTCTTTTTTAGCTATTGAGAATGACCACGAGTACATTCCAAGAGTTGTTGCTTTTATATCTGGATAAATTAAACCACAGGCATTTCCAGCAGTAGATCCATCAGTAAAAGAACTTATACTTTCAGCACCAAGAAGGAGAAGAGCTTTATTACAAATTCTTACTTCAGTATCTCCAGATGCCATTTATTCCTCCAAGAAGTTAGTTAGAAGCACACTTAAATATATGCTTCTAACAAATTGTTTTAATACAAATTAATCGCCATCTGTATTTGCTAATGTAGTTCCATTGTTTACATCCACAACTCCAGAAGCATTACTCAAAACATAAAGTAAAGTTGCGACTAAAGTTCCACCAGTTGAGGTGTTAGCAAAGATCATATCTCCAACAGCTACTTCATCTGCAACTGAATTGAAATAACCTTCAGTATTAGCATCAGCTACACTATCTGTTGAAGTGTATGAAAAGATTTGGGGAGCTGTACCTTTTTTGGATTGCCCACCAATAGGATTCCATCCATCTCTAGAAAAAGCCATGATTAAGCCTCCCTTGTTATGATATCACAGATACCATCAGCATCTATAGCAACAGCACCCATAGAGAGCATTGCAGTTACTAAGAATGAAGTTTTTTCTGGGATATAGTTTATTTCAGTCTTAGGAGCTATACCGACAGCACAACCCACAGAAGACTTATGAAAAGCAAAGTTTGTTCTGTCATTACTTCCATCTTTAGTAAGACCACCTTCGTCACGATCTCCTAATACATGAATGGTAAATCCCATGAACTCTCCGATTTGCCCACTTCCTTGAGACAAAGCTTTTAGTGAAGCATAGTCAGCACTAATAGCTCTTTCATCAGCAAGTAATGAAGCTAGACCAGAAGCATGAATAACCATATGACGATCTGTAGCTGGTACGTTTTTAATGTTCAGCTTTTCTGATGCCTGTATGATTTTTCCAACCGAAAGTCCAGAAGCAGTAGCTGAACCTGTGGTAACTACAGTATTAGCAACTGAAGATCCAGCAGAAGCAGAAAGTAATGCATCTAGAATAATTTGGTCTTGCCTTCTTCCGATTGCAGATCCAACAACTTGAGCAAGTTCAGATCTCTCTGAAAAATTTACTTTTTGTTGGTTAAACATATCAGAATACTCTGAAGCAACATAGTCAGTAAGACTACATGAAACAGATGCAAAACTTGTGTTTAAAGGGATAACATCGGTGCTAGGAGTACGAACTGTGGCACTTCCTTTACCAATAGTTGGAAAGTTTACTGTGTTTCCTTCCACACCAGTTCTAGTACGAACTATTCCTTGAAGCATTGAAGTACCTTGATAGGCTTGTTTTACCTCTGCATCGAATAATTGTACAAAAGCTGGACTAAGATTTGTTGACATAATCAACTCCTGTATAAGTTAAAAAATGAACACCATCTAGGTTGTTGGATAAATCCAGCCTTTGGCTACAGATTACGTTCTGCAACGTATGATTTCTCATAAACCAAATCTGCCTATAAAAAATAGGTTATAGATTACTTCTAAATTATAGCACAAGCTGGAGCTTGTAAAGTCTTAATGATACTTATAGAGTTTAATCAGATTTATTAGGATATCTTTTTTCATACTCTTGCTCGACACTTCGAGTATAGGCTGGATCATTTCCATATTTAGGATCAGCCATCATATTAGCCATTCTAACAGAAAACTCTGGTTCACTTTCTTTAGAAGAAGATGTTTCTCCAACTGGAATTTGTCTTGTATCTCCCATCATAGCTCTTAGCTTTTGCAGAGTTCTTTGACCAGAAGCAGTAAAACCTAAAACATCTATTTCAGCTCTTTCTTCTTCTGTAAGCTGACCTTTATTAACTAATGCATTTGCCCATTGTTTATTAGATTTAATAATAGCTTCTGCATTATTTCCTAGTTTTTCTAATTCAGCTTTTTCTTCAAACTCATAACTTTGTTTAGTTTCTCCTGATAAGCCTATGATTTTATTAGCTAAGTCCTCAAAACCATTTTGATTTACACCATTTGATTTACACCAATCAACATAAGTTTTAACCATTGGATCTTCAACATCATAACCCTTAGACGTTAAAGCTTCTGTGTCATATTTTTCTGGAACTTTGTGCTTTCCTTTAGAAAAGTTTTTTTCTAATTCAGCTAATGACTTAAATGCTTCTTCTTCTCTGACTTTACCTGTTTTGGCATCCCAGAACTTTTCTGGAATATGCTCTGGTCTTTCTGTTATTTCTTTTGCAGTTTCAGAACTTTCAGTATGCGAGATATTATTCTCATTAATACTTTCTGGATCTTGATTTGTTTCATTTTCTACCTCTACACTTGCCATTAATCCTTGAGGTGGTTGATTAGTCTGTTCGACTTGTTGTTCTGTTTCAGCCATAGGTTCTCCTTATCCTTTGCTTAATTTCTCTTATTACTGAATTTTGTCCTTCTCTAGCATAGCCATAACTGGGATCTGCTGAAGGTATCCATGCTGGTTGGTCAAGATAAACTTTTTCAAAATATTTTAAAACATTCTGCCCAGCTTCAGTATTGAAACATTGTGCAAAAGAAATATCTAAATCATTTTGTTCAGTTTTATTTTTAAATGGTTGAACTGTAGAATTTAATCCATCCCAACCAACAGCATTAATTGATCTGATTTTTTCAGATTGGTTAGCCATTATTTTTTCTTTTTAGTTGTTTTTCTTTGTAAAGTAGCTAAAGAAACTGGTGTATTTTTTTTCGTAGAAGTCATTCCAGATTTCTTAGGTGGTCTTCCTTTAGTCTTTCCATAAGTTCCTTTTCCCATCGGCATTAGCTTTTCCTTTCTAAGTTAAGTCCATTTAGTTTTGTTTGCCCAATAAGCACCAGACATTTTGCCCTTTGATATATTGGCTTGGTGTCTAGCCTTAAAAGAATTAGATTTTGGAGTTTTTTTACTACCATCTCCAGAAACTCCTTGCTGACCAAATCGAATTGTTTTGGTTTGACTGCCAACTTTAGCAACAACAACATGAGATTTAGTTTTGTGGTTAGGTGTTTTTTTTGGTTTGTTGTAAGCAGAGACACCAGCATTTTTTAATTTTGTATCAACCATAGTTAACCCATAGGCTGTTCTTGAGGTTGCTCTGGTGGCATTTGTCCCTGTTGCATTTCCATCTGCTGTTGAGCTAACTGCATTGTTTGTTCCATTATTTGCTGTCGTTCTTCGTTAGTTGTTCTAAGAGAAGAGGGAACTCCAAGCATATCAGCTAAATAATCTCCTACTTTATCCATCTTTAATAATGATCCACCGACAGCTCCTAATTGCTGGGACATTTGTAAAAATGTTAGAACATCATTTACTTTATCTTTATTAGAAGCCATAGCCAGAGGAGATACTGGAACTATCTTTACTTGTAGTCCATCAATCTTCAATGGTAGTTCTATTATTCCCATTTCATCCATAAGCTCTAAAGTTCGTCTTACAATAGGGACTAAACACTCACTAATTAATCTTCCAAACGATGCACCCATATTTTCAGATAATGAAGTTATCTTATGTTGTATCTCTAAAGCAGTTCTAGCTGACATGTTTTCTGGAGCAATCTCATCATCTAACATCATTCTTTTTATGTTAGCTCGTAAATCATTTGTTAGGATCTGGGACATATTAGCATCTCCAGAACGAGGTAAGGGAGCTAGTGAAGCTCCTCTAGCACCACCATTAGAAGATACTCCAATAACAGATCCAGCTTGTATTGATATTGTCTGGGGATTTAGCACTCCATCATCGACAGCAGTAAACACTCCACCGATAGAAATTGATGCATTTTTAAGAGTTAATTCTGTAACCTTATTTAAAGTTTTAATATCTGGTAATGCCATTAAAGCAACACCTCGACCATATTTTTCATTACTAGCCACCATATATCGGCTAATTACAAATGGCATACCTTTTAGAGTTCTGGAAACTAGCTTGTGATCTCCTTCCATAGTCGATACACAATAATAGATAAATCCATCTTTCTCATAAGTAGCTTCTAATAATTCTACTTTTTTTGTTGGATCTTCTAAATATTTATCAGAAACTTCTTTAGGAATTTTAGCATCTGGAAATTCTTTGATTATTACATCAAATGGTCTTTTCATTTTTCTGTAAACAGTATCGACAGTTCCATTAGCTCCTTCTTCAAAACAAATCTGGTATGAAGGAACTGCTGTGTATCTGATTGGAGTTGTTTCATCTCCAGCTTGTATAAGCATAACAGATGTACCAATAGCTAGATCGAGTAGAAATTCTCCCATAGCCAAGTCAAAGCCAGATTGATTCATAATGCTAAACATCTTTTCATTATAATCATCAAGAATTTGTTCGACTTCGACTTGACGTTCTGGGGGGATATCTGAACCAGAAGTCAATCTACACCACGATCTTTGGGGAGGAAACAATGCACTTTGGATGCGATTAGCAAATCGTGATGTAGAATGAATGGCTGTACTATCAAAAATTCTTTTCATTTTATCTTGACCGACAGCATTACCATCATAGTAACCATCATAAAGATTTCTCATAGGTAAGCAGTATTCGTAAGCTTCTTCGTAAATAGATCTCCATTGCTCTTTTTGAGCTTCTGAATTTTTAAATCTTTTTTTTATTTCGCTTACAGAAAGTTCAGCCATAAATTATTCTCCACCTTCTTCATCTTCTTCTGTTTCTTTTTCTTCAGAAGTTTCTTCCTCAATAGGTTCTTCTTTGAATTTTGGATTGCGAATAAATTTTTTCATTTAAATTTTATGTGTTTCTAGTATTTCTGGCATACCCTAGAGTTGTTTGTTCTCCAGTTGGATTGCCAACAGCAGATCCACCAGTTCTCTGTGTCATCAACATATTAGATCCACCAGTTCTTCTTGCCCTAGATCGAGAAGCTATCTTTCTTTTTTCTTCAGTTTCTTGACGTTCAAGTTTGCTTTCTCTTTCATCTATATCTGATGTGTCTGGTGGTGGTGGAGATGAACTCCCTCCAAATAAACTACCCATTAAAATATCCTCGCATATAAATAATAGTTTTCGCCCTGTAAGCCATAATGTAACATTTCAGCTTCTCTTTTAAAGTAACATCTCTCTGCCCACTTGTAAGCCTGTACATTGTGCGAACAAACTGTAAACTGTATTCGTTTTGTATGCTTTTCTTTGGCATAAAACTCAAAAAACCTAAGAGCAACTCTGTGAAATTTTAAAGTTTTTCTGGATATTTCATTAGATGGAATTAGCCAAGCTTCTGAAACTCCATCCCATAAATCCCAAATACCAAAGATGGCATAGATCCTATTTCCAGACATTGCAGTAAAACCTAAACCAGCTTTTGCAAACTGATAAAGTTTATGAAGATTATTTTTATTTTCTAAAAGATTAGCTTGATCAAATTCATTTAAATCAATCATATCCATATGCATAGGATGAAAACTTACAATCTTATCTTCTGGATAATTTAATCTTAGAACTCTATTTAACCTAGGAAGCGAAAACATCGAAATCCAAAGTCTTAACAATAGTTGGTTTGAAAGTATTAAATTGAGTAGGTCGCTTTGTCATAATCCTGTGTTCAGATCCTAACAGGCAATAACCACAGGCATCTCCGATATGTGAATGCATATCTTTATGAGGAACATCTTTAAACCTTTCTTGTCCAGCTCCTACAGCAACTCGCTTATAATGATAACCACCAGCTAAAGATTTTCTTAACTTTACACATTTTTTATCAACAATAAATCCAGCTTTGCCTTCTATCAATCTTCCCATAGGAATAGCCAGAGCTTCTCGTCTAGTTCTAAAATCATTTGTTGCTGTTGGCTGTGCCATCAAGCCATGAGTTTTTAAATGCTGAAAAGCAGTTGTTTCAAAGATAGCATCTCTTTGCATACCAGCAGGATCTCCCCATATCACAATCTCAAATTTAGAAAACCTACTGGCAATCTCACTTTTTAAAACACTACAGAATCTTTCTAATCCCATATCTTCAGTAACCAGTTCATGTAAAACATGCCATCGACCATTCTTGAGCTTCTGGGCAAAAACACTAGCTGGAGTTAATCCAAAGTCTAAGCCGATATGAATAGGGACTGTGGGATCTGGTTCTAGATTAGCCGACATAATTTCATCATTATATTCTTGCCATACAGGTTTTCCTTCTTGGACAAACGTATATTCACCTTTGGCATAGCATCTAATCCAATCCAAGTTCTTGCCACCTAAGAGCTGATCGTAATATCCATCTGGCAAGTTATTTAGGTTTTCAGCTTTTGGATTTGTCTTCCACCATTTACCAGCTTGGAATATATATCCTTGAGCTTCTGGCATATCATCTGGTAATTTTTCAATAGGGATCTCTAAGACTGCTGGATTTTGTTTAAAGAACTCCCATTTAAATCTGCCTTTAGGAGTTTCTTTTTCTGCCAGACGATACCACCAATGATCATCTTCCATAGCATTAGTATCCATGATTATTCCTCGCCAAGTACAGCCACCATCTGCCTTAGTCGGATATCTTCCAACTCTATGAGACAAACCATCTATAACAGCTTTCGGTAGTGTCTTCGCCTCGTTGACGAAACTGCCAGATAGCTCAAGAGATAAAAGCTTTCGGATATCTTTAGGTTGATCTAATGCTAAGAACAACACCTCACAATCTATCCCAGAAGCATCTCCTCTAGGTGGTAATTTTATGTGATGAGTTATAGGAGGGGAGTGATGAACATTTCCCCAAATATTTTCTGGGAATAATTCAAGCCATGTTTTTAAGGTAGTTGTTTTCAGCATAGGATAACTGTTTCTAACGATTGCCCATCGGCTGTATCTAATCCCATCTCTAGGACTTGGCTTCTGCTGAATAGCTCTTCTAAATATTTCAGCACAACAAGCATAAGATTTACCAGATCCCACAGCTCCCATAATCCCTCTGACAAAAGCATCAGACTTCATAAACTTAGCTACAGTAGGACTTTGACTAAAATCCCATTTTAAACTAGATGGTGTTAGGGGATCAGTTTTTTGCTTTGTCATTTAGATACCTTTCTATTTTATAAGTTGTCATGCCTTTAGGACTTTCAATCTCATCATATCCATTTCGGCAATGTTCAAACATTGACACTTTACTAGACTTACTTGCCTTGCCTTTTAAATCATCCATCTTCTCAATAAAATCTTGAGGATAATCTTCAAACATATCTTCATCATCATTTTGACTTATCATCTGGCATAACCATTTCGATGTTAACAACTGCTGGTTTATCAACTTCTTTCTCCTCATCTAATAATCCAGCACTCTTTGCCAATATCTGCATAAGCCTAACTTTATCGTAAAGTTCTACTTCTATTTGATTGCCAGATTTAGTTGGTGTTACTTTGATCTTCTTAATCGCATTTAATGAAGTCTCTGGTATGTCCTTCATCTCCTTAATCTTAACTTCCTCGCCTTTCCATTCAATAACATCGGTTATATTCGTAGAAGCCATTTCAAGCATCGCCAGAGCAAGTTGATCTCGATTGTCATATATCAACCGAGATCCCTTTAATCGCTTCTGAATAGCTCCTATGCCACCGAAACGACCTACATTTGGAGTAACTCTAGCCATTAAAAAGGTATCTCATCTTTATTCACTCCACCAATAACTCCATCTCTAGGCTTCTGTTCAAAGATATTAAGCCAGATCTCGCCATCTTTGTTGGGAATTGGTAAGGCTTCAAGCTTAACTGAAGTGATTTTACCTTCCTTTTCAAAGGCAACTCCCATTTTTTGCCATCTGGTCTTCTCTTCTCCATCCTTTTGATACTTAGTTCCTTGAACTACGTCATAAGGTATTGCTTTAGTTTCCATGTTTTAATCTCCTGTTTTTTGTTTTATGGAATTTAAGAAAATATTTTTGTGTGATACCCCCACGATATGCCTCGACCATCCCCCCCTATAGTCGCTTTTTTGCCCACGATTTCTTTTTTTAGAATGTGCCATGTATAAATACTTTAGGAACGTACAGAGTTTGTACAATAATGTCATACCTTTAACTTTCCAGCCAACTGTTTAACAATATCTATTGCTTCCTTTGGCTTCTTACTGTTGTTCTTTCTAGCTACGAAGTACTGTAATGATTGAGGTGGCTGTTTATTATTATTCTTTGACCATTCAACTAATCCATTAGCATCTTCATTAAAGCTATCAATAGTATATCCAGCTCTTAAAACATCTCCAGCTAATTCTACTTGCCTTAGATCATAGCTCCAAGCTCTTCCATAGTGCTTTTGTATAATATTCATGTAACTATTACATATCTTTTTCTTTTCAATTTCATTTATATTAATATTACTAGTTAATATATAGTTGTTATGTACAAGCTGGGACTTGTTTTGTGATACAAGGTGGGACTTGTATTTAGTGTTTTGGTTTACAAGCTGGAGCTTGTTTTCTGTATTACCTTTTACAAGCTGTGGCTTGTTTTTATTCATACTAATATTAGGCTTTAAATAACCTTTTTCTATTGGCGAAGTAAGACCATTACCGAAACTATTCCATGTTTCTACTGTTTGTTCGCTGACTAAATACTGTTTAAGATCAGCAAGTATTCTGTCATAAACAAAGTATTCTCTTTCATCTTTAAGATATCTATCAGCTAGAGACTTAGCTAACTCTTCTTGCTTTGGACTTATGTTATTTCTTTTAACCTTCTTAGGAGCTTCTACAGGCTTTGTAGAGATCTTATCTAGTGTTTCTTGAGCTACTTCATCATCGCCTTCAGAACTATTAGCTATGGCTTGTTCTAAGTTCATTCTAGGATCATATATAACTCGCCATTTAGCACCTTGTTTACCATAAGCTCTTCTAGGATCTGCTTTCCTTAGTCTTTCGATATAACCATACTTAACCAGCTTATTCATATGAAGTGATACAGCTTGTTGAGTTGATCCCATAACTGATGCTAGAGTTTGTTGATTACAAAAGAATATACCAGCTCTAGCTGAAGCATGAGCAGAACATAAAGCTAAACATCTAAAGGTAGAAGGGAACTGGTTAAATCTGGTATCTCCGAAAGCTCTAGCTGGAATTATCATATAAGGAGCTGGAGCTTGATGTTCTCCAACTGGTGCATCTCTAATTGGATCTGGTGTTATATCTGACTTCAGCATTCACAACACCAGCTCTAATTGTTGATCATCATTTTCTATGACTTGAATATCTTTTTGGAAACCAGCTAGTTCTCTAGCTCTTAATCTTTTATGTAGAGCTGGATCTATTTCTTTAACTTTATCCATTAAATCCTCATACTTCTGGTCTAACATTGCCTGTTCTTCTGCTGTTATCATTTTAACTTTGTTGGATTATGGATGTAGGCTTTGCAAACGAGACATACAAAACTATTCCAGAATTGTTCCAGATTATATACTGCTCCACAACATGAACACTTAATATTCATTATAAGCTCCTTACAGTCTTTGTACATTAAAGAGAAATAGATCTAGGATAAAATCCCATTCCCCACATAACTTGTTGTGGTCTTCCAGATAAGCCTTTTTCCATAGTTCCATCTTTATATATAAGAAGCTTTTCCTGTAATCCTTTATAACGAGCTGTTACTGTACTGTATCTATATTGAGGTAGCTTATCTAAAACTTCATCAGATATACATCCTTGTTCTTCAAAACTATTGATAACATCTAATACTATCTTTTCCATACGACTTGCTTCTATAGATTGAGATGCAATATGAGATGTAATTGGATCGTTAGTTCTTGCTAGTTTATGTGCTTCAGTCATTGTTTTCCTCCAGTTTGACTTTTGTGTATAATTTAGGACTTATTTCTATGATCTTAGTTCCTCTATAAATAGCTTCGACCAGCTTCTTCTTGAGTTTGTAAACGTCAGTCTTAAAACCTTTAACATCCTCAACAACTTGACAGCCAATTTGTCCCTGTAATCCTATTTCTTTTACATTTATGTAAGAAAAATCAGCTATATAATCACAAATCTTAACTCCATTGATCATGCATTTAAATCTAGGATGAACTTCTAAATGTGTTATTTCCCCAGACTTAAATCTTGGGAGTAGGGAGTGTTGATAATGTTTGGCTTCAGATAAACTATCGAATGTATAACCATCCAGCTTAACTTTTTTGTTTTTGAATTTTGAAAATGATCTAGGAAACATGACCAGCTAACCTTTCTTTGGCTTCCAATCGTTCCAATTTTTCATAATTGTTCCCAAGTATTTCCTTCCTACAGATGATCTCCACCAATGTTGATGTTGATCGATGCTGAATTTTTGCTTCAACTTCCAAAGCTTCTTTGAGTTCTTTCGATACTCGGCAGAATAAGACAACTTTTTCACTCATAATTTCTCCAATAATCCAAGAGTTTCTGTGGTTTTTTAATAAAATCGTACAAACTCTGTTAGTTACTACTTGATATTGATAGCATTATGATATATTTATTAATAGACGTACAAAGTGTGTACGTTACGTTTTAATTAAACAGGAGATACAAATGGAAAAAATCAAATGCACCGAATGTGGTCACGAAGCATCAAAAGCAGAAGCATTAGAGTATGAATATTGTACTGAATGTGAAGAGTGCTTGGATATCCCTGATAAATGGTATGAGGAGTCAAACTAATGAAAAGCATTTGGTCTATAAATAGTGGTGAGGGCAATAAGATGTTTTGCCTTTACCATACGTTTGATGAGTATTCATCTTATGGTATGTATGAAAAGACAGTTCATATCACTAACCTATCTACTGACTATGATAAAGCTGTCATAGTTGCCAAGGCTTTGTATAAATCCCATTCAGATAAATTTTCAAAATTATATATTCCTCACAAATGGCAATTAGAAGAAATTAAAAGAGATGGAACTGCTGATCAAGTAGTAAACCCAGTAATTCAACAAAATGATGAGCCTGTAATTACATATCCAGCTAGTTCTTTTGTTGGTGCTGTAGGAGAAACAGTTTCATTAACATTAGGTGTAACAGACAGCTTTTACTTTGATAGTGCTTATGGCAGATCTCTTTGTACTAAGTTTGTTGATCTGTCGCACAATATATATACGACCTACAGTTCAGCTAAGTTCGTTAGAGAACTTACAGTAGGCGATACAATTCATTGTACTGCTGAAGTATCAGCTCACAGTAATTATCAAGAAGAAAAAACTACCACCATTAAAAAAGTAAAGGGAGCAAACTAATGGATATTAGATTTTATAGAGAAGAAAGTTTCAAGGAACTTGGTATCAAAGCAGATTGTCGTTACATAGTTGTCAGTAAAGACCATACAAATCCATATAAGTTGATGCCTTATACAATTTATTATTTGGATGACACTAGATCTTATGTTGCTGTTAAAATTATAGAAGAAAATCGACTTACTATAGATCCCATCTTAAATAGTAGTGATATAGATCATCTTGGAAATCAAAAAGAATATGAAGCATTTAAAACATTAAAAGATGCTAAAGAATGGATTTACTACGATATTAAGGGAGCAAAGTAATGAAAATAGAACTTTCAAAAGAAGAATTAAAATATGTTTACGAAGCATTAGACAGCTTTGGAGAACACTTAACAAGTAAAGCCACTTCTATGCACAGAGATGGAGAAGAAACTCGTGAGATAGACCATTATATCGGCTTTGGTAGTAAATTATTTATTAAATTAAAGGGAGCAAAGTAATGAAAATATCAAATACAAAATGCCATCAACAAAGTCTTGAGCAAATCTTTTATATTGATTGTGAAAAATTACATCAAGCTAAAGTTGATATGGGAGCAGTAAGCAAAGAAAGCTGTGTTGAAGAAAGTCTATACTCTGACTTAGGAGAATTAGACATGATCCTTAAAAGCACAATTAAAAATTATTTTGCTGATTATGGTAAGGACATATTTTTAGAGGAGCAAGAATAATGGAAACTAATATTCTTAGAGCTGATCATGGCAAAAGGCACAATGGTAAGTATTGTGCTTTAGTTCGTGTATCAACTGATAAACAGGATGTTGAAAACCAGATGTTCGCTATTAAACAATATCTAAATGGTGGCGAACATCATGTTGAATGGTTTAAAGAAGAAGCTGTATCTGGTAAAACACCTTGGGCAAAAAGACCAGTTCTCAATGATGCTATTAAGTATTGTAGAAAGCATAAAGCAACTTTAATCATCTATTCTTTATCTAGATTAGGTAGAAGGCGAGGGGATGTTCTTAACTTCTTTGACGATGTTATATCGCAAGGCAAGATCAAACTTATAGTTGTTGATTATCCTATGCTCGATGAAACTACAGTCGGCTTTATGGCAGTTATGAATCAACATGAACGACAAGTCATATCAGAAAGAACTAAGCTGTCACTAGCTAGAATTAAACATGACATAAAAGTTAATGGATCTCATATATCAAAATCTGGCAATAAGATTACCAAACTTGGAGTTGGTATGACTAAGAAGGCACAGAAGAAAGGTGCTATGGGCAATAAGATTAAAGCTAATGAGATGGCTGACAATCTATTACCTAACATCCAGCGAGGTTTAGATATGGGATGGTCTTACAGGGAGATAGCTCTGGACTTTAATAAGCGAGGTTATGAAACTGCCAGAAAAGGCGAATGGCATGGATCAACTATTAGAAATATGTATTTAAGATCTAAAGGAGTTAAATAATGAAAGATACAAAAACATGTTGCGACAATTCAAGCCTTCACAATTCTGTTGATGATATACATGCACATTTACTACATGATTATCGTATGAAAATTATAGAAATAGAAATGAAATTGCATCAAGCAAGACAAACTAGAATGTTAAGCAAGGTACAAAGATATTTCAATTCAACACCAATTAAACATGCTTTTTCTCGGTGGATGACGTATGCAACATATACCAATAGGTTTTACACGATTTCAGAGCTTGTTAATGAAATGCACAGTAATAGACAGACCATTTCAACCATGATTAATGAGTGTGAAGCTGAAGGTTATATCGTTGTTAAAAGACAAGGCTCAACTGTCTCATGTCAAGCATCAGACACACTTGTAGAGAAAATGGAAGACTACTGCGAATGGCGTAAAGAGCTTACTAAATCAACTATCGGAACAGCTTATAACAGACTAGTCCAGTTTGAAAAATTAATGCAAAAGAGATTTACATGATTGAGGCTCAAGATGCCAAACTGGTATACATGTTAATTATATTTTTTTTATGCAACATTATTTAACAAGAGGAGTACAAAGTGGGATCAAATAGAAAACGAACTATATACAAACATGATATTACTAGAGCAATGAGTAATATTAGGCTATCATTTCAAAGACGAATGACAGTACCAATGTTTCATCCACAGCACTTATTAGCTGTAGCTGATATATTGAATTATGGTTATACAGAACTCACAAGATTAGCTAACCTAAACTCTTTTAGACGAGTGGATAAATTAGTTCATGCTCATTATGTTATCAATACAATGACTTCAAATCTGGCAAATATAAAACCAGCCGATCCTCGCAATAGAGGTGCTGAAGAATGTGTTTATGGAGATAATGGTCTTGAAAATATACATGGTCTTAAAGATTTAGATAAAATTATAACTGATACTGAAGGAGAAGAAGATCATGCATCAGATAGAGATCAATCTAAAAGATGGTTTGAAGAAGATCGTGCCAGAGAAGCTGAACGACAACATCGAAAGCACAACCAGCCACCAGAAACAAAGTCTAAAGGTAAGGAACAGACTAATGATAAATACTTTAAGTCAATGTACAAAAAGGGGAAATTTGCTAAGTCAAGCCTATAAAGGGATACAAGGAATAATATCAGAGGTATGTCGCATAATATATATTAGCCTTATATTTTTCATTGTTCCTAATTACACTATGAAGATAGTGTATTCAATAATTTTAATTCCTCTTGTGATGTTTTATATCTGGGCATTTTTTTGGTTTGCCTGTGCTTTAGACGATAAGTGTTACTACGATAATGTAGGAGCTTAGAGATGCCAAAACTTACAAAAACAGGCTATGAATTGGGATCATCTGAAAGTCCAGCAGTCGTATTAATGAAAACTCCATTTCAAACTAATCAAGATGTATTAATGAAGCATCGTGATAAAATAAATAAAGTTGAAAGGATTGAACATTTTAGAAATCCTAAAGCTTTGAGAAGGGGAACTCATTTAGAACATGGAGTTGCTGATTGGGCAAAGGAAGAATTAGAAATACTAAATGGTCATTCTAATATTTATATGTATGAACCTAAAGAAGTATTCCAGAATATTCCAGAAAAGATGGGATCTTCTATTGATCGTATTATTGAGATTTCTGAAGTTCCAATTCAGATTGAAGATACAAATGGAGATATGGTTTCTTTTATGGGAACTGGTATTATGGAAATTAAAACTGACTTTTATCATCAAGGTAAAATTAAACCAGAATGGCTAATACAAGTTCATCATCAAATGATATGCTCTGGATTAACTTGGGGAATAGTTGCATGTCTCGATCAAAAAGGTGGATTAAATTTTTATCCAATAGATAAGAATGAAAATTTATGTACTGTGATTGTTGAGAAAGTACAGGAGTTCTGGTCTTTAATTAAATCTGGTGCTGATTATCCAGAAATAAAAGATAAAGATAAATCAGAGTTTGTTGAAATAGAAAATTTGTTAAAAAATTCTAATCACGATTTTGAGCAATTATGTTCTGATTTTACGACAGCATCATCTGAAGCTAGGAAATGGACTAAAACTAAAGATGAAATAAAATCTGCTTTACAAGACATTTTAGATACACTTGGAATAACTCATGCCAAGTATCAAAACTTTGAAATCATTTCAGAAACAAAATTAAAAGAAAAAAAGAAAATGGTGGCTACAGGCGAAATGCAAGAAAGCTATACTTTTTCATTAAAGGAGAAAAATTAATGCCAAATTTAACAATGCTAGAACCTAAGTCTTTAACTGAAGCTATGGAGTTTTCAGAAGTTTTATCCAAATCTGGATTAGTTCCAGATGCCTATCGAGGTAAACCAGCTAACGTATTAGTTGCTATTCAATGGGGATATGAAGTTGGCTTACCACCAATGCAAGCTTTATCAAACATAAATGTTATAAATGGTAAGGCTACACTCTGGGGAGATGGATTAGTTGCAGTTTGTAAAAAGCATCCAGATTATTATGGAATGAAAGAATGGCTGGAAGGAGATACTGCTTATTGTTCTGTAAAAAGAAAGGTTAAAGATACTGTTGAAGAAACATTAAGAGAATTTTCTATAGAGGATGCAACCAAAGCTGGTCTTATGAATAAAATGAATTGGAAGAATTATGCTAAAAGAATGTTACAGCAAAGAGCTAGAGGATTTGCTTTAAGAGATGCTTTCCCAGATGCAATCAAAGGTATTATCACTACAGAAGAAGCTATTGATTTTCCAGATGAAGCCAAGACAAGCGATTTAAAGGTCGTGAATGCACCTATTATTTCAAATGATGTAGATCTAGCTAATAGTATAGTTGATGCTCTCACAGACGATAATACAGTTGAGAATGATATTTCTGAGAAAGATGTACAAACTGTTAAAGTAACTTATGAATTAAAGATGCTCAACAACAAGCCTTCTGAAGAATTTGATGAGTTAAAAAAAGTAGTAGAAAGATACAAAGCTATTATGAGTGCTGTATATGGTAGTCCTAATTTAAAGCCA
>Ga0206682_10000754_pt1 | contig 33765 bp, 17 predicted proteins | sample M240m12015metaG_FD_155444 | JGI IMG/M metagenome (GOLD analysis project Ga0206682, IMG submission 155444) | Ammonia-oxidizing marine archaeal communities from Monterey Bay, California, United States - M2 40m 12015 | ecosystem: Environmental > Aquatic > Marine > Intertidal zone | place: USA...
CCGCGCGCGAGACGCGCATTTCAAAAACCGGCTCCCGTCTGACGCTCCGCGCGTGTTCCCCCCCTCGTTTCCGCGCCCGCGCCAGGCGGCGCCGCCGGCGCCCGCCCCCCGCGGCGCGGCGACCCCGAAGGCGCACCGCGAGGTGGTGGTGGAGGACGGCTTCAAGTACAAGCGCCGCAAGTCGGGCACGCCGGGCGCGCGCGCCGGGCCCTCGTCGCACCGCATCTCGGGCGGCGCCATCGTGTTGAAGTCGGAGAAGAGCGAGACGCGCGACGTCTCGCAGCGCCTTTCGTCGTCGCTCCCGCCGGATTACCCCGGGCTGGGCGTGCACGAGCGCGTGCCCGAGGACCTGCCCGAGGAGGAGCGCATGCAGATGCTCATCGAGGAGATCTGCGAGCTGGAGTGCAAGGTGGAGCGCGAGCGGCTCATCAAGGACTTCGGGCCGAGCGACGGCGCCGCCGCGGCGTCGGCGCTCGAGCGCGCGTGCAGCGAGTTCCAGCTCAAAGTCGAGGAGCTCGTCGTGCGCGGCGACGTGCAGTTCGACGTGAGCACCACGGCGCTGCGCGAGATGCGCGACGCCAAGGAGGAGGCGATGCGCGCGGTGGCGTCCCAGCTCGAGGACGAGGCCGCGCAGTGGCGCGCCCTGCAGGCGCAGGCGCAGGGCTCAGGGTCCAGCGAAAACGCGAGCGAAGCGGCGGCGGCGGAGGCGAAGCGAGCGGATGTCGCCGAAGCCGCCGAGGCTGTGCGGCGGACGCTGGCGAGCGAGATGGGCGGCGCGGGTTTGGCGCCGGGCGCGGTGGCGACGAGCGTGGAGGAGGCGAAGCGGCGGCTGGAAATGCAGGCAGAGGGCCTGAACGCGATGGTGGAGGGGACGGAGGCGCTGTGCGTGCGGGCCGAGCGGGCGGCGGCCGTCTTCTCGGCGGCGCTCGCCGAGCACGACTACCGGGGCTTGCCGCACGTGCACTCGCCGGCCAACCTCGTGAAAAACTTGATTTCGTTCGCGAAAAAATAGACGGGGGCGAACGTGTGGGTGTGTTCTGTGTTGTGAATGAACGCGGCGACATCACGAAACCATCTGTTGCGCCGCGCGTGAACGCACTCGCCGGTATCAGACGCGCGCGCGCCGGTCGTCTCCGCGCTCGGCCCGTCCCTTCAGGCGCCGTCGGAGATGACGGGGTTCGGGCAGCTCGTGATCGGCCCGCCCGGCGCGGGGAAGACCACGTACTGCAACGGGATCCAGCATTTCTTCTCCCTCACGGGGCGACCGTGTGCGGTGGTGAATCTCGATCCCGCGAACCACAACCCCCCGTACGAGTGCGCGGTCTCCATCGAGGAGCTCATCTCGCTCGAGGAAGTGCAGAACGAGCTCGATCTCGGCCCGAACGGGGGGATGGTGTACTGCATGGAGTACGTCGCCAAGAACCTCGACTGGCTGCGCGACCGCGTCGCGCCCTTGGTGAAGGAGGGCAAGTACGTGCTCTTCGACTTGCCCGGGCAGGTGGAACTGTTCACGTCGCACGACGCCGTGAAGCAGATCATACGCGAGCTGACCGCCTCGAAGGCCACGGACATGGACCTGCGCCTGTGCACCGTGCACCTGGTGGACGGCCACCTGTGCGCGGACCCCTCCAAGTACATCGCCGCCCTCATGTTGTCGCTGCAATCGATGCTGCACCTCGAGACGCCGCACGTCAACGTGCTGTCCAAAGTGGACCTGATGGACAAGTACGGCGACCTGGACTTCAACCTCGAGTACTACGCGGACGTGCAGGACCTGCACTACCTGGCGGACAGGATTCTGGGGGAGAACGACGAGCCTGAAGGCGGTGCCTCGTCGAGGAGCCACTCTGGTGCGAACGCGAAAGCCCCGTTGGCGGGCACGAGGTTGTTGCGGAAGAAGTACGGAAAGCTCACGCGCGAGCTGTGCGAGCTGGTGGAGGACTTCGGCCTCGTGAACTTCGCGACGCTGAGCATCGAGGACAAGGAGAGCGTCACGCGGCTGGTGCGTCTGACGGACAAGTGCGTGGGGTACGTGAACGCCGGGGGATTCAGCCGCGCCACCGCGAACGAGGCCGCCGCCGGGGAGTACGCCGAGCCGGGGACGTTCGACGAGCGCGAGTTGATATCGCACGCGCCGTCGTTAACCAACTACGAGCGGCACATGGAGGTGCAGGAGCGGTTTTTCCGCGACCCCGACGCGTCGCGAGGCGGCGACCGGTAGCGCGCCGGATATACGTAACGCGACGTAAGAGCTACGATCATCACGGTCCACGAAAACGAACATCGTATGTGATACACGCGAATCAATCGAGATCCGACGCGGGCGCGATCGAGGGCGTATCGAGCGCCTCGGTCTCCGCCGCGCTCGCGCGCGCGGCGTCCAAATAATCGCGCGCGTCCATCCACGCGGCGACGTCCGCCAAGTCGAACGCCGGCGTGACCCCCCCGAAAACCACGAACAGGCGCGTCGGGCCGCGCGCCAGCGCGACGTCCACGGCGACGCAGGCGGGCGCGAATCGAGCCTGCGGGATCTTCGTTTTCGAAGCGCGGAATGCATCGCGAGACGCAGACTGACCATCACCGCTCAAGACCGTCTTCGCGAGCGTCGTCGGCTCGAGAAGCGACAGGTCCGACGACGCTCTCAGCGCGGTGCCGTCGAAGCCGCCGAAAAAAGCCGCCGCCGGCGCTCGGCGGCTTTCATTTCCTTCGCCCGGGACGCGCCACGGCGCGGCGGCGTGCGCGCAGACCGGCTCCCCGAAATCCCCCCGGCGCGTCCACTTCATCAAGCGCACGTCCAGCACGTGCGCGTCGCGAAAGACCACGCCGTCGCGCCCGCGCCCGCCCGCGATGAGCAGCTCTTCCTTCTCGGCGAAGAACACGCCGGCGTGCATCTCGCGCGGCTCGGGGGCTTGCCCGGCGACGCGCGGCCGGTCCCACTTTTCGCATCCCTCCTCCAGGTTCAGCACGTGCACGTCCCCCATCGGGCCCAGCTCCGGGGACGAGCCTCCGTACACCATCAACGCCTCGCCGTCCCGCAAAGCGCACGCGATGTGCCCGTTCCGGGGAGGCGGCGACCCGCTCTCGGCTAACACGAGCCGACGCCACTCCCAGCGCGTCGTGTCCAGGACCACCACGTCGTTGAAGCACACGCCGGTGGAGGGGTCCTGTCCCCCGAACACGTACACGTCCGCGCCGACGGCCGTCGCGGACGCGCCCGAGCGCGCGGGGAGCGTCTCGCCGCCTCGCGTGGTGGTGGTCTTGCGTACCCACCGCGCCGTGAGCGGCATCGACCGCTCGAACGTCAGGATCCACACGTCGTCCAGCGCCTTCGGGGTCCGATCGGCGCCTCCGATGAAGACGCACGCGTCGCCCACCACCGCCGCCGCGCACCCGCCCCGACCGGGGGGGCGCGACCCGAGGAGCGTCGGCTCGAGCCACACCATGGTCCGGGCTCGGGGAACGAGCACCCTCGCGCGGTCGTGCGAGGTGCGCGGAGGACTGTGCGCGGACGATCGCGCGTTGACTCGACGGGGCCGTTTTCGTCCGCTTCCACGAAACGCGTACATTACTGTAATAAACACGCGAAACCAGAATTACGACACGAGCCCTTCCCACTTCTCCCTCGGCGCGATTAACATCTTCGTCAGACCTTCACGAAGCGCCTCTTCGCAGTTCGTGCAGGGCAGCGACGCGACCACCGCGCCCGCGACTTGCCCCGCGTTGATCCCGAAGCCCGACTCGCGGTACGCCAGCGCCGCAATCGCATCCTCCGCGTCCGAATCTTCGCCGTCCAGACTTGGCTCGTCCGAGCGCTCGTCTTCGCCTTCCGTCGTCTCGGCGAACGCCCTCTCGAGCGCCGCGCGCATGCGCGGCGCGAGCCCCGGGAACCCCAGGTCCGTGCCCGCCACGACCGCCGCCTGCGACGAGACCGCGCCCGGACCGCTGGGCGCGATCAGCACGATGGACGCCGAGGAGCTCTCCGCGGCGGCGCGCGCGGCGGCGGCGAGGCGACGCGAGGTGCCGTTTTCGGCGCGCGCCTCGAAGACGCGCCACGCCGCGTCGCCGCCCTCGGCGACGCCGGCGCGCCGCAGGAACCGCCGGGTCGCCTCGAGGACCGCGGCGCCGTCGTCGTTGCCCTCGTCCGTGACCGCGCGGTCGCTGTCCGGCACGTCAGCTTCCCGTGCGAGATCAGACGCGGACTTGGCGAAGACGAACGGGTGCGTCACGACGGCGATGGCGCGCGCGCGACGGCGCGCGAATACTTTTTTTTCGTCGTCGCGTCGCGCGACGATGCCCGCCGCCGACGACGTCGCCGCGCCCAAAACCTCCGGCGATTTGGGTTTGACGACCGTAGGCCGCACACGGGGCATCTGCAGGCCACCCTGCGTGCCTATGTCCCGGATGACCAGTGCGGAAACCACGCTGCCCTTCGCCACGGACCCGGGGCCGCGAGGCAGCTCCAGCAGAACCTCCGCGCCGCGCATGCTCGTCAGGCGGCTGCTGATTTGCCGCCCGGTGCTCCGCGCGAGCGGCAGGTTTGTTTTTCCGGCGTCGGCGAAATCATGATTCGCGAAATCCCCGCCGCTCGCCTCCCAGTCCAGCGTGGCGCGGTGGTACTCCGGGCGCTCCTTGTCCAGCGCGATGTCCTGCGCGAGGACCGCCTGGAGCCGCCTCGGCCGCGGGTCGGCCCAGCCGAGCATGCGCCGCACCGCCGGCGCCACGACCAGCGCGAACGTCACCGCCGCGCTCACCGGGTTCCCCGGCAAACCAAACGCGAGGACGGTTTTCTTTTCCCTCCTTCGTTTCCCTTCCGGAGCGTCGGTCGCGTCGGTTCCCGTGACGTCTCCCGCCCTTCCCGTCGAAACCGTCGTGACAGAGATCGAGTCCTCCGTTCGGGAAATCTCCGCGAACGTCAGGGGCTTCCCCGGCTTCATCATGACCCGCCCGAAGTGCACCGCGCCCGCGACTCGCCCGAACGAGCCGAGCAGCACGTCTTTCAAGTGATCCTTGTCGCCCTCCGAGACGCCGCCGGACGCGACGACGGCGTCGGCGCCGGCGTCGACGGCGCGCGCTATGGCGTCGGCGAGCGCGTCGGGGTCGTCCCTCGCGATGCCCAGGTCCATCACACGCGCGCCCGCCTCGCGCGCGCACGCCAGGAGCATGTGCCGGTTCGCGTCGAAGATCGAAGATGGTCGAAGATCGTCCGGAGAAGAAGCCGCCGAGGCGAGTCGGCTGTCCGCGAAGGGGTCGGCGAGCTCGTCCCCGGTGCTGAGCACGGCGACCAGCGGCGCGCGACGCGTGCTGGCTTCGGCAACGCCCGCGAGCGCGGCGATCCCGAGCTCGTGCGGGCCGACTCGGTCGCCCGCGCGAAGCAGCACCTCGCCTCGCTGGATGTCCGAGCCCACCGAGCGCACGTTCGCGCCGGGGCTGAACGCGTCCGCCACCGCGACGGCGCCGGCGTCGTCGCCGCCGGGAAACCGGACGCGCTCGATGGGGACCACGGCGTCGAACCCCGGGGGGACCGGCGCGCCCGTGGTAATGTACACGGCGCGACCGTGGTCCGCGTCGCTCTCGGAGCTTTTGTCGCTTTTGTCGCGAGCGAGCGGCGCGCCCGCGCGCGCCGCGCCGACGACCCGCAGCGTCCCGGGCACGTCCGCCGCGCGCACGGCGTACCCGTCCATGATGGACGCGGGGAACGGCGGGTGCGGTCTCGGCGCCGTCACCTCGGACGCGAGCACTCTGCCCACCGCGTCCGGAAACGGCAGGGACTCCTCCTCCAGCGGCGCGGCCCGGCTGAGCACGATGTCGATCGCCTCGGGCATCGAAATCATGGGGTACCTGTGCGGCGCCATCGTGGCGGGCACCCCGCGCGCGGTACACAGGAGTGTCCGAGCGAAGGAGATCTCCCCGGCCGTGTACGAAAGTACGCTTTTTCGTCTCTTGGAACAGTCTCTATTTCACGAACAAGCGAGAAAAACTAACAACGGTCGAACCGTCTCGAACCGTCTCTCAGTCCCTCCCCACGCCGTCGTCGTCCCCCTCCGCGGCGGCGCCCATGTCCCGGTACGAGGTCATGTCTCTCGCGGCGCGGCGCATCCACTCCTCCGTCATCTCGGTGGTCGGCGCGAACGCGAGTCGCCCGTCCAACCCGTCGCGTCGCTCGGCGGCGGCGTTCGCAACGTCCGCCACCGACCCTCGGCAGAGCCCCCAGTGTCCTCTGGCGATTTCGCCCAGCAACTGCGCCCTGCTCCACCTCGCATCCCCCCAGAACGCGAAGACGCGCCCGTGCGCGCCCTCCAGCGGCTCGAGGTTCGCAGGCTTGACGCGCGCGCCGTCGCCGTTGCGCAGGCGCAAGAGCCACCGACCGCTCTCGCGCTCGAAACGCGCGGCGAGCGCCTTCTCGCCGTTCAGCTCGGGCCGCCCGACGAGGTTTTTCAATCGCACGGTCTGCCCGCCGTGGATGCCCCCCATCAGGGTGTCGTCTTTCGCGTCGTCGTTCGCGTCGTTCGCGTCTTTCGCGTCACGCTCACGGCTCCTGGCTCGAACGTGCGCGAGCTCGATGGCGTCGCACAAGCCGCCGCCGAACCGGTCCGAGGTCTCCGACGCGCCGGCGCCGGAAGCGTCGCCCGACGAGCGTTTGCGTTTGCCCGACGCGCGTCTGGCGGGCAGCACGGTCCATCCCCGCCGCGCGCCGCCGGGCACGACCAGCGTGGTGACGCGATCGGCCTCACACGGGCCGCCGCGGAAGTGCTGCACCTCGACGTCCGCCGCGCCGGGGTACCGAGAGCAGACGCTCTCTTTCGCCTCGCGCACAGCCGCGCGCGCCCGCCGCCACCACCGAGCGCCCGGCCGATCGCCGACGGAACCGACGCCGCTCGCCAAATCGCGCATGATCGTCTCGAGCGAGTCGTCGTCATCGTCGTCGTCGTCGTCGTCGTCGTCGTCACCGCTCTCGGCTCGAACAGGCGGCGGCGCAGTCGCGGTGTCGGCGGTGGCGTCGATTTCGGCGGTTTCGGCGGTTTCGGCGGTTCCGGCGTTCGCGTTCGCCGCCGCTCTCGCGGCGACGTCATCGTCTTTCTCCTCCTCACCTCTGTCCCCGTCCTCCGCCTCGTCGACGACCGTCTTAGGGGGGCGGATCCTCCTGGCCAAGTTCACCGCCACGACGTGGTCGGCGCCGTAGTCGGGATCGTCCCCCGTGGCCATGAAGATGGTCGCCGGCGCCTCGAGGCGCTCCAGAGCGACGCGAAGGCTGTCTCTGTCCGCGGCGGCGCCCGCCAGGTCGCCTTTGTTGACGAGCCGCACGCGGCGCCCGCCGACGTCCAGGCTCAGGTCAGAGGTTTGCGTGAGTTTCGCTCGAATGGCGTTCAGGACGTTCGCGCTGCGCATCGGGACCTCCAGCTCGCCTTCGTCCGGGGTGACGGACGTGATCAAGTACACGCCCCCGATCCAGTGTTTGTACCCGGACACGAGGCGCCGCAGCGGGTCCATCGTTCGCAGCTGCTGGGACAACTGCGCGTCGAAGTCCCTGTGGCTTCCGATGACGCAGCCCTCGGAGATGAGCGCCGCGATCTCGGCGCCGGTGAAGCTCGCCATGAGCTCGTGCCGAGTCGGCGGGGGAATGTTGAACGGGGACGCGCAGACGTTGCACCGGTGGTGCCGCAAATCGTCCTGGTAAAACGCGGGGTGCGTCGGCTGACTGACGAGAACCATGCGCTGCCAGCGGCGCAAGCAGCTCAGATGCACGCACCTCTGTCCTCCCGCGCACGCGCAGATGTCGCGGAGCAGCTCGCCGGCCTCATCATCCTCGCCCTCGAAACAGTACCGACAGAGCTCCTCCTCCACGGGCTCGACGTCCGCCGCGTCCTGCGCCATGGTGCGCCCAAGAATGTCGTGGCTTTGGCGTCGGCGCCATCCTCCCAGTGTTGCTGACGTGTTTCTCGCGGGAAAATATTTCGCGAAAAAATGAAAATATCGTTTCGACGTCTTGTCACAAGCGCACACTTCTCTCGCGCCCCCTCGATTCACCCGCCACAGACGACCCCTCCTCGGCGATGGGCATCGACGACGCGGCGGTCGGCGTGATCACCGAGCGCGCGTACGCGCGCATCGGTCTGTTCGGCAACCCCAGCGATGGGTACTTCGGCCGGACGATCTCCGTCTCCATTCAAAACTTTTTCTCCGAGGTGACCCTCGTGCCGGACCAGCAGTGCTTCAGCTCGCGCGTCTCCTTCGAGCCCGGGCCGTGCGACTGGAACGCCTTCGACTCGCTCACCGCGCTGGCGGAGCACACCAAGGCGCACGGCCACTACGGCGGCGTGCGCCTTCTGCGCGCGCTCTGCGTCCGCTTCCACGCCTACTGCGCCGAGCGCGACATCCCGCTGCACGCGCAGGGGTTCACGCTCAAGTACAGCACCGGCATCCCGAAACGCGCCGGCTTGTCCGGGTCGTCGTCCATCATCGTCGCCGGCCTGCGGTGCCTGATGAAGCACTACGACGCGCGCGTGCCGCTGGAGGACCAGCCGTTTCTGGTGCTGCAGTGCGAGCGCGACCTGGGCATAAACGCCGGGTTGCAGGATCGCGTCATCCAGACGTACGAGGGCGCCGTCTCCATGGACTTTTCGGACGAGACGCGCGTCGCGGCCACCGGCGCCGGGCGGTACGAGCGGCTCAAAACGTCCGCGTTCCCCGAGCTCATGCTCGTGTGGGGGGACGAGGGCAGCGATAGCGGCGCGACACACGCGGACGTCAAGCGGAGGTGGGAAAACGGCGACGCGTTCGTGCGCGAGACGATGGCGAAGATCGCGGCGATCGCCGCCGAGGCGCGCGACGCGCTGACGGCGGGTTTCGACGACGCTGCCGACGCGGCGACGCGAACGGCGACGCTCGTGGCCTTGATGAACGAGAACTTCGATCTGCGGCGCGCGATGTTCGGCGACGAGGCGCTGGGGGCGAGGAACATCGATATGGTCATGACCCCGCGCCAGTTCGGCGCGGGGTCCAAGTTCACGGGCTCGGGAGGCGCGGCGGTCGTGCTGTGTCCGGATGGAAACGACCAGTGGGAAAGAGTCAAAGAGGCGTGCGAGGCGAAGGGGTTTAAGACGGCGCGGGTCGTGCTCAACCCGGCGCCGTGCGCCGCGTGAACACATACGTAGGACCGTTTGTTTTGCCACAGGAAACGTAAAGGCGTTAGTATTCGATGCTGTTTATTACGAAAGTAGTAACACACCTGGCATAGTAGGCATAGTAGGCTACGCGCAGTACGCTTCCCACGTCGTCTGGCGCGAACGTCGCCCGGGTTCCGGCTCGAAGTCGAGCCTCGAAAAACGCTTTTCGCGTTCTGAGGAGAGGACCCCCTAAAAGGGTTAACAACGGAAGTCCGTGCCGCACTCGCCGCCGCGCTTCGAACGCGCCGATTCCGTCGCGCGGCGCGTGCGAGGCCATGCGGGCGGTGACCGCATCGCTCGCGCGCGTCGCGAAGCCCCGCGTGGGCGTGGCACCCCGCGGCCGCTCCGCTTCGTGTCCCAGCCGCCGAGGATGGCGCACGTCTTCGCAGCGCGTTTTTTCGTCAGCCTCGGATGCCTCGTCGCGCGAAGAGGACGCGCCACCTCCCCAGGGCGTGACTCGACTTCCCCGCGAACGCGCGTCGCACGGCCCGACGTACGCGTTCGGCGCGGCCGGAACCGCGGAGGCGAAGGGCGCCCTTCGCCTGCGCTTCCTGGCGTTCCACGGATGCGGCGCGCGGTTCACCGTGCTGCTCCGCGACCGCCCCGAGCCGTCCGAGGCGGGCGGCTTCGTCGCCGGAGAGCTCGAGCGCGTCGGCGGCGCGGGCGAGGGCGGCGATTCCAAGACCGCGCTCTCGTGGCGTTTTCGAAGCGCCGCGCGCGACGCAAAAAACGACGGCGGCGTCCGCGAGGCGGGCGTCGCCGTCCCCGCGCTCGACGCGTTCGACGGCGCGGCGCTCGTGAGACTCGCGCTGTTCGACGAGGACCTCGGGAGCCGGCGGATGTACGCGCGCGAAGACGCTCGGAGATGGTCGGCGCGCCGCGCCGCGCCTTCGTGGCCGCGACGCATCCTCGACGCCCTCGACGCGAACGGAGGGGTATCCGGCGCGGACGCCCTGGTGTGCGTCGACGGGGGCTACTTCCTGGAACTCGCGAGGCTCTCCGCGTTCCCGACGCCGGTGCTCTTCCCGCACGGCGCGTGGCGCCTGCGCGGCGCCGGGCCCGGCGTCGGGCCGGAGGGCAGTTTCCGCGCCTTCGCCGAGGCGTTCCGCGGCGTGGACGCCGTCACCGCGCTCCGTGCGGCGGCGCGCGGCGCGCTCCGCGACGCCGGGGTCGGGGACGACGCGTCGGAGACGACGCGCGCGTCCGCCGTCCTCGCGGCGACCCCGGGACGAGTCACCGGCGAAATCCCGAGCCGCGGCCGCTCCAACCTCGGGGACGCGGGCGGCGCCGCCGGGCTGGACGCCGCGCTGGACGCCGTCTCCGACCGGGTCGCGACGGTTCGTTTCCCCGACGGACCGCTCGGCCTGGGCTTCGCGCCGTACGACTGGGACGAAGGCACGGGGGCGCAGGTGTGGGAGGTGGAGGACGGTTCCGTCGCGGCGCGAAACGGCGTCGTCGCCGGGATGACGTTTCGGTCGATGCGGCTCGCCGAGTCGGCCGAGACGACGTCGTGCTCCGACGCGTCGTTCGAGGATATCGACGCCGCGTTCGACGCGCCGCGACCGATCGAGGTGACGTTTCAGTCCAAAGCGCCGAACGTCGAGCGTCTGTACGCGGTGGAAATGCGCGCCGAGCACGTCGCCGGCGGCCTCCAGACTAATAAGACCGGCGGCGCGGCTGACTCTGCCGCGGAGTTCCGCGAGCCGGGCGCCGCGTTCGCCGCGGCGACGGTGTGGCGAGAGGCGCGCGCGACGGTTTTCGTGGGCGATGCGGGAAGCGGCACGCCCCCGCACCACGACATCGTCGCGCAGATCGAGCTGTGCCACGTGATGCGCGGCTCGAAAATGCTCGCCGCCGCGCCCTGGGGCGAGCCGAGCGACGAGCTCCTGCACCGGGCGAGGCCAGGGGACGACGACGACGACGACGATGACGAGGAGGACGAATCTTTGCTCACCGTCCCCACGCACCGCGCGCTTACGGAACCCGAGCGCGCCATCCTGGAGCGTACGCCGGAGCTGTGCGTCGTGCACGCCCGGCCGGGGGACACGGTGGCCTTCTCCTCCGCCGCCGCGCACTTCGCCGTGAACGGCGCCGCCGAGGCTTGCGCGTGCGCGTTCCACGGCGTCCTCACCCCCGCGTCCGCGCACACGCTCGCCGCGCACTTCGAGCGGCTGGACCCGTTCTCGCGGGAGGAGCTCACTGCGGCCGGGTTCTCGGAGCACCTCACGGGGCGGCTCGTGCTGACGGAGGAAATGCGCGAGACGGGCGAGGACGTCGCGCGGCGCGACGCCGCGAACGACGCGGCGCGCGACGCGGCGGAGAGCCAGCGTTTGCGCTCGGACGAAATCGGGCGGGACGCAGAGGAGGTCTTGGCGGCGCGGTTCCGCGAAGCCGCGCGGCGCATGGACGAGGCGCGCGACGTGGCGCGGTCCGGCGACGGGAAGGCGCATTCCGGGACGCATTCCGTGGAGGCGTGGCCGGAGGCGCGGCGAACGACGTTTTTCGCGTGACTGTTCGCGGTTCGCGGTTTGTTCTTTTACGCGACGGATACGCTCGCGAGAAGTGACCCAGAAAAAACTCGCTCGAGAGTACTCGAGAGTAGCTACTCTCGCGTACTCTCGTCCCTTCTCGCGTCACTTCTCCGCGCGGTAGCGCATGTAGTACCGGTCCGTCTGGCGCCCGTTCTTCCACATCTCGTCGAAGTACGAGCCGCCGTACCCCTCCGGGACGCCGGAGACGAACGGCTTCCCGTCCTCGGCGGCGGGCGCGAACAGGTCCGGCCGCCGGGACAGCTCGCGGCACATCCGCATCGCGTACCCCGCGTCGTCCGTCACCAGCGTCAGGACGCCTCCGCCCCGCGCCAGCGCGCGGTGCGCTTCGAGCAGAAACGCCGCGTCCACCAGGCACTGCGTGCTCCCCACCCACTCCGGCGGGTCGGGGTAGTTGACGTAGATTTCGCTGAGCGAGTCCTCCGGGACGCGGGAGGAGAGCATCTCGTGCGCCATGCCGCGAAGCAACGCCAGGTTGTCCAGCCGCGCGCGCACGCCCTTGGCCCACGTCATGCGCACGCGGTTGCGGCGCATCTCGATGGCGAGCCAGTTCGCACTTCGCGCGTCGGCGGCGGCTCGCGAAACCACCCAGTCGCCCATGCCGCTGCACACCTCAAGCTTCACGGGGCGCGGGGGCCGTTCCTTCGCGGATCCCGCTCCGCCGCCGAACAGCTTCCGGAAATCCAGAACCGGCCCTTCGCCCTCCACAACTTTCACGGGAGAGGACGCGCTCGCGTGGCCGGCGCGCACGTCCGCTGCCACCGCCGCCACGAACGCATCTCCACGCGCCAGGAACGCCTCCACGTCCGCCACCTGCCTGGCGGCGTCGCTGTTGCGCAGCCGCAGGAACGCGCGAACGCTCTCGCTCACGGTTCCGTCGTCGGAACGGTTTTGGTCCCCGAACGAAGAAGTACGCGCCGTCGGGGAGAAATCGCCGGGCCCCGGCGCGTCGTCGATCTCCGCGCGGTCCTCGTCGTCGTCCATCCGCGAACTGAACAGGCTGTCTCCGCGCGCGCCATCGGGACCCGACGGCGCCACGACGCCGGCGCCGTTCGCCTCGATGGCGGCTTTCGCCATGACGCACGCCTTCTCGGCGCTCGCGACGTCGCCCGTGATGGAGGACACCGTGGCGAGCGCGGCGAGCGCCTGCGGCGTCGCGTCCAGGTACTCGCGCTCCATCTCCGCGTGCGCCGCCCAGGCGCCGCGCGCGTCGAACGCCGCGCACTTCGTCTTGACGAGGTACTCGAACGACGCGGCGTCCGGCGCGACCCCCGCGCCGCGCATCGCCTCGAAACACCGGTCGGCGTTGACGCCGTCCGCGTGCCGCACGCAGTTGCGCAGCAGCGTGCTGAACGTCCGAACGTTCGGGGCCACGGTCGAGCCTTCCGCGCAGAGCGTCTCGATGAGCTCCATCGCCTCGTCCAGGCAACCGCTCTGCGCCAAGCCCTTGACGAACACCGTGTACGTCACCTCGTTGGGCTCGACGTTTTCGGCGAGCATGTTTTCCCACACCCGCCTCGCTTTCTCCAGCTCGCCCACCCGCACGCACGCGTTGAGCATGTTCGTGTGGCTGTACACGTTCCGCTCGAGGCCGTCGCACTCGCGCACGCGCTTGAACGCCTCCTCCGCGAACCCGAGCTGCTTGTCGTTGCCGAAATCGCGAATCAGGCGATTGAAAAACTTGACGTCGCGCACGGCCACCGCGCGGCGCAAGAGCGTCTGCGCGTCCCGGGCGCGCTTACGGTTCGCCTTGTGCGCGCGCGCCATGCCTTCGTCCATCGCGGCGAGCGCGCCGTGCGAGATTGGCTCCCGCTCCCGCTCGAGGTGTGGCGTCTCTCGGCGAAGACAAACGCGTCGCGGCATCTCGGAGAAGGCGCTCGTCGTCTTCTTCGCCTCGGACGAAACGCCCGAACGCGCGGCGGGGTGCGCGGGCGGCTCGTCCGCGCCCGCCTTCGCGGCGGTGGGCGCATCGCAGGAAACATCGCGCACCGCGCGTGCGCGCGCCTCGCCGCGCGCGTGGATCACAGAGGGAGCGTGCGCGCGTTTCTTGCTCGGACCGGCTTCAGCCGCCGACACCGCGGTCCTCGCGCCGCGCGCGTCGCCCGGGCGAATGTCGGCGGCGTTGGTTCGTCGCTGCCGACCGAACACCTGCACGTCGCTGGCGACGACGCGGTGCCGGCGCGCGGTGCGGCGGGGGACGAGCACGTCGTCGGGGATGATCTCCCACTCTGGATTACCCATCGCGCCTGCCTGGAAACGCGCGGTCGTCTCCAGACCCGGCCGACGCGGCGCGCCGCAGCAGTGAGGCGGTGGAGAGCGCGAAAGTCTCGGAGTTTTCGTGTTCGGCGCCGACGTGAGACTCGCGACTGATGAAATACATTAGTATCGGTGCGGCGCCGACGGAGCCGCTCCTCACCGACCGCCACTCCAACGCGCGCATCGTCGAGCACTGACCGACCCGTGGATACGTGCTCGAGCACGTTCGACCTCATCCGTCAGCCAGGCAGCCGCAAGCCCCGGTTCGGCGCCGCGCACCGCTGCTCGACCGAAAGCTCGCCGCTCGTGCGCTTTCGGATAACCCAACGAAAAGCGCATCCACTGACATGTCCGCTCAGATGTCAGCGCGTCTCGCGTCCGCGTTCGCGGGCGCCGCCTCGAGCCGCGACCTCGCGCTTTCCCGGCGCAGCGGCTCGCGCGCGCCGAGGCGGGTGAACACCGCCGTCCGCGCCAAGGGAAAGGGCTCTAAGTACCGGAACGCCGCCTCGGATCCGTACCAGGCGACCGTCAAAAGCAAGGAGAAGGTTGCCAAAGCCGCCCCGAAACCCACCGCCGACCGCGGGCCCATCAACCACGCGTTCGGCGCGGACGAGCCCACGGAGGAGTACTTCCTGTTCGCAAGGAAGGTGAAGTCGGAAGCGGGCGGATCGCCGGCGCCTCCGGCGGAGACATCTCCGGAGGGCGCGCGGGTCGTGAAGTCCGCCGAGAACGAGGAGGTCGCTGCGGCGCTCGGGATGAAGCCCGACGACGCGGGCGCGTCTGCCGTTGCGTCTCTCGGCGCGTGGTTACCGCTCGGGGACATCTCCGTCGAGGCGGGCGGCGACTTAGACACGGTCGTCGCCGAGCGCGCCGCGATCCTCACCTCGTTCGCCAAGCGGAAGCACCTGAAACTGTTGCCGATCCTGAGCGACGAGGCGCTCGAGTTTGGCGTCCGCGTGCAGCGCGGGCCGCCGCGCGGCCCGGACCCGACGGCGGTGAGCGCCGTGGCGCGCTCGGCGCTGGCGTGGGACCCGAAGGCGTTCGGCGAGTTCGGCACGGTCAAGGCTGAATTGCGCCTGATGCAGGCTATGCCTGCGCTCGGCAAGGGCAAGAAGAACGAGATGCTCACGAGCGCCATGGACCAGATCAAGGCGCAGCAGGAGAAGGCGGCGGCGGCGAAGAAAGCGGCGGAGGCGGGCGAGGCGTAGCGCACGTACGGCCAGTTCGAGACGGCCGGATCGTTTCGATTCGCGTTTCAGACGCGAGCCTCCCGACGGCATGAGCCGCGAACGACGTGCCTCAGAGCGAAACGCGCGGGCTCGCGCGGTACCGTTCCGCCGTATTACTCTTATCTACGTACGTAGTACTATCCAGACACGTTTTACTTTCGAAAGTACTTTATGTAGTACGAACACACCGTTAAAACAAAGCCGATGACCCGTCCTTCATCCGTCGCGGTCACGCGCGAAGCACCCGATACCGGTTCGTCGGCGTGGACGCCTACTTCTGCCACCAGCTGGTGAGGCCCAGTCCGTCCGCGTTGACGTCCCCGACGATTACCATGGGCGCGAAGGCGCCCTCGGGCGTCCTCCCGAGCAGCGCCGAGTTTCCGTCGAGCGCCTTTGCGTTTCTAGGCTGCTCCGGGAAGCGCACGGCGCTGCACCTGAACCGCACGGGCTCTTTGAGGTCCATGAACATGCGCTCGTTCTGGTAGTTCCACACCCACAGCTGCTCCTCGGCGTCGAACGCGGACGGTTCCTGGAGCATGTGTTCGGGGATGAACACGTCGTTGAAGAACCCGAGTCGCACGTACAGCCCTTTGCGGTCCGCGCGAATCAACACGCCCTCCAGCACCTCCCCCACGAACGGGCGGAACACCACCACCTTGAACACCACGTGGAAGTGCGCGCTGCCCTCGCCGGGGTACACCGTGCCGCCCTCGATGCTCACGATCTCGTACAAAGTCACCACCAACCCCAGGTCCTTCACCACCTTGTCCACGTACAGGGACTCGATCACCTGCGTCACGGCCGTCAGCCGAGGCTTGCCGAGATTCTCGGGGAGAATCTTGACGTTCGGGTCCTCGAGGCGCGCGATCTGGAACATCGCGCTCCTCCGCGCGCGAAGAGCCCCTGCGAGTCGGCCGCGGCGCGACGACCCGAAACCGCGCGTCGAACGCGGAGTTCGAGCGCGTCGCCACGCACCTCGCGCGTCGGCGGTCTGGAAAAAGCGCCGCAAAAAGCGGGTTTTCCGCGGGGAATTTTGCCGGGGAGCGATTCGTGTGCACGATTGTTTGCACTTTTTGGCATAAAAAAGCTCGCGCTTATTAGTACGGTAGCTACGAACGCGCGCGCCCGGCGGCTGACGCGAGGCTGACCGACGCCCATCGTCTCTCTCACGCCTGGGGAAAGTACTCGGGGAATTCCGTGTCCGAGATGACCTCGTACGTCTGCGCCTGGAAGTTGTCGGTGATCTCGGCGACGGCGTCGAAGGGCGGCTGCTTGGCTTCGATGTACGCGTTGAACGCGTCCGCCTGCTTGATGTTCTTGAACACGTGCGCAATCTGCACAGCCTTGAAGGGGCTGTTGTACTCGGAGCCCTTGTTGACGGTGGAGGCGACGGAGGTGTAGATGCCGGCACCGTCGTGCAGCTTGTCGGAGTCGGGGGAGGTGAACCCGGGGATCCAGTCGTCCTTGTCGATCTTCAACCCGCTCGTCGCCACGAGGACGCCGCTTCCCTTCTTCCACGTCGGCGGGTATCCGGTTTTCGGGTCGGGCCCGCGAACCAGGAAGGGCGAGGTCTTGAAGTTGGTGATCGGGCCGAGCAGCCATCCCTCGTCCCGGCCGGTCTGCCAGAACGGGTTCTTGTCGTCGAAGAACTTGGCGATGGCGTCCGTGGATGCCTTGGGGTGGACGAAAAGAACAGCCACCGTCTCATTCTCCGCCTCGCGGCCGCGCAGCACCACCACGTTGAAGACGGTTTTAAACGCCGCGCCCGTCACGGGGCCGCCCACCTCGCCGCTGTGCAGGCCGCCGTCCAGGAAGGGTTTGAACGCGTTCTTGTACCAGTCGTCCGCGCCCATCGTACCGGTCTTGTGGTACACGTACGTCACCTGCGCGTGCATCGCGACGGGAGAGGTTCGGTGGGGGTTCGGTCAGCGACGTCGAGACGACGCGCCTGTCGCGCGAAACGCTTTTCGCTTTTCGCTTTTCGCGTCACACGACGTCGCCAACTGGCAAACGTCCATCCGTCCGACGCGATTCGCGCGCGAATTATTCGCTCTCGTTATGCGTTCGATCGATAGTTGACCGGCTCGATCGGCGCCTTCGGACGGGGGTAGGGGACGCACGTCGAATCCCTCGAGCGGGGTGTAGCCGGAGACGACCTTCTTGGCCTCCGCAGGGGTAGGGAAGACCAGGTCGGTGGTCAGCGAGGCGGCGCCGAGCACGGAGGACAGGCCGAGCACACGACGCGACACCGACAGAGGTTCCGTCATCGGTTCAACATCCTCGGCTTTCTTGGCCTGCGTGCGGACGGGGCGCACGGCGCGCGCGGCGCGGCGCGCGCCGCCGCCGCGCTTGGGCGCAGCGAGGGGAGTAGCGCGGAGAGACTGAGCTGTGGCGAACATGGGGTGGAGGACGTGTCGGTGGGTACGACGAGCGCGTGTGGTATGATCGATGGAGCTTCTCGCGTTTGGATATTTTTTCGCGCGACGAAAAAGCATTTTTTGTGCGAATTTTTTTAGACGACAGCGCGCTCGGCGCTCGCGCACCGCCGGTGAAGCGAGCATCGCGATCGACAAGACCGAACCCGGTGCTCATGATTCCATCGAGGCAAAATCATCTACAGGTAGCTACTTGGACGACGCGCGATCGATCGCGAGCGTATCTATGTACATGCGCATCCTCTCGTCTCTCTCGCTCGGCTTTCGTGTCGCTCGGCTCACGCGACGCCGCTGCGCACGCTGCTGGCGTTGACCATCTTCATGTAGTTCAGGGCGCTGCCCCACTTGAACCACTCAATCTGCTCGTCGTTGAACGTGTGGTCGACGGCGAACTCGTGCATCGTCTCGCCGGTGGCGGCGTCGCGCGCGACCACCGCGAGCCGCTCCCCAGGCTTTGGGGGCAGGTTCACAATGTCCAGGAGCATGCCCTCGCCGCACACCTTGTCGTAGTCCGCGGGGTCCGCGAACGTCAGCGGGAGCATGCCCTGCTTCTTCAGGTTGGTCTCGTGGATGCGCGCGAAGGATCGAACGATGACGGCGACGCCGCCAAGGAACCGCGGCTCGAGCGCGGCGTGCTCGCGGGAAGACCCCTCGCCGTAGTTCTTGTCGCCCACCACCACCCAGGGCTTCTTCGCGACGTCGCGGTACTGCGCGGCGATTTCCGGGACCTTGCCGATCTCGCCGGTGAACACGTTCGCGACGGCGTTGGTCTTGCCCGTCTCCGCGTTCACGGCGCCGATGAGGCAATTCTCGGAGATGTTCGTGAGGTGCCCGCGGAACTTGAGCCACGGGCCCGCCATGGAGATGTGGTCCGTGGTGCACTTCCCGAGCGCCTTGATCAGGATCGGGCACCCCGCGTAGTCCGCGCCGCTCCACTTCTTGAACGGCTCGAGCAGCTGCAGGCGCTTGGAGGACGGGTCCACCTTGATCTGCACCTCCGCCGCCGAATCCGCCGGCTTCGGGGCTTGAAAGATGGAGTCGTCGATGTCCCAGCCGCTCGGCGGGATCGCGGGGCACCCGGCGGGGACTTCAAATTTAAACGCTCCGCCGTCCGGCGTGGGCAGCGTGTCCTCGTACGGGTTGAAGTCCAGGCGGCCGGCGAACGCCAGCATCGTGACGAGCTCCGGCGAGGTGACGAACGCGTGCGTGTCCGGGTTGCCGTCGTTGCGCTTCGCGAAGTTCCGGTTGTACGACGTCACGATGGTGTTCTTCACGCCCGGGGGCATCTGCCGTTTCCACTGGCCAATGCACGGGCCGCAGGCTTTCGCCAACACCGTCGCGCCGGCGCGCTCGAACACGTCCACGAACCCGTCCTTCTCGATGTTCACCTGCACGGCTCGCGAGCCGGGCGTGACGTAGAAGGGTACCTTGTACGTCAGCCCAGCCGCGAGCGCCTGCTGCGTCAGGTTCGAGCACTTCGCCATGTCCTCGTACGAGGAGTTGGTGCAGGACCCGATGAGCGCGCTGGAGATGTCCACGGGCCACCCCTCCTGCTCCGCCCGCGCCTTGAGCTGCGAGACGGGCGTGCACAGGTCGGGCGTGTACGGCCCGTTGATGTGCGGCGCGAGCGCGTCGAGGTCGATGTCCACGACGCGGTCGTACTCGCACCCGGCGTCCGGCACGAGGTTCGCGCGGTTCAGCTCGGCGAGCTTCGCCACCTCGCCGCGACCAGTCTCGCGCAGGTACTCCAGCTGGCGCTCGGAGAGCGCGAAGACGGAGGTGGTGGCGCCGATCTCGGCGCCCATGTTGCAGATGGTGGCCATGCCGGTGGCGCTCATCGTGTCCACGCCCTCGCCGAAGTACTCGATGATGGCGCCCGTGCCGCCGGAGACGGTCAGAATATCAGCCACCTTCAGGATGATGTCCTTGGGCGAGGTCCAGTTCGAGAGGCGCCCGCTCAGGTTGACGCCGATCACCTTGGGCGCCTTGAGCTCCCACGGCAGCGACGCCATGACGTCCACGGCGTCGGCGCCGCCGACGCCGACGGCGCACATCCCGAGCCCGCCCGCGTTGGGCGTGTGCGAGTCCGTGCCGATCATGAGCCCACCCGGGAACGCGTAGTTCTCGAGCACGGTCTGGTGGATGATCCCCGCGCCGGGTTTCCAGTACCCCATGCCGTACTTGTCCGCGCACGAGGACAAAAAGTCGTACACCTCGGCGTTTTCCTTCTTGGCGTTGCCCAGGTCCTCCACGTCGCCCGACTCAGCGGCGATCAGGTGGTCGCAGTGGATCGTGGTGGGCACCGCCGTCTTGGGCAAGCCGGAGGAGATGAACTGCAGGATGGCCATCTGCGCGGTCGCGTCCTGCATGGCGACGCGGTCGGGGCGCAGCTTGAGGTAGGAAACGCCGCGCTCGGGCGCGGGCGATCCCTCGGCGTCGTCGAGGTGCCCGTACACGATTTTCTCCGCCAGCGTCAGCGGCTTGCCGCCGAGCTTGCGGCGCACGACGCGCAGGTTGGCGTCGATCGCCGCGTAGATGCTGTCCACGGTCTTCGATCCGGGGATGTCCAGCGCGGACATCATCACGGGCTCGTCGATGAGCGCGTTGAACGTCTTGCTGGGGCGCATGGCGTCCACGCACTTGCGCTCGTCCGGGAGCCAGTACCCGCCGAGGTCCACGGGCGCGCCCTGGCACTCCTCCACCAGCTCGGCGACGATGGCGGCTTCGTTCGCCTTCAGCGCCGCCGCCAAGGGCTTGAACGCGGGCAACGACCGCGCCACCGCCTCCGCCCACCACATGGCGACGTAGAACCCGGAGGCGCGGTTGTCGATCTCGCGCACCTTGCGGCTCGGGCTTTTGTTCTGCTCCAGGAGCTTGCCCGTGGCGCTTGTGAGGCCCTTGGCCAGGATCTTGATCTTCGGGTTGCGCGTCTTGAGCGCCAGGTCGTCCAGCGACACCGCCAGCGCCAGGTACTCGCCCAGCGAGTCCCAGCGCAGGTGGCCCTCCTCGGCGAACTGCTGCACGTGCTTCGGCGCGGAGCCGCCGGCGCCGGTCTCAAACAGCCCGCCGCCCGCGAGCAGGGGCACGATGGAGAGCATCTTCGCGGACGTGCCCAGCTCGATGATGGGGAACAAGTCGGTGAGGTAGTCGCGGAGCACGTTTCCGGTGACGCTCACGGAATCCTTCCCGGCGCGCGCGCGCGACATGGCGTGCTCGATCGCCGCGACGGGAGCCTTGATGTCCACCAGCTTCTCTCCGTCCGCGAGCGTCGCGGCGAGCGCCTCGGGGTGATCCGACGCGAGGTAGCCGCGCACCTTCTCCGTCAGCGCCGCGTCGTGCGCGCGCGCGGGATCCAGCCAAAACACAGCCGGCGACTCCGAGAGGCGCGCGCGGGTCACGGCCAGCCGCACCCAGTCGCGCACGGCGGCTTCCTTGGTCTGGCACATGCGCCACAGGTCGCCAGCCTTGACCTCGTGCTCGAAGACTGGTACACGTTCCCGCGCGCCCTCGTCCGAGACGAAGAAGGTCTTCACGACGCCATCCTCTGAAGCGCGGAAGGTTTTGTCGTGGCTCCCGTACTCCTCCGCCTTGCGCGCCATCAGCCCGACGTTGGCGACGCTGCCCATGGTGGCCACGTCGAACGCGCCGTGCTTCTTGCAGTCCTCGACGCACGCCTGGTACACGCCCGCGTACGAGCGGTCGGGGATCAGGCACTTGACGTCCTCCAGTTTCCCGTCCGCGTTCCACATCTGCCCGCCCTCGCGGATCATCGCCGGCATCGACGCGTCGATGATCACGTCCGAGGGGACGTGGAAGTTGGTGATCCCGCGGTCCGAATCCACCATCGCGACGCGCGGGCGGTCGGGCCGCGCGTAGCAGGCGTCGATGTCCGCGAGGATGCGCTCGCGTTTCTGGACGTCGGCGATTTTGCCCACCGCCTCGAGGACCGCGCCCAGGCCGTTCTCGGGGTTCGCGCCGGCGTCCGCGAGCGCGGCTCCGTGCCGCTCGAAGGCGTCGCGGAAGTACACCGACACGACGCGCCCAAAAAGCACGGGGTCGCTCACCTTCATCATGGTCGCCTTGAGGTGCAGCGAGACCATCAGGTCGTTGGAAGCCGCCTCAGCGAGTTCGCGCTCGATGAACGAGTCGAGGTCCGCGATGGACATGCGCGCGGCGTCCACCGTCTCCAGCGCCTCAACGGGCGTCTTCTCCTTGAGCACCGTCGCGTCCCCGCCGCTCGCGGGGTGCAGCTCGACGCGCAGGTACCCCGCGTGTCGCATCACGGAGGTCTTCTCCGAGCCGTAAAAGTCCCCGGAGGGCATGGAAACGACGTGCGTCGCGGAGTCGCCGGACCACGCGCCCATCTTGTGCGGGTGCGCGCGCGCGTACGCCTTGACGGGCGCGGCGACGCGGCGGTCCGAGTTGCCTTCGCGCAGCACCGGGTTCACCGCCGAACCCAGCACCTTGGCGTACCGCGCCTTGGTCTCCTTCTCCGCGTCGGACAATGCGTCGCCCTTGGGCAAAGGCGGCACGTCGAAGCCCTTGGCGTTGAGCTCGGCGATGACCGCCTCGAGCTGCGGCACGGACGCCGAGACGTTGGGCAGCTTGACGATGTTCGCGCGCGGCGTCTTCGCGATCTCGCCGAGCGCCGCCAGGACATCCGGCCGCCTCTGCGAGGGCGCGAGCCTGTCCGGGAACGCGGCGAGCACGCGACTGGCGAGGGAGATGTCTGCTGCCTCTACGGCGACGCCGCTCGGCGCGAGGAACCGGCGCACGATCGGCAGGAACGCGCGCGTCGCGAGCGCCGGCGCCTCGTCAGTCAGCGTGTACCAGATCTTGGCTGATTTTTTCACGCCGGTCGCCTCCGGCGTGGGGGCGTCCGTCGGCGCGAGCTCCATCGCGCGGTGGTCGACGAGTGAAGCGGGGTCTGGCTGCGCGCGGAGAAACGCGGCGGGGAGGAGTCGAGGCGGCGGAAGCGGGAGAGGTGCGAGGGTCAGGAGAAGAAGGGAGGGAGGCGGCGAAGGGATGGGCGCGTTGTTGAATGCCTCCTCGTGATTGCGCTTTTTGCCACGTGTGACCGCCTCGCACGGGGGCGCGTCTTTTCGAGAATCGACGCGGGCGACGGGCGGTGGGGCGAACGAAGAGGGGTCGGACCCCGCCGCGTGCCGCGGACGTACCTTACGTGTGAACTCTCGGTCACGCGCGGGAAGTGCTCGGTGTTGCGGTCCGCGTGCGCGAGAATGCGCTCCTCGTCAGCACGATGGCGCTTTATTCTCGAAGACCCCGGAAGATATTTTTCTGCCGGGGATGCGAGACCGGAGTGCACTCTGGCCCCGTCTGGCCTTCGGCGTTCGGCCGAACTTCGTGTACTTCGGGGACAATTCTTTCGCCATACGATTCGGCGCTCGGGTGACGTCAGCCGGCTCGCCGCGATGATGGCGTCGGCCGCGCGCGCGACCCCCCCCCGGGTCATCGCGGCTCGCGCCCTTCGTCTAAATGGGCGCGCGCGCGCGTGCGGCCGCCTCGATCGCGTTCGCGTCCCCGCCTCCGCCGAGTCGGCGAGAGTTATCCCCGACGCCCCCACCGTGAAGTACGACCTGGATGTCGTCGGCAAGGAGTCGAGCCACGACGCGCAGATCGCGTCGGTGAAGCGCGCGCTGGGACAGTGGGCGCGATCCATCGAGACGGGCTCTGCGTCTTCCCCGTCCGCGGACGCGACCGAGGCGGCCGAGTGGGTGCGGCAGTACCTTACGCTCAAGATCGAAACCGGGGACGTGCAGTTGCCCCGCGCGCAGAGCAAAGTCGCGGCGGACGGCGAGGTCCTGCATGACCTGCTGCTGATGTTCGAGCTCGGGAGCGTTCACGCCGCGTACGCGCTGCAGGCGCTGTGCGAGCGCAACGCGCAGATGTGCGCCAAGGTGGCGAAGCTCGGCGCGATGGACGCCATCAAGAACGCCTTCGCCGACGAAGGCGCCGCGGGCGAGACGACGTGCGCCGCCGCCGCGCTCGTCTCGACGCTCGCGTGCCGGAACGACGACGTGCACCGGCTGATGGCGAAGAGCAGGCTCGTGCCCGTGATCCTGAACCGAATGCTACTCCCGCCGTGCGACGTCGACGACGACGCGGACGAAACGGAAGCGGAGGCGCGAAAGACGCGTTCGTGCGCGGTGTCGTGCGCGGATTTCAACGGCGCCTCCGCCGAGGACCACCTCAGCGCCACCGTGCGCGACTTGTCGCACAACAGCGCGCAGCACAAGCTGCTTATGGCCTCCGGCGCGGTGGAGATCATGCTCGAGCTGTTGCAGTCAGAGAGACGCGTCGTGCGCATCAATGCCGCCTGCGCGCTGGCGAACCTTGTGGGAAAGGAGGAGGGCGACGTGCGCATGGAAGCCGACCCGACGGTGGTCGAGGAGATCGTCGACACCCTGCGCGCGGCGCTGGACGACGCGCGCTTGGACGGTTTTCTTTTCGAGTCGCACAAGGTGGCGAAGAGCATCGCGAACCTGGCGACGAACGACGCGAATAAGGCGCGCATCGCGGACGCGGGGGCGCTACCCTTGCTGGTCAGGGCGCTGCAGGAACCGCAGGAGCCGCACTCGTCCTCGGACGCCGCGCAGTTCTGGGCGGCGACCGGGCTCTGGAACCTCGCTTTCGACGAGGCAATTCGAGAGCGGGTGAACCTGGAACCAGGCGTGGTGGACGCGCTGGAGGAGGCGCGCAGGGCGGGGTCGGACGACACGAAACGGAAAGCCAAAGGCGCGCTGTGGATGATCAAAGGCGAGCAGGCTGGCGCAGAGGTGGCGGAGGTTTCGGACGAGACGCTGGCGCGTATGAACGGCGAGGGCACGGTTAAAAACGCAACCGGGCAGGTGATGCTTTCGTACGAGTGGCGCATGCAGAGCCAGGTGTTGCGCCTGCGCGACGAGCTCATGGCGCAGGGATTCACGGTGTGGATGGACGTCGACCGCATGATGGGGAGTACGCTGGAGGCGATGGCGATCGCCATTGAGCAGAGCGACGCCATCATCATGTGCGTCACGCACCGGTACAAGGAGTCGCAGGCGTGCCGCACGGAGGCGGAGTACGCGTACACGAAAAAGAAACCGATGATCCCGGTGATGCTCGAGAAGAACTACTCCGCCGACGGCTGGCTCGGGATCATCATGGGGAGCAAGCTGTACTACAACATGCACACCATGGACGAAATGCAGGCCAGCTTGCCCGGCCTGGTGGGAGAGGTGAGAAAGGTGCAGCAGACCGAAAGGCCGGCGAGCGGCGCCAACAGCACCGCGCCCGCGGCGCCGCCCGCGCCGCCGGCGCCGTCCGCCGACGCCTCCCAGAGGGGTAATAAGAATGGCGCGGCGAGAAAAGCCTCGGCGGACGCGCCGGCGAGCGCAGACGCCGTGGCGGTGTGGCTCGCGGACGTGGGTCTGGGCGAGTACGCTGAAGCCTTCGCGGGCGCGCGCCTGTGGGGCAAGTCCCTGGCGAAGTTCCACGAGGAGATCGGGTTCCACAACCCCGCGGACGAGAAGTACCACGAGAAATTCAAGACTGTGCTGGGCATCACCTCTTACGGCGACAGGCTGTTGCTCCTCGCCGAGCTGGAGGAGATGTTCGGGGACATCAAGTGGCGGCGGTGAGGATGCGCGCGAGTCAGGGTCCGGAGTTCGCGAAAACACGTTATTCATATTATTAACTTAACAGGCATTAACAGGCATGTGAGGGATCATCGTTCTGTACGGAGTGCGCGATTTCCCCTTATTCAGAAGGACGGCACGGCGACGGCGGCGTTTCGTCTCAGTGTCCGTGTCCGGCGTGCGGGTCGGCGGCGGCGTCGGCGCCGTCGGCGACGCAGTGTTCGTGATCCAGGAGGATCAGCCCGATGGCGACGGCGCCGATGATGAACACCAGCAGCTTCTTGATCTCGACCTCGATGGACTTGCTCCCCTGCGAGAACATGTGCACGGTGGCGCAGTAGATGTAGTTGCCGGCGCCGTACGCGAGGAGCATGCCGGTGTCCAGGTTGGAGATGTCCGCGGCCATGATGGCGACGCCGCCGAGCATCACCGAGGAGCCGCTGACGACGTTGTACGCCAACGCCTTGGGCGTCGAGAAGCCTAGGGCGGTCCGCAGGATGGCAAAATCGCTGAGCTCCTGCGGGATCTCGTGCGCGACCGTCACGGCGACGATCTTCCAGGCGAGCGAGGTGTTGCACATGAACGCGGCGCCGATAAAGATGCCGTCGGTGAAGTTGTGGAAGAAGTCTCCCATCATGAGCGCCAGGAGGAACCGGTGCCGCACGTTGGCGTTCTCGAAGGACTTTTCGCACGACGGCGCGTCATCGGCCCCGGCGCGCTCGATGTCAGTATCGCAGCAGCCGCCCACGAGCTTCGTCGCGGTCGCGGCCGCCTTCGGGCCGGCGCACTCGATGTCAGTATCGCAGCAGTCGCCTACGAGCTTCGTCGCGGTCGCGGCCGCGGCCGCCTTCGGGTCGGCGACGGCGACGGGGACGGACGTCTCGGCGTCCCCGGGGAGCGCCCGCCGGAGGCACAGGCCGATCACCGGCGAGGTGACGAAGCCGCACATGATCATCGCCGTCCAGCGGCCTGCGTCGAGGCCCTCGTCGCCGGAGACCGCGAGCAGATGCGTGCTCTCGTACAGCACGAGCGCGAACGCGGTGGAGAGAAGCGTCCCGCTGGCGAACATCATCATGTACGGCTTGATGGTCTCCCAGAACTTCTGGTTGATGATGAGCAGCACGCCGCACAGCGTCACCGCCCAGACGACCAGGCAGCCCAGCAGGGTGTTTCCCCAAGGCGACTTTCGGTCGGACGTGGCAGCCGCCGCCACCCACGCGGGCTCGACGTCGTGGGCTTCCGCGTCCTTCAGGAACGCCATCTCGGTGCCGCCCTCGACTTGGAACTCGGAGGGATGGTGCTCGAGAAACAGCGCGTAGTGCCCGTGCTCTTCGAACTGCACGTTGAACACCGAGAGCCAGGAGTCCGGATCGAACGTGGCGATGTACGTGGTGCCGCTGATCACGGTCACGGCGGGGTCGTTCGCGGCGACCGCGACGGGGTTTTCTTCGTCGAGGTGGCACGAGTCCTCGACCTCGTGCACGCCGTGCGCGGACGCCTCGTCCGTGATCGCGAAGCAGAACTTGATGGTGGCGTCCGTGGCTCTCGCCAGGTTCAGCGAGTACGTCTCCTCGGGAATCTCGTGGATGTCGTACACGGACTCGTGCTCCCACGCGGGCTCGTGGTCGTGGTGATCCTCGGAGGCGCGCGCCGTACCGAGGCAGAGCAGGAGGAGGGTCGCGCTGAGCGCGAGGCGCTTGGATATCTTGAGGGCAGACATGCGGGCAGGGGGAGGCTGGAGATAGATGAGCGCGGTTAGGAATGGCGCGTGTGTACTCACGAAAAGACGTGTGCCACAAAACACACGCCGCAGATATTTTTTGATTTACGCAAACTTGAGACCAAATAATGACATACAGTACCGGCCGCCAAAACGCGTGAATCTGCGCCGCCATTTCTCGGGGAAACAGAAAGTCGTTCGTTCGGTCCGCGAACGCGGTCTCGGAAACGCCTCTGGAGAAACGCTCAGGAGCACGGAAAACTGCTGGAAAACTGCTGGTCGTGGCGGCAAAGAAGGAGCGTTTTCGAGCTGCAGCGCATCGCGACGGGACAGATCGGCCAGCGCGCACCGAGCGCGCACCAGCCTCGAGCGACGGTTCGAGCGACGGCTCGAGCGCCCCCCTCCCTCACGTGTGCTCGACGCGTCCTCGCGACGCCCTCGCGAGCCGCGCATCCTCGAATCCTCCCCGCGCGCGCGATGGCGGCCGGGGTTCCCGAAGGAGACGAGCGGGCGTTTCCCGACGCGACCGAGGCTCCATCGCGCGGGAAGGCTGTTCCCGCGGGCGGTGACCTCCGCGCGCGCGCGCGCGCCCGCCGCGGAGGCGCGCAGGGCCGACCCACGCGATGGCCTTGGCGCGCGCCCGGGGACGTGGACCGCGCGAGCACCGGCCCCGAGGCGCACGTCCTGTTCCCCCCCTCGCGCCTCCACGAGGCGTGCCGGAAGGGGCACGCGGAGGAGGTGCTCTGGCTGCTGGACCGCGCCGAACCGAGGCTGTCCGTGGACGCGCGCGACCCCGGGGGACGGACGCCTCTGCACTTCGCCGCCGGCTGGGGCCGGCTGGAGATCGTGCGGCTGCTCCTCGAGCGCGGCGCGGCGCTCGAGCCGAGGGACGAGTGGGGGAAGGCGCCGGTGGACTGGGCCAGGCAGGCGGACCGGAAAGACGCCGTCGTCGCGCTGCGGGTGGAAGCCGTCCACCGCGGCGTCGTCGGCGGGCGCGGCTCGGCGGCGCCGCTCTCGACGTTCCTGGAGGCGGCGCTGGGCAAGACCGAGGCGGAGGTGCGCAAGGACATGGACGCGTTCGCCAGGAAGGCATACGACAGGTACGAGGCCATGGACAGGAGGGAGGGGGAAGGGAAGTGACGGTGATTTACGTACAAGAGTGTTTTTCTGATCCCAGGGATTTTTCCACAATAAAAAACAATCTGGCGAGCACATTCTCTCTCCCGCGCGCGTCCCGACGAGCACAGGAGTGGGCACCCGCTCTGCACCGCCTGGGGCTTCCGCTACGCTGGGCCATGGTGAAACCCGCTTCCGGTCGCTCGAAAGATGAGCTGATGCAGGCCTTCGGTTCCTGCCTGCAGCGCGGCGACATCATGGGCGCGCTCGAGCCCGGCATCGAGATCGTCGACAAGTTCGGCGCGTCCAACGTGGATCCGGGTTTGCTCGCGACGCTTCCCAACCTGCTCATGCACCGGGACGCGCCGGGAGACGCCGAGCGCGCCTACGTGATGTGCGCGGCGCTCATGTCCGATTTCCCGCCCGCCATGCGCGAACGCCGCCACCAGATCACGTACGATTACGTGCAAGCGCTGGTGAGGACTAAGCAGTTTGCCAAGGCGTTCGAGACGTGCGACGCCATCAACCCGCCCACGGCGCGCGACGCCGCGGAGGCCCGGGAGCTCAGGTTCGAGTCGCTGGCGAATCTCTGGACATGTCTGGAGCGGGAGAACACGTACCACGCGACGCAGGACCCCTCGAACCTCGAGTTGGCGGTCGCCGTCTCGCGCGAGCTCCTGAAGCTGCGCGATGGCGCGCACGAGCACCTCAACCTCGGCGCGTCGCTGTGCATCAAGGGCGACTTAGAGGAGGGCGTGCGTCACTACGAGATCGCCGCCGGGAAACAGGACGAACCGGAATCGAGGGGGGGGCTCGACGCGGCGGCGAAGGAGCGTCTGCGCAAGAACATCGCGAACGGACGCGCGCAGCTGGCCGGGAACATGCCGCGTGAAGGCAGATTCACGACGCCGACGATCCTCTCCGGCGCGGCCCTGCAGATGAACTTCGCGCCGGACGGCTCGATGATCGGCGAACCCACCGTCGTGCGCGCGCCGCCGCCGACGCGAGCGGAGGACGAGTGAACGCGTCGTGCGAGCGCGTCGTGCGAGCGCGTCGTGAGGCGCTCGCGCTTCGTGCACGACTCGATAAAAATGATAATAGCTAGGAACTAGCGCGACTGTAGCAGGAAAGACGCGATAATAAATACAGGTGGCGTACTCGAGAATCAGTACCCCGCGCTCCCCACGAGCGCGGCGTACGAGTCGTTTTCGTCCTTCGCCTCGCGGTTCGCGGCTTTCGCCTTGGCCGCGACGAGCGCCTGTTTGGGGGTCTCCAGGCCCAGCATAGGGTACAGCGCGTTGCGCGCGGGCTTCACCGCCGCGAGGTCGGCGTCCCACCGCGTCGCCGATAACAGCTCGACAGCCGCCTCCGCGCCCGCGTCCTCCCCTTCGCACCCCAGGAGCGTCACGTAGAGCTGCTCCGCGGCGACGCGGCGCACGCGGGGGTACCGGTTCACGAGCAACGCCAACACGCCCAGCGTCGCGTTCGTCGAAGCGCACGTCGCCTCGTCGCGTGAACCATCGCCCGCGCCCGCCCTCGCGAGGCCCGCCAGGTGGCACAGCGCCTGCACGCCCAGGCACAGCTTCGCGACGTCCCGCGAGCCCTTGAGCTCGGCGCGCAGCTTGGCGGCGAGCGCGGCGGCGAGCGGCGCGGGCGGCGCGGGCGGCGCGGGCGCGACGGCGCCCAGGCACCCGGCGGAGAAGCACGCGTCCAGCACGCGGAGCAGAGGCGTGGTCACGCGGTCGACGCCCGCGCGCTCGTCCAGGATCGCGACGAGCGTTTTGAAGACGTCGCGTTGCAGCTCCGGGTCGTCCCGCAGCGCGGCCGTCAGCGCGCCGCCCGCGGCTTTGCCCAGAGAGTCGCCCACGCCACCCGCCGATACCACGAAGCCCTCCAGGAGCGGGCGGCGGTACGTCGCGAGGCCTAGGGTTAGCTCGTCGCCGGCGGCGACCAGCCTCGCGAGCGCGGGGAACGCCGTCGACGGCGCCGCCCAGGCGGCGGCGCCCGCGGGCGAGAGGGGAACCGCCGCCAGCAGCGCCTCGCCCGCGGGAACGCCGCGCAGAGGCGCGAGCGCGCGCGCCTCGTCGCCGCGGAGCATCGACGCCAGCGCCGCGCCGGCGGCGGCGCGGACGCGGTCGATCTTCTCGGCAGCTTGCTTCAGGAGCGCGGAGACAATCTCGCGCGCGCGGTCGGGGCGCAAAGTCCCGCTTGTCTCGCCGCCGCCCGCGGCCTGCGCCGCCGCCACCAGGTCGGGGATGGCGTCCATCGCCGCTTCCCGGACCCACGACCCGACGTCGCCCCGGTTGTCCACGCAGTAGTCCTCCTGGACGCACCGCACGCACACGCGAAGCGCCTCGTCCGCGACGGTCGCGGCGGCGGCGGCGGCGGCGGCGGCGTCTCCGCCGCCGCCGCGACGCACGCGCGCCGCCGCGAAGAGCGTCCGCGCGACGCCCGCCGCGCCCTTCACCGCGCACACGCGCGCCTCCGCGTCGCGCGCCTCGGGGTCCTCCTCGAACCGCGAAGCCGCGGCGAGCGCGTCCATCGCCGCGCGCCACGCGGGAACGGTGACGGGTTCGGCCGCGGGTTCGGCCGCGGGTTCGGAGCTCGTCTCGTCCGAACCCGCGTCCGGCTCGGGCTCGAGGGGGACCCCGTTCCTTCTCCTCGACTTCACCGCGGCGAGCAGGAGCGCCGCCGGCATCGCGCCCAGCGCGGCGGCGGCGCCTCTCCTCGCCGCCGGGTTGGGGTCCTCCTCGGCGGTCGCCGCCAGGGTCGCGACCAGCCTCTCCGCGCCCTTCTCGGGGCTCGAGCCGCACATGTACGCCTCGGCGAACGCGCCGAGCGCGCTCGTCGCGGCGTCGCGCACGTCCGCGGAGGGGTGCCTCAGGCTCTCCTCCATGGACGCCAGGAGGGCGGAGCGCAGCGACTTCGGGCCCGCCGCCGGGCCCGGCCCGCGGTCCAAGGGCTGCCCGCTCATCGCCAGGCACTCCACGAAGCGGCACGTCGCCGCGCGCATGGTCTCGCCACCCTTGCCCCGGTACAGACGCGCCTTCTCCACGTCCCGGACCAGGGTCACCACGCGCTCGGCGAGCGCGCCGCCCACGACGCCGGCGGACCCGTCTCCGGACCCGTCTCCGGACCCGTCTCCGGACCCGTCTCCGGACCCGTCTCCGGACCCGTCGGGCGCAAGCGCCAGGAGCGCCTCGGCGGCGCCAACCACGGCGCCGTGCCTCGTTTCCAGCGCGGGGCTCAGCGCGCGGTCGAGCAGCGCGGGCAGCGCCGTGCCGCGCGTCCAGTCTCTGTCCCTCCTGCCCACCACGCCGAGCGCGCGCGCGGCGAGCTCGCGCGTCGGGCGCTCCCAGTGCGCCAGCTTCACGCGCAGCAGGTGCTCGAGCAGCGCCGGGCGGTACTCATCCAGCGCGCAGACGAAGTCCGCGACGCGCGTGAACGCGTTCGCGCGCGCGCCGAGCGCGAAGTAGTCCGCCGCGGACACCACGTCCATGCCGTGCGGGAACGCGCCGAGGCGCCCGACGGCCTCCTGGAACGCCGCCGCCGCCGCGCGGCGGCAGTTCACCTCGCGGTCGAAGCACGCCGCGACCAGGAGCGCGGGGCCGAGCGCCGCCGCGTGCGGCGCCAGCGCCTCCGGTGCGTACGCGCGCGCGAACGCCCAGCAGACGTACGCGGCGGCGTCGCGCACGTGCGCGCCCACCGAGTGCGGCCCCCGCCGCACGTCGTACGTCAAAGCCTCCGCGACGTGCGGCACGGCGTCCGGGAGCCTCTCCGGGAGCAAAAGGCCGCGTCTGGCCAACTCAGCCAGCGACAAGCACGCGCCGTGCCGCGTGTTTTCGTTCTCGCCGGGCGCGAAGCACTCCAGAATCGACCCCACCACCTCGTCCCCGAACTCCGCGGGAAGCCGCGCGGTGATTCGCCCCAAGCCCTTCGCTGCGGACCATCGCACGACCGTGTCCTTGTCCCGCAGCGCGACGAGCAAGGACTCGATCACCTCCTCGACGCCGTCGGGGACGTCGTCGTCGTCGTCCGACGCGTCCTCCGTCGAAACCGCGCCCGCGACAGATTCGCTCGACGTCGGCGTCCGCGAACCGGTCGCGGCGCCCCCCGTGTCGTCTCCGCCGTTCTTCTTCAGGTTGTCCACGAGCGAGCGCGCCCCCCGCTCGTACCGCCACGCCACCACCCTGGGTTTCAGGAACAGCAAACCGATCCTCTGCGCGAGTTTGCAGGCGAGTTGCCGAACCAGCGCGCTCCCTTTCGCCGCCGGCGACTCGGCGAGGTCCCGCGCGTCGCCCCAGGCGCGCTCGGCGACGCCGAGCAGCGCGCCGCGCGTCCCGAGCTTAAAGATGGCAGCCAGCGCGCGCGCGACGCCCGGGACGAGAAACGTCGCCTTCTGCTCCGCCGCCGCGAACGCCTTGGCGCGCTCGGACGAAGACATACTTCCGTCGCGGGAAGTTTCGGTTTCGGTTTCGGTTTCGGTTTCGGTTTCTTCAGCGGCGCGGGGCTCGTTTGCCTTCGCCAGCGCCTCGGTGGCCCAGTCGAGAAAACTCGCCAGCGCCCGGGGCATGTCCGGCCGGGTCAGCAGGCGCGCCAGCAGCGTCGCCGCGCGCTCGCGCACGATCCCCGGGTCGGAGAGGTACCGGTCCTGGCACAGGCGCAGGATCCGCATCACCACCGGCGGCGCCTCGGCGTCGTCTGCGTCTCCCGCGAGCGAATCCACCGTCACGAGGTCGAACGGGATCAACACCAAGATGGAGAGCCAGAGGATGAGCACCGCTCGCGTTTCCCACGCCGTGCCCAGTTCGTCCTTCTCCTCCAGCGTCGTCGCGCACACCTGCGCGTCGTGCGATCGAACCAGCAGCGCGACGACCGGCTCCAGATCTCGGGCTTCGTGTGGGAAAAACTTTACCACCGTCTTGGCACCACGCACGGTCGCGAGTGCGTTCAGCGCCTTCGCGGTGCGCTGCACGAGGACCATGTCCGCGTCGTCGCCTTTGTGCGCCTCCGCGCGCAGCACGCCGGCGAGGGGCGTGATCCAGCCCTCGAGGTGCGGATCGAGGAGCTGCGGGAGTTCCTGGTAGCGGAGCACGATCTGAGTGACTTTTTGGAACGCGACCGGATCTGCGTTTCTTTCGAGCTCGGCGATGGACGCGACGAGCGCGTCCACCTCGTCCTTCTCCGCCACGAAGGTCACCTCCCGCTCATCCTCGGGGGACTCTTCCCCCTCCATAGGGGAAGAGGACGCGCCCTGCGACATCATAGGATCCCCCCGTGTGCGGTCGAACTGTTTTTGAAATCAGTCAACGAGCTGATGATGATCGACGCCGCGCGTCTCGCGAACGCCTTGGTTTGCGAAAATGCCACGATCGATGACGCTTTTTCGATTTCGAACGACGCGGCACTCATCACAACGACGCGCGCGGTGCACGCGACACCGGCCGCGATGGTCGCCGAGGCGATGCGCGGCGTCGAGACGCGCGGGATCAAGCGAAAGCGGGTCCTCGACGCGCAGGCGGGCGTCGCCATCCCGGGTTTGTCCTTCGACGTAGTCGTCTCGCTCGTTGAAAAACACCTGCCCGATCCCGCGGACCTCGCGGTGCTTCGCGCGGTGAGCCGCGGGATGGGCGACGCGGTGGACGCGACCGGGTTTAGG
>Ga0206682_10000756_pt1 | contig 33696 bp, 30 predicted proteins | sample M240m12015metaG_FD_155444 | JGI IMG/M metagenome (GOLD analysis project Ga0206682, IMG submission 155444) | Ammonia-oxidizing marine archaeal communities from Monterey Bay, California, United States - M2 40m 12015 | ecosystem: Environmental > Aquatic > Marine > Intertidal zone | place: USA...
GTGCGACAACCTCTACATCGAAGTAAGGATGCTGCTCAAGTAATTCCTTTGGAAGGTTGATTCCTAAGGTTGTTTCATTGTTTCCGGGAAACGAGTCCAAATTATCAAAATTCGCTACAGTTCCATTGAATTCGGTTGGAGTTCCGTCCGCGTGAATACGATCTGGAATGACAACGGTACCATCCGGGAATGTTATCCGAATTTGTAAATCGTCAACGACTGAGGGTTCGGGTTGAGCAGGGTAAGCCAAACGAATGGCAACATCGGTATCTTCGAGTGGAGAGAAACGTTGTTGGAATCGCTCGCCGGTCTTGAGAAATGGACCAACTGCTCCTGTTCCGTCCCACGAAATTTCTGAAAACCCAGAGAGATTACTTTGCTGCCCACCGTAAATTTCCATCCACTCCATCGGGTTGGAATTTGTAAGGCGATAACTGTCGTGAACCCACACGTCGTCCAAAGGTGAAACCATTCCTCCATCCATGATACTTGACGGATTAAACACTTCACTGAGATTCAAGCGACCCCACCCATCGTTTGGATTATGCAAGTCATGCCCTCCATTCCCGCCACTTCGTTCATCTTGACTTAGTGGGGTTGCGGCGAGTGCGAGGGTTGCCCGCATGAGCGAACCAGACGGCGTAAAGCCAGGTCCAAGGAGCAGTGTTGTGTTGGCCGGGCCACCATCAGCCCAAGGTGGCTGCAGGGTAGAAAGGGGAACTGCATGTTGGTTTTCGAAGGAACCGGTCAACCAACCGTCTTGATACATTTGCTGAAGTATTCCAGCGGCACCTGCCGCCGCAGGCGTTGCCATGCTCGTTCCTGATGATGAGCGGAGATTGAAATTATTGGAAGACCAGTCGCCATCTGCCGCAGCGGATTGTACACTTCCGCCCGTTGCCAGCATGAACACTCCATCTGTGCCGGCTTCCGTAGGGCCGTAGGAAGAAGAGCCCCATACCTCAGCGTCAACGGCCTTCGTTGTTGCACTGATAGAAATCACATTACGTCCGTTGGCGGGTTCAAGAATTCCTGAGCCCGAATTGCCAGGGGCGATGAATGCAACCGACCAAGGCATCGCTTTAGCAAATCCATCAAATGCCGCAGTTCGTTGAGTGTAAGCAGTAGTGGCGTCTCCCCAGGAATTTGAATGAATGAATGCTCCTTTGGCGGAGGATTCGTAGAGCAAGTCGTCAACGTTTGGCGGCACCCAACCGTCAGAAGACACGATATCCTGCATCAGAAGTTTTGAACCGTGTGCAAGAGCTGAACCGTTGGCAGGAACCGTACCACTTCTGTCGCTAGAGACATCAAAACACACCAACGTTCCAGCGACATGTGTCCCGTGTCGGTAGTCTTCGTCTCCCGGAGTGTCGTTTTCATCTATTGTCGTGTTGAGAAGCAGAACTTTCCGATGTTGATCGCCAAAAATCCCAACTGCGGGATATTCCGCAGAAGGTTCTGCGAACATACTTGTTCCACTGGTGGCGTTCCTGAAGCAAGCATGGTCAGCATCAAGGCCGCTATCAGCGACACCCAATGTAACGCCACTCCCGTTCAAACCGAGTTCCCAAAACGGATGTTCAGTGAGTAGGCCGTGCTCGTGAATCGAAGCACTCACTCCGTTCCGCCCTTCTGTGTTTAACACCGGCTCAATCCAGAGCACTCCTTCAATGCTCAAGGCCGCGTCGATGAACTTCACATCCTGAATGAGAACATTGGTGAAAGTAGGTATTGAGAGAAGCGGCCCAACATTTCGTTCTGCCAAGAAGCCACCGTGGGCGCCAAAAGAATCAGCAATACTCAACTTAACATCAACCGGAAGCCGCGGCTCATAAACAACACGAACCCAGTCTCCAACGTGTGCTGTTTGTGTTTCAATGCCCGGCTTCCAAACCGCATCTCTGTAGGATTTTATGTCATAGTTCGCCGGTAAAGAAGCATCATACGGGACCCATACAAGAAGCGATTGTTGATCCACAACTCGGAGGGGAGTCAAACCGTATTCAGTTAACTCCAGCCAACCGTCGGAATCCCACACGCCGCTCTCAAGCACCAACAACCGCTCGTTTCCCATCATAGTCGCTGGCAATTCGGGTTCCACTGAGGGGGCATAAATCCCCGAAACCAGCGGCATGAAGGCCAGAACAATCATCGCCCAGGCCTTCGACATAACACCCCGAGCATTCCTTTTTGTCTCAATCTTGCGGTTGCTCGTTTGCTCAATTCGCGCCAGCGCGTTTAAGGATGGATGGCAGGTCGGACGGTCCGATGAAGGCCTATCGAGTGACAGGGACGGCACCTTTTGGTAGCCAACGACAAGAGTTTTCTTACGACTTTACCGCAGAAAATGCTGAACAAGCAACCGACAAAACATACTCCATTCTTGGTTCACGACACCGTGCAAAGCGACGAACAATCGCTATTGCTGATGTGTCAGAAATAGACCCAAGAACCTCTACTGAACCCCACGTCCTTCATGCATTCCGAGAGCAAATTGCAGCTCAAGGCGGCCTCATTACCGCCGTCAGTGAAGAAGAGTGAATTCTCCGGTCGTCGCCTTCTTCAACTCCTAGTGAATGGAAGGGTTGAGCCCGATGGTAGACCGCACCCAATTACAGCGTATGGCGAGAGACGTTGAGGCCTTGCGCAAACGCCTCGATGAAATTCATCTTCGCATGGAACAAGTGGATGCGGTGTTGTCTGAGCATAAGATCACAGCCGGGGCCCTCAAGGCATTAATGGCTCACGAAGACCCAAATAATGCATCAAGTCATGTATCAATCGGTTCGGGCGTGAGTCTCCATTACCGTCATCAAGGAAGCGAAGAAGGCATCGCCCTCGTTGATTTGGGAGCGGGTGTTTTTGGTGAGCGCCACTGGTCAGATGCTCACGCTATAACTCTCGAGCGAGAAAGCGACATCCAACACTTGCGGGACGAACTTCAAGGCCAAGCCGAACAAACAGAAACCAATCTCGCTCAAGTTGCTCAGGCATTCAATACTGCAGCCGAACAACTCCAATCCCTCACCGCTGCACCAGCAGAAGCCAAAACCCTTCCACAACAAACAGCATCTGAACCAGAGCCGGAACCGGCTAAGCCTGCTCGTAAGGGTCGGAAACGGGGAATGTTTGGAAGCGATTTAACATTGGACGACTGAGGTGATTGGATGGGATTGTTTGATAAATTTCGACGTCGAGTTCGTGAAGTTGCCAGTGATGTTGACGAGCAAGCCCTGTCTGCTGATGCGAACTCAGTAGAAGCCAAAGAACTCCTCAACACGCCAAAAGAACCATCCAAGCCAACAGAAGACTGGGATGATTTGGAAGCGATTGAAGCAACCGAGGAAGTCGCCCAAACCACATCTTCTCCGGACGAGGATTGGGATGAATGGGACGACGACGAACCTACCGCTCCAATCGTGTTAACCAAGAAAGAACGCAAATTCCTTGAACGCCAAGAAAAAGAGCGTAAAAAGAAAGCAGCGAAGGTCGCTAAAGACATGAAAAAGCGAGGTGCCGTTGATGTCGCACGGCCAAGAGGTTCCAAAGTTGATTTGACCATGATGAGAACCACAACCGGCCGCCAACTTGTCAAGGTAAAACAAGACCCAAAGGGCTCATCAAAAACGGCAAAATTGGAAACGGAAGCCGGAACCACTCTTGACATTGAACTCGGCGGTGGTGTAGTCAATGAAGGGGGGCGTATTATCAAGCCAAGTGCTGCACTTGACAACCTTCTCGAAGAATTAGAATGGGTTCTTCTCGAATCCGATATTTCCCAACATGCAACATCCGCCCTCATCTCCAGTCTACGCACTGCACTCATCGGATCACGTTTGAGAAAAGGTGCCGAACTACCAAAGGTTCTCGAGGCTGCCCTCAAACGTGCCCTCCATGGCCTCTTGGAAGCCGGCTATTGGGACTTTGACGCCTCAGTCAAAGCGTTCATCGACGCCGGAGACACCCCCGTCGTCATCATGATGGTCGGCGTAAACGGGACTGGTAAGACAACAACCGCTGCGAAAATTGCACAACGCCTCTTGAACAACAACATCAGTGTGATTGCAGCAGCAGGTGATACATTCAGGGCTGGAGCCATTCAGCAATTGGAATCTCACTGTGAAAACCTGGGCATTCGGTGTATTTCGAGTCAGCGAGGCGGCGACTCTGCTGCGATTGCTCGTGATGCGATCGATTCCGCTAAAGCCCGAGGCATCGACGTTGTCTTGGTTGATACAGCCGGGCGAATGCAGAACAAAACAAACCTGATGAACGAACTCAACAAGGTTCGCAAGGTGACGAATCCTCACTTAACCCTCTTTGTTGGTGATTCACTTGCGGGCAATGATGCGGTTGAGCAAGCTAAGATGTTCCAAGAAATCATGCGCTTTGACGGAGCGGTACTCACCAAAATGGATACCGATGCAAAGGGAGGCGCAGGGCTCTCAATCGCCTACGCCACTGGCCGACCAATCGTCTTTGCAGGTGTTGGTCAAGGCTACGACGACCTTCTTCAATTTGAACCACAATGGCTGCTAGACCAGTTGTTTGAATGAGCGAGAAGGAGAAAAACCCCCAACCCTTGGTTAGCCCATGGCGGATATGTTTGCAGACGAAGACTCGGCTCGCTTTTTCCAAATAGTACAGATGCTGCAACGCTCAACCATGCTTCATATGGGCTATTTACCCGACCAAGACCATGCCTTTCACTACAACCTTCTTGAGGCCAAAGAAGGAATCGAAGTTCTACGAATGTTTCAGAAAAAGACAGAAGGGAATTTGACATCACAAGAAACACAAATGCTTCGGACGGTCATCAGCGATTTACAAATGCACTTTACTAAAGCACCACAACTTCACCGCAAGCGGCAAGAAGAACAAGCACAGAGTGAAGTCATCCGAGAAACATTTAGCCAACCACAAGACGGTCCTGTTGAGGATCTGTCAACATCAGCCTCTGGAGAAGAAGAATAGCGGTTGTTTGATGTGGAAGAACTCTGTGCGATGCTTTGATTGGTATGGGTCTTGTTACCGACGTTAACGATGATGCGGCCCCGACCGTACTCATTGTTGACAACAATCCGATGTCATCAATGCGCCTCACCAACCTTTTCAAGGCCAAGAATTTCAAGATCGAAGTTTGTGAAGACGGGGATAAAGCCGTTGATGAATACATTCGCCTCGACCCAGAACTTGTAGTTCTCTCACTCGACCTTCCCTCGCTTGACGGCCATCTCGCAGCATTGGAAATGCGGGAGCATGGAGGGGAACAGCGCATTGTTTTCGTCGCTCCAAGCCGGATGGCTGAACTTGCCCGCAATGCATCGTTTTCTGCTGGAGCAGTTACGTGGCTTCAAAAGCCGATATCCAGCGGGACACTAGAATCATCATGGAATAAAATCATCGGAACCATCCCCGAAGCACCGGGCTTAGAAGACTTGGACTCCCTCTATCCCGAAGATCGCGTCAAGGTAGAAGCGGATGATGGAGCATTAGTGCCTGCTCTTCCAGAACTAGTTCTCCCCTTACCCGGGGCGGCACTTCCCGACCTTTTGTTGCCTGAAATCCTCATTGCGGAATCAGCACCCTCCAAGAAAAAGAAGAGTTGGTTGAAACGTGGCATTCTCATTCTCATCATTTTAGGAGCAGCTGGCTATGCCGCTATGACCCTATTGTGACCGGCTTGTAAAATCAATTTACCATTTCATTCATATCCACGCGCACGATGAGGATGTTGTGAAATCGGTTCAAATTGTCCGCCTGTTGACTTTTTTCGCTCTGGCGCTTATCGTTTACGGGGCCGTCCAATCTGTACAATACGCCTCGTCAACGAACCATGAAGAGACCCCAAACTCATCCGACGGACTCGTTGGCGCCGATGAAGGGGCGTCAAATGAAGAAACGTCCGATGAGGAAGCGGCTGATGAGGAATCCGCAAAAAACGCAGAGGAGGACGCATACGCCCCCCAGCCTCTCGGCCCTGATGCGAATGAAGCTGATTTTGACCCAGCACCGAACCAGGGGCGAACCTCTCTCTATGCCGGAGCAACATTTCTGTCCACGCTTCTCATAGGTTCGTTATTCTCAGAGTCAATTCATATTCTCCTCTTAATGGCTTTCGTGACTCCACTTCTTGCCCGTAGGCATTCGACAAATGACATGACAAAGGGTCGGATTCTAGGATTTATTGAGGCGAATGCTGGAATTCACTTCTCTGCTTTACGCGATGCATTAGATTTGGCAAATGGGGTGACAGCACACCATCTTCAATCTCTTGAATCTTCGGAAAAAATCATTTCATGGCGCGATGGAAAACTCCGCCGGTATGCATCAAAAGGCACTCCAGAAGACAACATCTTGAAACTAAAAACCACTGTAGTTGGGACCCGATTGGCAGTACTAGAAGTACTATCAAATGCAGGTTCCTTAGGGTTGTCAAACAAGGAAATCACCTCACACCTTGGCATATCCCGACAACTTCTTCATCACCATATAACCGAACTGAAACGGTCAGAATATATTTTCCCAATCACCTCTCGCAAACGGTCCCCATGGGCCATTTCTACATTGGGGTCTGAGGCTCTAGCGAGTAGCAAAACCCCGCCGATGAGCAATTAATACCGATTTGTCAAATCAACTCACCAAGTCTTTGATAACCAGCCGGTCCCTAGTCGTAGACATGCACTCAAAGCAAATGCTAGCCGTTATGATGATGATGTTGTTCTTCGGGGCAGGTTGTCTCAATGCTATTGAACCAAGTGTAGAAGTTCCGGATGTTGAACTTCCCAATGATTGGTCTGACATCCCAGCCCGGAGTATTGGTTCGCCTCAATTGCAAGGCTACGACGACTGTGAGGACCTAGAACGATCTTTGAAATATTCTCTTGAAGAAGAATACAGAATACAACTTTTGCAGGCGGCAGCCGAGGAATACTACTATGGTGGCGGCATATGGATGGAAGATGACATGGAAATGGTTGCAGACACTGCAAGCGGTGCAGAAGGAGGCGCTTCAGCCCAACCCCGCACTGCTCCAAAGTTGGTTGAGGGGGAGGATTACTCAGGAACGAATAACCAAGAGTCAGGCGTCGATGAGGCAGACTTTGTCAAAACCGACGGCTACAACATTTACTATCTTCAAGGTCAAAAACTGCACATCTTTGGAGTCCCTGAATTTGGACAAATCACCGACCTCTCAAACACAACCGTAGAAGGGACCCCTCAAGCCATGATGCTGGACGGCGACCAATTGGTTGTAATTTCAACGTTAAGTCCGTGGAGTCTTTCACGAAGCAGTCCAGTGATTGATGAAATGGGGTGGGATGGAGAATATGGCAATTGGAGAACTTCAAGCCTGACCAAATTTACAGTTTATGATGTGGCTGACCGCAACGACCCTGATGTAGAACGGGAACTGTACATCGAAGGGAGTTACATTACTGCACGAGAGGTCAATGGAACCGTCCGAACCGTCAGTCATGCTTGGATGGACGTGCAAGGGCTCCGAACATGGTTAGACCTTCCAGCCGGCTATTGGAATCTAGATTACGACGATTCTCTTCGCACCGAAATACGCCAAAAAATTGCTTGGGAGACCATACAGGAAAATCGCGAAGTTCTTTCTACACTCACTCTTGAGGAACTCCTCCCACAGGTGTATGAATACAGCAATGGTAGTGTGACAACCCATACGATGACCGATGGTCAATGCGCCGACTTCGTCGCCCCCTCCGAGGGATTCAATCGGGGGATATCGAGCATTTTTGCTCTGGATTTGTCATCGACGGAGTTTGACTTTGAAGTTGACCACATTGTAGGCACCTATCCACAAGTCTACGCCTCCCAAAACCTCCTCGTTTTGGCTGAAAGCGCCTTTGACTGGTGGTGGTTCTGGGGCAATGATGAAGCCAACGAGATGACCAACCTCCACACGTTTGATATCAGCGGAGAGGCGACTCTCTACACTGGCTCAGGGCGCATCAATGGGACAGTTGTCAACCAGTTCGCACTGTCGGAGCACGAAGGTGTGCTTCGCGTCGCTAGCACGGCAGGACAGTGGGCCCGATGGTGGATGGAGGACCCCGAACCCATGTCATCACAACTTGTGACGCTTGTTCGCTCGATGGATGTAGAAACTCAAGAACAGATTTTAGTTGAAGCGGGCCGAGTCGATGGAATCGCTCCAGGAGAGCGCATTTGGAGTGCACGGTTTGATGGCGACCGAGCCTACATTGTAACCTTTGAACAAATTGACCCGCTTTGGGTTATCGATGTCTCAGATGAGACCCAACCCACTATTTTGGGCGAACTCAAGGTTCCAGGAGTTTCCACTTATATCCACCCGTTATCACGCAATCACCTCTTGACCATCGGGCTAGGTCCTGCCAATGAGGACGGCACTGGGCTTGACTGGTCAGGAACCCAAATTTCTCTGTTTAACATCACAGATCCAACAGCACCATCTCAAGATGCCGCCCTTAGACTTTCACCGGTCAACACCAACGAAAGCGATTGGGTTTGGTCGTGGTCAGAGGCAACCTACGAATCCAAGGCGTTCCAATATTGGGCACCGAAGGAACTCCTCGCCGTACCGCTTTCTACATACAGATATATTGATTATGAAATTAACAACCGTTACTATTGGTCGTATGAGTATGTCTCAAAGTTGATGCTCGTTGATGTTAATGAAACGACCGGAAACCTCAGCGTTTATGGGACAGTTGACCATTCTGACCTTTACACTCAAGATGAAAACAATCGATGGTGGAACGAATACAACATACGCCGATCCATCTTCATGGGCGACTATGTTTACGCGATATCTTCCGCAGGAATCACTGCTACTAACCTTACTACGCTAGAAGAAACCGCCCGAGTTTTGATTTCGGAAGACACACAGCCTGATGACGCCACCGTTTCTGAAACATCAACAGAAGGCGAAGAAGGCGAAGGCTCCAGCAGCGAAGACAAACCTCTGAGGGACGAAGACACCGCATCATCCGCATGAAGAAGAACATCAATACCCCTTGAGGAACCATCTCTCACTTCAGCGCCCACTTCGTTTGAATTAGTGGAAACGAACCTTCAAGGCCAATCGTTTGAGCCCTGTATTTACGAGTGAGGTGATTCCATGGAGGTAAATGTGGGATTAGTAGGCAACGGCAGATGGGGCAAACGCCACCTTGAAACCCTTATTCAATTGAAAAAGGAAGGTCTTGTGAATCATATTTCAGTTTGCGACCTTGACTCTAACCAACTCACAGATTTATCGGAACACGTCGATGCATCCTTCACCGAATTTGAGCATATGCTTGGAGCCGAAGTGGTGAACTGCATCGCTATCGTCACCCCGCCAAGCTCCCATCTTGAACTTGCATCAAAGGGCATTGAAAGAACGATTCCAATTTTCGTAGAAAAGCCCCTGAGCGATCGTTTGGAAGATGAACACGAATTTCTAAATTCTTTCAACTCGGATAATACGCTTGTTACAGGTTTTCTCCTACGGCACCATCAGGGCGTGATGGCGATGAAACAACAATTGGACGACGGAGTTATCGGCGTACTGCGCGAACTTCACTACCGGCGCAGGACAAAACGAGACCGCCCTGCTGGCGCTGAAGCAATGAAAACACTGGCAATCCACGGCTTTGATCTTTCACTTTTTTTCGGACTGAAAGAAATGGCAAAGGCTGCCCCCGAAGTCTTTGAGCATCTACCGGGTGAAATGCTCCTTGATACAAGAGGCGCGGAACAGAAGCGCCTCGTTATCGATGTTTCCTGGAATGCGGAGTCTGAACTCCGTGAACTTACGTTAATTGGCCAAAATGGACACCTCAAGTTAACGTTCGGGTCAGACCCAGAGATGCATCTCGCCCGATCTGGGTTGCTGCAAAAGGTTGAATTTTCCAACATTAACTCCCCACTCTACCACGAGTGGATGTTCTTCCTTGAAGGCGTGAAATCAGGAACTCCCACGATTTATCCCAATGTAGAAGACCTTCTTACATTGAATCAATGGTTCCGAGATTTGAATCGGTATTGAACCACCTCAAAACCATTCAAGGTGTTGCGAGTATTCAAAAATCAACAGCACTTGCCCTTCATCATGGGACTTGCTTTTACAACCGTCCAGCGCATGTTTGCCGCAACCTTGGTTGCTTCATTGGGTGTTTGGTACCTTGAAGGAACCGTTACCGCAGGCATGCAATCACTCATCGCTCTATCTGCTCTCACTGGACTGATATGGGGGCTCTCTGAGCGTGAAGTCATGACTTCAACACTTCACCTACAAGGAAACGGACCGTGGCAGATGATTGCCGTTGTTGCTAGCATCGTCGTTTTCGCGCAAGTTTCAGTTTCAATGTGGGCCTTTCCAACCGTTGGCGCCTATATCTTGTCACTCGCCTTTGTCGGCTCATTCTGGCTCACAGGGTTCATGATTCAACCTAACGGCAATTGAAAACATTGCATCTCTAACTGCATAATCCTGTTGTCTTTCATGCGAAGTGTCAAAGGCAGAGGCCGACGGCCTAAACACGAGTATCATGGCTACATTCGGCGATCACCCAACATTACCCGACGCTCTTGAGGCCCTTTTGGAAGACGATGTCCACACGGTCTTTCTCAAAGCCGAGTGCCCACCACGCGTGAAACGAGGAACAATTGGACAACTCAAATTGGTCGAAGTAGAAGATAGCGGTACCGATTGGGATACGCTACGAGTTGAAGCGTTAAGCGACGAATTAGCCGAGTTGGTAGAAGATAACCGACACCGCAGTGACTGTTTTCTGGAAATAGACCGAAAAGGATGCAGAGTTATTCAGCTCGGCGATTTACGTATTGCTTGCGCTTGGCCACCGTTTTCAGACGCACGTGAAATTACAGTAGTTCGTCCTGTTGCCAAACTGAGTATTTCAGATTACAATCTCGATGAACGCCTCATTACCCGTTTGAGTAATCACCATCGTGGAGTCTTCATTTGTGGACGCCCAGGCTCTGGAAAAACAACGCTCGCACAAGCCATTGCAGAATATCTTGACACTGATGTCGGCGCCTTGGTCAAGACAATGGAGGCTCCCAGAGACCTGCAACTTGCAGACCGAATTACGCAATATGCTCCGTTGGAAGGCGACCTTGAAAAAACCGCTGAGATCCTCTTCCTCGTGAGACCCGACTTTGTTATCTTTGACGAAGTTCGCCGAGCACGAGATTTCGAAATTTTTTCCGATGTTCGCCTCGCAGGAGTTGGCCTGTTGGGCGTCACCCACGCAAATTCAGCATTGGAAGCCATCCAGCGATTGATTGGAAAGGTAGAACTGGGGCTCGTAAGCCAAGTTCTTGACACTATCATCCACGTCGAGGCAGGGGCAATTCAACAAGTACTCGAACTGCGAATGACAGTAAAACCCCCAACAGGAATGCAAGAAGAGCTTGCACGCCCCGTCATTGAAGTTATCGAATTTCCAAGTGGAAAAATCACCCATGAAATGTTCGCTTTCGGCTCAGAAATTGCCGTCGTACCAATCGACGGATCGAAGAAGGGCATGTCGCCGTTGAAGGCTCTGGCCAAAGAACAGATTGCTTCACACATTCGCCAGTGGGTAGGGGTGGATTGCCAAGTAGAATTCAGCAGTGAAAGCGCCGCTACAGTTTATGCCCCTCAAAACATGATTGCAACACTTGTTGGCCGCGGGGGAGATAATGTCAAACAACTTCAAGACGAACTCGGGGGGATTCGCCTCAGTATTGAATCGTTTGATGAGATGCCGGAATCCCTTGCGCGCCCAAATGCATTTAGGAACGATAAGAGGGGCAAAGGAAAGGGCAATTCTCCTTGGGATAACTCACGTCGTAAAGGCGGGAACAAGGGAAAGAAATCAAGACGTTGACCACAAAGTGAAAAGAGGCCACTTCGGGGGCACTCAACTTAAATATCGGGGTCACCTTTAATAGTGAATAACCGGGGCTTCGCGAATAGAGGATTGCTCATGTCCGACGACGAAACGCCACAGGGAAATAACGAAAGCGGGGCAATTGCCTTCCTTCTTGAAAACCGTTCATGGCTCAATGGTCTTTCATTTATCATGATTCTCTACGCCGTCTGGGCCGTCATCGAAGTCCTCACAAACACCTACTTCACAGGTATGCAAATTCCTCCGGTTACTGGGGTTGAGACCAACATTGATGTCACTGACACCCAGCGCAATAACAGCGGATGGGTTATGGCTTCAGGTGCCGTTTTCGGCCTTATCGGGCTGGCCGTCCAATACATCTACAAGGGCGCTCCCATGGTTACATCTACAAGGGCGCCCCAATGGTTGATTCATCCATGGCCGCAACTGCAGCAATGATCCTAGACCAGGCTACCGCAGGACGAGTTGATGAAGCAGATTTGATTTCAAAGGCTGAGGAAGCAGCCACCGTTGCAGCCGCAGAGGTCGCTAAGGAAACAGCCGAAGACACCGTGATTGAAATGCTAGACCCTGATGCTGGCAATGAAGAAGGTGAAGAGGCGGAGGCTGAAGAACCAGCCGAAGAAGAACCAGAACCAGAGGCAGAAGCCGAGGTTGAAGAAGCAGTCGAAGAAGAACCAGAGGCAGAAGCCGAGGTTGAAGAAACAGTCGAAGAAGAGGCCGAAGAGGTCCCCGAAGACAGAAAGAAATTTTGAGGTGAAGAAAAATGTGGGAACATCGTAGCGTATCAGATAAAGCATTCAAAGAAACACAACGCATACTTCCGAGCGAGACTTATGTCAAGCTCATGGATGAAGTTGAAGCCGTAGTTGCAAAAGCAGAAGACAATAAGTTCGATGATGCAACGTTCATGACATACATTCCTCGCAGAGGTCCTTGGGAAGAAATCCCAGCATCTGACCACAGCCGCGCAGATGCACGAACTCGCTACATTGGGCCAGCATCAGCGAAACTCCTGAACACAAATATCGTTCTTGGATCTTCCTGGATTGACTCCGACCGTTTCAAGTTTGAGCGACGAATTGAGAACATCTCAGATTATCTCAAGCAAAAAACAGTGATCAACGCAAACATGTGGACCCCAAAGCAACTGTTCACGACTCAGACGTTCTTCTTTTGCTCAACAGGCGACGAAGAGCGAATGGGTGGAGCTATTCTCGAAGGCGACACGCGAAACGATAACCACCTTCTCCTTGGTACTAAGGAAGGACAAGATTTCCCAGAGTGGGAAGTTATCCTTTGGGGACTCGGGCACCGTGGAGTTGTACCTGATTCCGACCCTCTTGACCGAGTTTACTACCCTTCGCTAATGCACCGCAATGTGTCGTTCAACAACCGATTGGGATGGATTCGATACTCACCTGCAGGTTTTGGAAAAGACGCTTCCGGCTACCTCATGACTCGTCCGAACACTTGGATTTGGCCTGCTGTTAACGGAAACCGTGAAACAGCAACTGCGTTCAATCTCCTCGTCAATCTACCAGACCGTCGCTCTTCCTTTGGGGAAGAAGGAATTTCAGACGTTTACCTGACAACAGGAAAAACTTCCCTTTACACCATGATGGGAATGATGCAATCCTCTACCGTTCGCCAAGCGTTCGGTGCCGGTTCGGAAATGGTTCCCTTGGAATTCCACTGCATTGAGCCTGGACTTGACGAATGGATTGGAAACTCCAGTGATGAAGACAAGTACAGCCGCCTCTTCGAGGTTTGTGCAACTCTCGGTTACATTTTGACTGACCCGCAAGTGGGAACACTTGGAGGGGCTGCCAAGCGTCGCCGCCTGATCATGTACCCGAGTGACCAAGGCAATCTCTTGACATGTGCTAACGCCAGCCAAGTTGCCGACCACGCGCTCAAGTCAAACTACGGTTCAACCGTGTTCACTAAACTCGACCAAGCCGACTTCATGAACCGAGTCACCCGACGTTTCAAGGCCTACGCTGACCTTGTTGCTGCCTCAGATGTAGCCAAGGGTTCCCGATGGATTAGCCAAGCTGAAGTCGATGGAGAGAAGGTAATTGGACCAAACGTCCACTCTATTCTTTCTGTTCGCGGATATGACATCCTCAACATGCAAGAATACCTCGATACGTTCAACGATGTTTCCGCAGCACCCGAGCGTCTTATGCGCCGTATCATTCAATCCGTTGCCACCAACGCCTTGAAGACGGTATATCCAATGGATCTTCTTGGAGAATCTGCAGGACCCGCACCGTTTGAACACATCTTCAATTCGTCCGATGATAACCCACTGGTCTACTATACCGATGTTCGTTTCTTGGTCCCAACATCCATTGACAAGCTCCGCTTCCAAACCGCCTCCCGTGGCGCTGACCGTGGACGCATGCGTGAGGCATATGCCGCACTAACCAATGCTGACCCAATGACGAGCCTCTCGATTCAGGACCTATGCCTACCATTCCTCGCTGACCTCGGTGATGACACATGGCAAACCGGTACTGGAATCAACGAGAACGAAATTATCGTTGAAGTCACAATGGCGGTCAACCCAGCACGTGTTTGGCGAGCATACCTTGACCCAACAGTCAAGGAAGTTTTCGACATGCCCAAGGGCGACAAAGGTACCGCTGCACAACTTTGGGGCGACGTGTTCATGACCAACGAAGTCCTTCATGACAAGATGGTAAAGGACGGCAACGAACATTACCTCAAGTTGTTGAAGATGGCCTACCATTGGTCCCACAATGAATCACAGAAACTGCACAAACTTGGCAAACACGCAAAGAAAGCGGCTCCTAGGAAGTCGGGCACTGCCAACAAGGCAAAGAAGAAGTGAAACTCCAGGCGATAAAGGGTTCAAGAAGTTGAGCCGCCAGGGTCGTTCTAATGGCTCAAGCGAACAATGACGGCAGCGGGCGCGCGCCGGTTACAATTGTACGGCCAACAACCACCGTCACCAGCGGCGTGGGCGTGACACAAAAACTCGTTACAGCCGCTGTAGCCTTTGGCGATTTGATGCGTGGAACATTTGGCCCACAAGGCCTGGACAAGATGCTCTACAAAACAAATGGGACGACCGCTGTTACCAATGATGGAGCAAAAATCGTTTCAGAGTTGCTCGTCAAACACCCGGCTGCAAAAGCCTTCGTTCAACTTGCAGAAGCCCAAGAACATGCTTGTGGGGACGGAGTCACTGGTTGCATGATTTTTGCTAGTGAACTGATGAGGGAAGCCGGACGATTGCTTGGACGTGGCTTGCATCCGTTGATCCTAAATGATGGCTACCTCAAAGCAGTGGCAGTGACACGCCAATCCATAGAATCCAGCTCAAGTGAATGGGACCAGACCCGTGAGCAACTCGTCCATGTTGCCAAGACATCAATGAACGGTACCGCTGCAGACATCGAGGGGACATACCTTGCTGAATTGGTTGTAGACGGGCTCCAAACGGTATCCGGTAGCGATGGTGGAGTCGATTACGAAGACATCCGGATGTCAAAACGCACTCAGGGCAATTTACTGGACTCTCGACTTCTTGACGGTTTAATTTTGGACACAGCACTGATTCTAGACCGTTTACCTCGCCGCCTTGGTGCCGGGACGTTAGTCGCCCTCACATGCCCTCTCGATTATGAAACATCTTCGAGAGACGCCGACATTGAGGTTGAAACAGCCGACGAATGGATGGCATTCGTTGATGCTAAGGATGCTATTTTGAAGAAAAAAATTCAGCAAATAATAGACACCGGCGCTTCTGCAATTTTCTCAGCGGAAACGATTGAACCTAGCATCTTCCACGCTCTCACCGATGCAGGATGTTTTGTTTTGGGCGGGCTTGAGCGAGCTGGCATTGAAGATATCGCCCAAGCATCTGGGGCTTCAATGTGCGACCACCTTGACGACCTTACAGAAGCATCTCTCGGTACTTTTGAACATTTGACAATTGAAACAAGCGAAAGTTTAGACGGCCGGAGAGAACGACTTTGTATGAGGTTTGGAGACTCTGCTGGCCTTGCAACGATTGATGTTGGAGGTGGCGATGGAGTGGCGGCAGAAGAGGTCATTCGTGGCCTGTACGACGCCCTTAGGTCAACCGCCCAAGTGATGGAAACACACGCCCTTGTGCGCGGAGGGGGAAGTGCGGAAATGGCTGCTGCTCTTGCGGTCAAGGAAGCAGCCGAGCAAGAATCTGGGCGTCAACGATTAGCGATGGAAGCTTTTGCTCGAGCGCTTGAATCGATTCCTTCCACCCTCGCAACTAATGCTGGTGTTGACCAATTGGACACCCTTCTTGCTCTTCGTTCAGCACATCGAAACGGAAATTACGATTCCGGTATTGGCCCTTCTGGCTCTGTTGAAGTTGTTGAAGAGGCATGGGCGCCAACGGAGACACTTCTGCACGGAATCGAGGCTGCTACTGAAACCGCCTGTGGGCTACTGCGAGTCGACCAAGTGATTTCGGCCCGCGGCGATTGACCTCTAACCGAGCCAATGTGGCCTTGCGCTATGTTCAAGAGCATTGGACGGGGCCAATACGATAACGGGACTCCTGCATGAACGGTACAGAATCATCCCGACCCCGTGCATTACTCAGTGTTTGGGACAAGACAGGAATCGTTGAATTTGCTACAGGATTAGCAAAACTCGGTTTTGAATTGGTTTCCACGGGTGGAACTGCAAAAATGCTCCGGGAATCAGGCCTTGAAGTTCTTCATGTTTCTGACCTTACCAACCACCCAGAAATTTTTGACGGGAGAGTCAAATCCCTTCACCCAGCAATTCACGGGCCACTTCTTGCACGTCTTCACAATGAAGAAGATAGAACAGAACTTGAGCGGCTTGGATATTCGCCTATTCGCGTTGTAGCATGCAATCTCTACCCCTTCTCAAATGCTGCAGCACAAGACCCGCCCATGGAAGACGACCCTCTGCTGGAAATGATCGATATTGGCGGCCCTACGATGGTCAGAGCATCCGCGAAAAACCATCAACATGTCTTGATTGCAACAAATCCAAAGCGATACCAAAGCCTTCTGAAAGCAATCGGAGAAGTCGAAGATGTGACTGAGGTCAGCATGGAACTACGCCGAGAACTTGCCCTTGAAGCCTTTCAACACACAGCAGCATACGATTCAGCGATCGCCAATGAACTCCACCAACGCTTCATTGGAGATCCGTCTGCCTACTCTGATGTTAACGAGCAAAGTCAACGCCTACCCTCCACTATGCTATCGTCATCCCACCTCATGCATCCTCTCAGATACGGTGAAAATGCACATCAAGCTGCTGGTTTGTATGTTGACCCGTTGAACTCAGGCCAGCATTCCACGCTGGTAACAGCACGGGTTGAAGGCGGTAAGGCGATGTCTTACAACAATTATTCTGATGCTGATGCAACGCTCCGTCTTTGCCGCTCACTCTCAACAGATGAGTGGCCACAAACCCCTCATGCGTGCGTTATCGTGAAACACAACAATCCGTGCGGAGCTGCTCTAGCAGCAACTCAGAAAGAAGCGTTTGATATGGCACTAGCCAGCGACCCAGAATCTGCATTTGGTTCCATTATTTGCTTCAACGAACCGGTTGAGTTTGAAACCGCCGAATCGATTGGTAACCTCTTCGTGGAAGTCTTGATGGCGCCAGCGTTTTCACCCGAAGCAAAAAACCTCTTGATGGAAAAGAAAAACCGTCGCCTCCTTACCATCGATTCACCCCAAGACCGCTTGGCTCCATTGGAGCGAATTCTTGTTCGCAAACCAGTAGAAGGTGGAATGCTAGTTCAAACCGAAGAGCCACCTATCATCGATTGGACTGAGGCAAAAACGGTTACTGACCGAGAACCTACTCAGTCACAAATTGACAGTATGAAATTTGCAGTACGCGTTTGTGAGCAAGTGAAATCAAATGCGATTGTCATGGTACAAGGTACAGCGACTGTTGGAATTGGCCCGGGCCAAACCAGCAGGGTTGAAGCCGTACGAATTGCAGCACGCCGTGCCGGTGACAAAGCCAAAGATTGCGTCCTCGCATCCGATGCGTTTTTCCCATTCAAAGATGGCTTAGAGCAAGCTGCGGAAGCAGGTGCAGCCGTCGTAGTTCAACCTGGAGGCTCAATCCGTGACCAAGAAGTCATTGATGAAGCCAACAATCGTAACATAGCAATGATATTCACAGGGCACCGCCTATTCAGGCATTGACCCTTCGTGGAGCGGTGAATTATATGGGACATTTAGACGACGTTGAGATGACATATTTTGAACACCTATTGAGAGCGTTTCGCTTGTCATTTCGCTTTGGCCTCAGTTCAGTGCAATTGATCATTCATGGAATCTTCCCTATGTTTTTCATAGATGCGGGCAAGAAGGCTGCATCGTTGTATGATGATTTCCAAGTTGAGTGATTATGCGGTTGTTGGAACACGCCATCCAACCCACCATATGCCAAGAACAGCCACGATGAAGATGGTGGCTTGTCCAAAACCAGGGTCTCCTGCCTTTGTAACGACCCAAATAGATGAAATAGAAACAAATCCGATTAACCCACAAATCACAATTTTTGAGTGAAATGGTAGGGCTTTACCCGACCGGTAATATCCGAGTAAGGGGCTTCCAAAGTATCGGTTGGTGAGTAGCCATTGAAACAACTTCTGGGACGAACGTCCGTAGCAATAAGCAGCTGCTACGAGCCATGAGGTGGTTGGGAAGCCGGGGAGGAATATACCAATTCCAGCAAAAGCAACGAACAAACTACCGACGGTAATCCAAATGCCACGAACGAATGCGTTCGCACTTGGTTTATGCTCAGCAACCACTAGCGCAACAAGCTCCTCATCATGTAACAAAGCGTATTTTGAGGCAATCTCTTGTGAAGCCTGGGCTCTAACAAAAGACTTCGTGGCGATTTCAGTCACGGGACCCCTCAATCCTTGCGGCACGCTGAGCCTTCAAAAACCTCTCCGACATGAACGAAGTAATCAAATGAAGGTGAGTTTTGGGAAAATCATGACAGGAACGCCAGTGGGTGGAAGAGTGGCAACTGCCGACAATCCGCTTCGTTGTGCGATTTTGATCTCTGGGGCAGGCTCTGGAATGCAATCCCTGGTCAAAGCACAACAACAAGACAACCTCCTTCACCAGACTTCTGTCGTCATTTCCAATCGCTCGGAAGCAGGAGGAATTCAACTCGCTCATCAACTCGGCGTAGAGGTTGAACTGGTCCTTCCCCCCAAGAGCGCTGAAAATACGCGGGTTGCTCACGAACAAGCGATTATGGAGGTTCTAGAACGGTATGATATTGAATTCGTCGTTCTTTCAGGCTATATGCGTCTTCTCTCCCCCAATTTCCTTAGCAGATGGGGTGGTAGAATCGTTAACATTCACCCGTCCTATCTCCCTCATTTCCCAGGTGCTCACGCTCACAGAGATGTTATTGCATCTGGAGCCAAATTAACAGGTTGTACGGTTCACATGGTCGACGAAGGAATGGATACTGGAGCCGTGCTTGCCCAAGAAACCGTACCGGTGCTCAACGGTGATGACGAGATTTCCTTGAGCAACCGAGTAAAGGTTGAGGAGCATCGACTCTATCCACAAGTGCTTAATTGGATTGCTCAAGGCTATGTTACCATGAAATCTGGGAGAGTTCATGTTGATGTTCCTCAATCTCCTCAGAACGATTGAAATTCGTGAAACATTGCCCAAAGCCGTGCATGCTAAGGGTTGGAAGAGATTCGGTCAGGGTTCGCATTGATTCAATGGATGAGGGCGGCTCAAAGAATTCTGGAATGTATGAAAACAAAGGTTGTCTGCGACCGTTCAAGTCAGCGGGAACACCTCCCCGTTGTGCCGTTTCCAAAAAGGCTCTGCACGCACCTTCTTCAAAGAGGAATGCATCGCAGGGAACCAACATCACGTCCCCTTTAATCTGGCTCAGAGCCCACTCAACTACCTGATGAACGCCGTTGCAATGCGGCGGATCAGCCCACGTTTCTCCTTTGAAGAAATCAACCCGCGCCTCTGCTCCGCAAAGGACAATGACGCGTTTTGCTCCGCAACGTAACAAGACCTCTTTGAGTCGGGCTACTCCTCCATACATTAGTGATTTATCTTGACCCATCCGCAGGCTTTCTCCGCCTGCCAACAGTAGTCCAGTAAACGACATGAGAACCCCTCAGTGCATGCCGTCAAGCTGATTTAACGCCTCTTCTAATTCTTTGAGTAATCCCCGAACACGATCGAGAAGTGCCTTTCTTTCTCGACTGGAACGAGCTTCTGGTAACCATTCAAGGAGACGCCTGACGTCGCGCGCATCTCGGTCCACAGTCCATCGTAAAACACTCTCAAGAACTGGGTCTTCTGCTGGAAGAAACCGTTCCGTCATGGTCACTACACCTTGTAAGATGTCCATCAATGCTCCGCTATGAGCAGGCGCTCACGGATTCGTTCGAACAGTTCCCCACCTTTTGGAGCGGTCGAGATAAGATGGCGGGATGCATCAGTTTGATCCTTTCTAAGCGATAAGAAAAGCACACAGTATTGATGCCAATGAGGGCTCTGCTCACTTGCAGCAATCAACCACTCATCGTTTGGAGAAGTATGGCCTCCACGAACGATCTCTTCTGCGACTTCAAGAACCGCTGATAGTGGCTCTTTTTTTTGTAAAAGGTGAATGAACGCCATCCATGGACCTTGAGCAAGGTCTTCTAACGATAGATTTGCGAGAAATAATCCAGCCATAGACACATCTTCTCGCCCGTGCCGTTTCCAAAGGGCCGGGATGAGTTTTGCCAATTTGCGCTGGTTCGGAGAATGGGTCAACATCCAAGAACTAATTTGGCGTAAATCCGGCAAAGGACTCCCCATGTGAAACGAAAAAGTACCGTCTTGAGTGGTGATGTCAGTTCTTGGTTTGTTCGCAAAATTACCAACACAAACCCCGTAGGCTTGCTTGAGGAACTTCATCATCTTACGCTTTGATTTCAGCAACGAAGTGGGCTGGGACTCCAACCAGTCATCAAGGTGAGGGTTCAACGGGTTTCACCCTCATTGATTCGTTTTCTGAACGTATCAAAGAGGTCCCCGACCATCCCCACCGAATCCCGCAAGGTATTCATCAGGGTGTCGATGACGGCTGCATCTTCATATTTTTCTTTGACCATTTCGCGCAACTCATCTTCAATTTCTTTGTGCTGATCGTCGTCGATGTCAAATTGCGACCGTAGATGGGCGAGGACGCGAAATTCGTCACGAGAAAGTGAGGCATTGACGATAGCGACCTCAAACACCTTGGTGTAAATTGAGCGCATAACCTCAGGGGATACCGAAGGGCCTGGACGGGAATCACGTTTGGTTTGAATGGCCTCGTAAATGTAGGCAGGCTCGTCCGGAGTTAATTCCAAAACGTTAGCGAGTTTGATGATTAAGCGCTTCTCTTCTCTCGTAAGGACGCCATCAATAAGCATGACCTCAACGGTTGAACGGAAAACATCCAAACTCCCGAGTTCCGGCGATGACACATGTTCACCCAAGAACTTCATCCACTTGAAGAATCCGTTCCAAAAAAACGTAATGTTAGGGTTTGGTTTGTGGAGAGGTTTCAAAAGGGGTCGGCTGCTGGGATAAGCGTTCACATTCACTTCATCCTTCCGAGGATGGCCGCAAATGACAGCGCCGGATTGATTGTTCGGCTCTGATTTGCAAGGTTCATGTGTTCGTAAGAAAAAGAGGAATTCTCATGGGAAGAAACAGCGGTCGCGGTGGCGGCGGAAATTCAAAAGGCAAGGCTATGAAATATCAAATTCGAGCCGATATTAAAGTGAACGGAACGGTCCAACGCAAGGACATCATCGGGGCCATAATGGGCCAAACCGAAGGACTTCTTGGCGATGAACTTGAACTTCGAAAACTCCAACGCACCGCTCGTATCGGACACGTTGATGTTGAAATGGAAACCAAGAACGGAAAAGTGCACGGAACAATCATCATTCCAAGCAGCATGGATAACGTTGAGACTGCCATCATTGGTAGTGCGTTAGAAACAATTGACCGAATTGGACCCTGCAACTCCATCATCAAAGTTGTTGAAATTAGCGACATTCGTGCCACGAAGAGAACTGCAGTTGTTGACCGAGCAAAGGAACTCCTTCTTTCTCTTGTTAACTCTGGAGAAGCTGCGTCAAAGACTGTCATCGAAGAAGTTCGTTCAGTACTCACAACTGGAACTGCAACTTCCTTCCACGGACTAACATGTGGGCCAAACGTTGAATCCTCATCTTCCCTGATTATCGTGGAAGGTCGGAACGATGTTCGAAACCTGTTGAACTGTGGTCTAAAGAACGCTATCAGCGCCGATGGTTCAGGTAACATCAAGCAAGAACTGATCGATTTGGCAAACAGCAAGGAAAGCGTCACCGTCGCTATTGATGGTGACCGTGGCGGTGAAATGCTATTCTTACAACTTTATGACACGATGAAGGTTGATCATGTTGCTCAAGCACCCGTTGGACAAGAATGGGAGCTGTTGCCTCAAAAGACCGTCACCATGCGCCTTCAAAAGAAGGTAGACGCTGCTAAATTCAAGCACCAACTTGACAACAAAGAAGCCAAGGATAACGAAAAATTCGGCGGTGAAAAAGATAAGGATTGGGATAAGGATATGGATGAAGAATTCACTTCTGAAGAAGTTGAACTTGCTCCAGCAGACATCCAAGAATTGTTTGACATGGCAGAAGACATCGGTAAGAACAAAGCCGTTATCCGATTTGCTGACGGTACATTTTCCGAGCAGATCGGGCCCTCAAAACTTGAATCAGCAATGACAGAATCAGAAGAGGCAGAAACTGTAATCTTCAACGGACCTGTAACTGGAAAGGTACTGGATTACATCAACCAGTCAACCGCCTCCACACTGATTGGCACTAAAGAAGGCAAGGATTTCAAGGCTCCAGAAGGCGTGAAGATCTGGCTTTCTGAAGTCCACCGCTGAGTGAGCGGTTCGTTGAAAAGCAACATCGGCTTTGCCCGTATATGGACGAAGACATTGCTACGGACTGGCCCGCGCAAGAGGAAGAAGAAACCCGATCTTTGGATGACGTCACTCTTGGAGAGGTCACTCAACTTGCCAACCCTGACAATGACGGTGCGCAAGAGGGAGACGATACCGATTCCGAGGCTGATAATGAGGATGATAAACCATCAACAGAATGGTCATTCCCCGTTCGGGCAGCTCCTATTTTGGCCCTTCAAGGCGAAACGGTAACGGAGTTTCCTCTGAGTCAACATGTAACGGGGCACCAGTCGACCTCGCTTATTGTTGATGAAAAGCTGATGAGGATTGTAGAGTCTCGGTACGACACAGACGGTATTCGCCGCCTCAACGTACGCATGGCCTTGGTCAAGGAGCACATTTCCGGATATTCCCATACACACCTCGATATTTTTCAACGCCTCATGCCGATTTGGGCCAGCTCAGCAGGCTTTGGTCTGTTTGTTTGGCTCATGATGTTGACGAACCTTCCCATGATTGGTGGAGGGGCATTCATTTTGGCTGGACTGGCAGGGATACTGCTGGCTAAATTGGACCTCCATCGGATTTCCTTTTCTGACCACGGGGGACGTCATGACTTTTACCTCTCGGGATGGAGGCAAAACCCATTTTTGATCTACAACAGCACCGCCCTTCTCGGGCCAGCATTCGTAGGTTTCCTGCGGGATGGGGAACTTGATACGAAACACATCGATGTGATCGTAGAGTCAATGAAGCAACCAATACAGCCAACCGTAATTGAACACGTTAAGCCATCACCCGTTCCGGCCGCACAACCTCTCCCAAACATATCACCACAGCCGCCCATACCGTCCCAAATTCCAGCTCCACCTGCGCTTCACCCCATTCCTCTAGCAGGGCCTCCTGTTACGGCGCCTCAAACGGATATTCCTTCTCCACCCGTAGCAGCACCGATTCCCCAACCCCTTCCGTTACCGCCAGCACCTGCGGCCCCAGCAATGGTTCCATTCAATTCACTCCCGCCGCCGCCACTCCCCCCACCTGTGCCGCAAGCTGGGGCGCCGGCCATGGACCCTCTTTGGGATTGAATTAGGCTGCAACTCCGCCCGCAGAAGGCAAAACAATCGCTTCATAGAGGCGTTGAGCTTCCTTCTTAATTTCATGAAGAGCGTGCGGCAGAACATATTCATCCTGCATCAGGGGAACCCTTCGGCCTGGGCCTGGTATTCGAGTGAGGGCAGTTCCGAGTTCAGCAGCATCCTTCAAAAGGTCGCCACTTGCACCTGAGTGACGTGATTCTAACCGATGGCGCATCCACTTTTTTAGGGGCTTAATTGAATTTGAAAGCACCTGCAATACCTCAGCTCGTTGCTTGTCGTCTCCAGTACCATCAGGTAAACATCTCAATGTAATCCGTAGCAAGCGGGCAATGCGAACATCACGAGGAGTGACATTCACATGTCCAGCGAGTACCCTTCGCACGTCCCCCATTGCATCAAGGCCAATATGCTCAGTTGAATGAGCAGCATCGGCCAATCCGAGTTGGGAGAGCAAAGTTGTAAGAGCGTTCAGAGCGGCAGAAGTATCCTCTCCACTTGCATCCTGACGAACTGGCAATGTGGCCTCAGGCAAGGGCATTATTGGCTCACTTGACACGGCCTCGTCCAGTTGCTCATCCAGCTCCACAACGACATCCTCTTCGCTAGCAGTTGAGGCTTCAACTCGTTGTACCTCCGGAGCCGTATCAACTGGTTTGTAATCTCTTTTCAGGCTTGATGGTTGCACTGAAATTGGAAGTGTGGGCTCTTCTGCATCGTCAAAGTTCTCCTCGCTTTCATGAGGTTCCATAGCTTCAAGCATGGCTTCATGGGCGTCCTCAAGAGTGTCTGCAGGTGCTTGAACGGACCGCCCTCTCTCGTGGAGTGGGACCAAGGTTGGACGAGCAACTCTCGGTTTCCATAATTTGAGTTCAAACGATTCGTCTTCCACGGCTCGCTGGGCAAGATGTGCAGATAATGCAGGAATCCTATCGCTGAGCGAAGGCAAGCGGGAGGGGCGCCTCAAATCCAATTCAAGTTGCAATGCTAAATTGACATCCTTATTCCACGGGAGGTACTGAAGTCGGCGCCTCAACACTTCATGATGTTGGATATGCTGTCGTGCTAAATTGAGTTGTCGAGCGACATCTCCTGGATGGTCAGGTAAAGATGAAAGCCAGTCTTCAACATCCCACCCCATCTCCTTAAGCCGCTCAACCTCTGTGTTTAACTGAGATATAAATCGGGTTGGAAGTGACGATGAAGCCCCCAAAGTCGCCGTTGAATCCGAACGCTGTAATGCGGCAACATAACTTTCAAACTCATTGAGGTTCATAGCCGAAGTGTCCCGTTCAGTACCGATTTTATCGGCGATTCTTAGGTCTGCAAGTTCTCTATTGAGCATGTCTCGGTGGCGGTTATTTCTTCGCGTTCGTTCATTGATAAAGTGCTCCACCTCGTCCATCAACTCAACGCTAAGTTCAGTTTCGCGCAACAATCTAACGCGTCCTGTTGCCCCGCTCTCCCCTTCAAAAGATACGTCAACAGCTTCCAAATTCTCGATAAGAGAAACCGCCCTATCCCATTTCGGCCGTGCATGGGTTAACATTTCCATTGTTCTCAATGGGTCTTCAAACAATCGTTGGCGCCACTCATCCAGAACCAGTCCTGCGCCCTCAAAGTGATCTAAAAGAGAGAGACCATCAAGTTCCAATTGTTTCCAAAGTTGGTCTAAAGCGTCCACAGCGTCTTGTAACTCTTCGCTGTGTTCAAGCAAACCGACCCATTTCCTACTCGCTTCAACACGGCTTGGCCAATACCGTTCAAAGCGAGTCCACCGCTCTACTAAGGCCAAATGTTGGTCGATTGAATCTTTGATTGATTCCAAGTTGGCTTCCCATTCCATTAACTCACTCGGATGCAAATCTCCTTCGTGAGGAAATACAATCCCCGACCCCCTCCACTCTTGGATAATGGTTGAGACTTCCAATCGCCGATCTTCAAAGGTTTGACCCAAACGGCTGACTTCTCTTTCGATCTCGTGGAGTTCATCATCTTGCTCAATTCTATTTAGCGAAGAGCGACGATGTTCCAAATCTTGACTTAATTCTTCATCAAAGGGAGTGATAAGTTGAGCGATTGATAGTTTGAGTTGCTCAGATAGATGATGGAAATCTTGCCATTTTTCAATCACTGCGAAGGCGTCCATCAGCGAATGATGTTCAATGTCAGGAAGATGGTAACCCATTGTTTTCAAGGAATCATAACCTTGTCTCATGACGCTTCGTTGACGGTCTTCATCCATTTCTATGGTGTCCAAATGGCGAAACAGTTCATCAAAGCGCTCTGGTTGCCCAAATAATGGATATAGGATTTGAATCGATGCGGCACTTGAGGCGTCCAAGTTGGCTAGCCGTTGATAGAGGCGCTTCCAATCTTCCCCTAATCCGAATTCATGCCAGGCCACCTTTCCCCGTTCCAAAGTCGGCTCCCAAGGTGCGTGTTGAGCCATCATCCGTTCAAATGATGAATACACATCATCTACAGCAAAAGGATCGGCAAGTGCTTCAGTAATCAGTGAAAAATCAACATCATGATTGGGATGTTCTGCCCCGAATGATACGATTCGGTCTTCGATTTGAGAGGCTTGTTCCCGTCGTGCTTCCAGCCACGCAAGTCGGTCTACGATATGGGCTTCATCTTCATGTAGAAAAGTCTCTACACGCTCTCGCTGAAACCCGAACCGAACCAGGGATTCAAGACGTTCTGAGTACCAAACGCCCCCCTCGGTCTCATCTGTCAACTGACCTCACCAAACCTGCTTCGTTACAGGGAGCCTTTGAATGTGAGCAAAGGTGGAACGGAAAAATGCTTAATTTCCTTTAAATTGTCCAATTCGGGGATGAAAGAAGACCGCCTAAATAGGCATATTACCCTATCTTTTAGCCGCAGACCATAAAGGCACACCGGACGGGTGAGGGTCAATGAGCGCTTTTGCCGTCGTTGTAGGATTAACCACACTCAGTGCTGCTGGTGCAGTTGGATATTGGATGCTAAGCACCAGTAAACGGGTCGTTCGCCTCCTTGATATGCAAACTCTTCTGAGGGAATCACAGGCAACTCACTTCCACCAACTCAACCGTTCTGCTGAAGATACTCACCATCAGGTCAACGACCTGCAAGAGACCATGGATTCACTGCGAGCCATCCATCCAGAAATTGATGCATCCCTCACAGTCCATGCCTTCTTGAATCGACACGAACACTCAACTGAAACGACGATGGACATCTCAGAAACATGCCACGCTTTGGCAAGTATCGTCCAACACCAGACCGTTGAAGCAGTAGGCATTTCGTCATTGACGCCAACACACCAATCCATGTTGAAACGGCTTCTTGCTCTGCTGGACTCACATCACCATACGATGGCGGACCTCCGAGTGGATTCTGATACGGCACATCGTCTCGGGCTTGCAGCGCTCAACATTCAACACCATGTTTGGGCAGAACGTGCTCTAGGCATTGCCTATCAACGCTCACCAGGCCATGCAAGCATTGTCGAGGGTCTTGAATACATTGCGCGACTTCGGGGCGATGAAGCATTGCAACGTCATTGGCTAGAAGCTCGTATGAAAATTACACCTGACGATCCAGCGTTGCTGCGGTCACACGCCCATCTCCTCGCCTCTATGGGAGATGAGGAAGCAGAACGTGCGGTCCGCCGGCTCGAAGCCCTTGGAGTTGATACTGCTGCAGACCGTTCCTTGTTATCGGGACTACGGGCCCGTGCCGGAGCTCGTTCAGAGGCCCTTGAAGCGATTGAACAAGCCCTTGCGGAAGATCCGAGTCGCCATGAAGATTGGCTTTCCTATGCTCTTTTACTTGAGGCAGAGGGTGAACATCCACTTGCCCTTGAGGCCAACGAACGTTGCTTGACGCTTGAGCGACAATGCGGAGAAGCATGGGCTCTCAAAGCCCGCTTGCTTGCTGGTGTAAAAGGCAATGAGCGCAATGCATTGAAAGCTGCAACCCATGCAGTTGCATTGAATGCAGGGGGAGTCAATACCATATTCCTAAAATCCGAACTCTTGGAGTTGGAAGGGTCGGGAGTTGCTGCAGAAGAAACGCTCATTGGCGCTCTCGAAGCACAACCAATGAACGGAGAACTTCGTGCTAGAATCGCCGGAAAGTTCCTTCTTAATCACAGAATTGATGAGGCCCAAGAACTTCTTTCATCAACGCCAGAAGGCATCGACCACGCCCTTCTTCACACCGTCGAGGGGCGGCTTCATCTCGCCCATGCTGACCGGCATCGTGATGGAACAGGACAAACAGATACCGCCCTTTTGGACGCGTCTCTCAAGTCGTTTAACGGCGCGTTGTCTCTTGACCGAGAATTGGGCGTTGGGTGGCTTGGACTTGCTCGTACTCAACGAATGCTCGGTGATGTTGAGGTCGCAAGCGAATCACTTGCTCGTGCCCGCCGTCTGATGGATGAAAACGACGCTTCTGTCGCCACAGAATCCGCTCTCCTGGCCTTAGATACCGATGACGTTAACGCAGCCTCAAGTTTCATTGACGCGGCAGATGTCCATGGGGCCAGCGCTACAGTTGCCTATGTTCGCGGCAACATAGCAGCCCGAACAGGACGTCTCGAAATGGCTCATAAAAAATTCACCGAGTGCCTAAGCATTGACCCAGCGCACATTCGTGCACGGTTGAATCGTAGTTCGATCTCAATGGCAATGAATGAAGGCAGGAGTGTACTGGATGACGCAGAGATTCTTTTGGACATGGCTCCAATGCTTGGCCTCGCTCGCGTTCGGAAGGCTGAAGGCCACATGATGCTCGGGGAATGGGAACTTGCAAGCAAGCAACTTCGCCACGTCCTTGAAACCTCGCCTCACCATACTCACGCCCTGACACAACTCGCAGCGTGCTACATGAGTATGGACCGGCCGGAGCGAGCAGAATCACCGCTAAACGAAGCCCTCCGCCATTCACCTGAACATGCTCCCGCATGGCATCAGCGAGGTCTTCTTTATCTGGAATGGTCTAAGATTGACAACGCTCTTTCTGACTTTGAAGCAGCGGTTCGCTGCGATGGACAACATTTGGATGCTCGATTACACATCGCAGCACTTCTTCATAATTCAGAGCGTCTTGATGAAGCAGAGGCAGCATGGCGTGCAGTTCTTGCCATAGATCCAGATCATACTGTTGCTAAAACCCGCCTAGCAGAATGCGAACGAACATTGATGGCAACCCGCTGACTCCAGCGACATGTACGAGGGAATTTAAGTGGAAATAGAGCAACTTAATTTGACAGAAATCCTGACTGCTCTCCAAGATTTTATGACCCGGGACGGGGCAATTTCGGTTGAGCAAAGGGAATTCTACCAATCCTTTCGTACAGCGCTCAACAGCCACGAAGGCGAATTTCTTATCGAGGATGTAGAACGATTATTGGTTGCGACGCGGGTAGAGGTTGAATCAATTTCCGACGAAGACTTCGGGAAGATGGGACAGGCTATTCTCACTCGGTATACCAATAAGAACGAAGATGCAATCAATGAACGAATCAGACGCCTCGCTGAGGAAGAAGCAGCAAAACGAGCCGCTGCAGAAGCCATTCGCAAGGAAGAGGAAGCACGTAGGGCAGAGGAAGAACGCCTTGCTGAGGAAGAACGCCTCGCAGAAGAAGCCCGCCTTGCCGAAGAGGAACGCCTCGCGGAAGAAGAACGTCTCGCAGAAGAAGCCCGCCTTGCCGAAGAGGAACGCCTCGCAGAAGAAGCCCGTCTCGCAGAAGAAGCCCGTCTTGCCGAAGAGGAGCGTCTTGCAGAGGAAGCCCGCCTTGCCGAAGAGGCCCGTCTTGCCGAAGAAGCCCGCCTTGCCGAAGAAGCACGTTTAGCTGCGGAAGCACAATCTGCAGAGGAGGCACGTCTTGCCGAAGAGGCCCGTCTTGCTGAAGAAGCCCGTCTCGCTGAGGAAGCCCGCCTTGCCGAGGAAGCCCGCCTTGCCGCAGAGGAAGCCCGCCTTGCCGAGGAAGCTCGCCTTGCCGAGGAAGCTCGCCTTGCAGAACAAGCACGAATTGAAGCAGAACTGGCGGCGGGTGAAGCAGAAAAGCAGGCTTACTGGGATTCGCAAGAGGATCCTGTTGAAGAAGAAAAAGTCGTACCCGATCTCCCATCCCAAGCAAGTCCTCTTGAGGCCGAAGGGCCCAATACACCGCTCGTGAAAATCCTCATCATTACCGGCCTTGTAGCAGGTTTAGGCGCAGCTGCATACTTCTTGACACTGTGACGGCTTAAAGCAAGGCATTTTGAGTGTGAACTCCTACCATCACATATGTCTCTTAACATCGGTGATGCACCACCCGCTTTTCATCTGGCTAATGCAAATACGGCTGTTGGCGGTAGTCAAATGTCCCTTGAGCAAGCATTCAGCAGGAACGGCCTGGTAGTTGCTTTTGAGTGCAATCACTGCCCGTATGTTGTTGCAAGCGTCTCTCGAATGAACGCAATGGCTGAGTTCTGTCAACAGAACGAAATCGGTTATGTTGGGATTAACTCTAACGATCCCCTCGTGTATGAAAACGACTCGTTTGCAAATATGGAAAAAAGAGCGTTAAAGGGTATGCCGTATGCCTATCTTCACGATTCAGAGCAGGACATTGCGCACGCTTACGGTGCTGAACGAACTCCCGAATTTTTCTTGTTTAATTCTCAGCATCAATTGGTCTACAAAGGAAGGATGGACGATAGCCCGCGTGACCCTAGCGATGTTATGGTGCGAGATTTAGACCAAGCAATAGCTGCAATGCTCAACGGCACTGCGCCGGACGTTCCAGTCACTCAATCGATTGGATGCTCAGTCAAGTGGAAATCAAGGTGAGTTCGATGACTGGATGTAAGCGGCAGTGCGATTGGGACGATGAGATGGTCTGCAGGTCCTGCGGGATTGACTATTCGCCTCCAAAACCATCAGAAGACGATGCTGAAGAAGAACAGGAATAATCAGTATTGTTCCAGAACCAACTCAGTGGTTGTACTGGCGATTTCATTTGGGGCGGCGAGCCACATTTTATCCAACAGTTTGCGAAGTGCCATGGTGTCGTCAACGTGGACGAGCGCAACCAAGTCCGCTTCTCCTGAGACTTCGTAGATAATTTCAATTCCATCCCACCCAGTAACCTCGGAGGCAAATGAACCGATTTCGGAGCCAGGTGCAACCTTTATTCGGACGAGTGCGGTAAGTCCGACTCCTCCTTCGCGAATAGTATAGCCCCGGATGGTCCCGTTTTCTTCCATATTACGGATGTGAGTTCGAACGGTTCGCTCACTTGCTTCAACTTGTGCTGCGAGGTCAACATAGGACATACGCCCATTTTTCCTAAGTTCGGCGAGGATGGCGCGATCAATTTCTGCAATTCGGGGCATGGTTTCCGGTTGCCTCGTACCTATTTTAATCCTTTTACGGGCGTTATATGGGGCAAATGGAGCATCTTATGCCAAATATAGGTATAAATTCTACATTTAGCGGAAAAAACACACACATTTTGTAAAAACAAGCACTTCGTGGGGTTCAAAAGGAAGCCTCTCTACAAACTTACTATGCGGGCCAAGGGTTACAGCGAAGAAGCCGGGCTTCAGGCATTCTTGGATCACCTTTCGCAATGTGACCTTTCTGTTAGTCAACAAGATTGGTTTCAGATTGATATTGCGGCCATGTTCGGAGATACCCCCATCCATTTCCACGAACTTAACCCCCTCACCGGCGAAGCGCTGCTCTTCCTCAACGAATCATTGGTCCTCATGTGCCCGCAGCAGTCCATCATTCACCATTTTCCACGACAATTGATACATTGCTTTGTAGAAGATCGTCGCCGACACATTCTCATCGATAACGAACCAGTCTTCAAGGCAGAATTATTCTCAATCTCCCCGCTTGAGGAACAGCTCTGTTGGATGGTCCAAGCCCAATCAGAAGTAGAAGTTCCACAAATCCAAGCCCATGTGGCGCGGTGGATGGCTTGGTTAAATCGTACGAACCAATAACTCCCGTTTGATTCAAGTCCCCCCTACCCTTGGACGGGTTGAGGGAGCATTGTGTCAGGTCACATTACCGGTTTGGACTCACGAATGGTATTGGACAGTCGGGGGCAACCGACTGTTGAAGTGGATTGTTATGTTGAAGGCGCGTTAATGGGTAGAGCAATCGTCCCATCAGGGGCTTCCACTGGGGCATATGAATCACTTGAACTCCGAGACGGTGACACAAGCCGTTACATGGGAAAAGGCGTAGAACAAGCGGTCCTCAACGTGAAAGAACTTCTCGAAGAAGCCCTTGTTGGCCTTCCGGTAGATGAGCAACGTATCATTGACGAAGTGATGCTTGAACTTGATGGAACTCCAAACAAATCCAATATTGGTGCTAACGCAATGCTTGGAGCCTCTATGGCGTGCCTTCATGCTGGTGCTGCCTATCACGAACTACCCCTATGGAAGTATGTGGGTGGCGTCGCAGGCGGATTGATGCCGGTACCGATGCTTAACATTCTCAACGGAGGAGCACATGCTGCATCAAATGTTGACGTACAAGAGTTCATGGTTATGCCACACGGTTTTGACGATTTCAAAGAAGGTCTTCGTGCCGGCGTTGAAACATACCACGCTCTCAAGAAGGAACTCAAGAAAGACGGACTGCTCGGCGGTATTGGCGACGAAGGAGGGTTCGCCCCCAATCTTCCTTCAAACGAAGAGGGCCTCAAATACATGGTCCGGGCAATTGAGGGCGCTGGATACTCGACAGAAGAAATCGGCATCGCCCTTGACGTAGCATCTACAGAATTTCTCAAGGACGATGGATATCATATGGAAGGGCGCGTACTTTCAAGTGAGGAACTTTCAGAAATGTACGCTGGTTGGATCGATGAATATCCAATATTATCGATTGAAGATGGATTTGGCGAAGACGATTGGGCTGGATGGGCGGCTTTTACCAAAGCAAACGGCCACCGGGTTCAATCCGTTGGAGACGATTTGTTTGTGACCCAATCACAACGCCTTTCCCAGGGTATTGAATTAGGTGCTGCTAACGCAATGTTGGTAAAATTAAACCAAGTAGGCACGGTTACAGAAACGTTAGAAGCGATGGACATGGCGACAACCCATGGATTCAACAATGTTGTTTCCCATCGCAGCGGAGAGTCAGAAGATGTGACCATTGCCGACTTTGCAGTTGGTACTCGTGCAGGACAAATCAAAACCGGAGCACCTGCACGTTCAGATCGAGTCGCAAAATATAACCAATTATTGCGAATTGCAGAGGATGTCCACGAATATCGTTCACCCTTTGTTTGACGAAAAAATACGGTCCTATATAAGGGGAGAAAATCGGCAATACTCCCATGATGCGCCTAAGAGTATTCATTTTGACAGCCAGCCTATTACTTGCTACAATCCCGTTCAACGTGACGGCGGATGCAACTGATGACATTCCGACAAATGCAACAAATAGCGGGGTTCACGACTCGCTAGTAGCCGCTCTCGCACACGCCGATTTGGTTTCTGCGCTTCAAGCCGACGGGCCGTTCACGGTCTTTGCCCCTACCGACACAGCATTTGCTGAGGCAGGCATCAATTTGGCGGACTTCGATACTGACGAAGAAAACGCCACCCTTCAGGACATTCTCCTCTACCACGTCTATTCAGGCC
>Ga0206682_10000757_pt1 | contig 33658 bp, 23 predicted proteins | sample M240m12015metaG_FD_155444 | JGI IMG/M metagenome (GOLD analysis project Ga0206682, IMG submission 155444) | Ammonia-oxidizing marine archaeal communities from Monterey Bay, California, United States - M2 40m 12015 | ecosystem: Environmental > Aquatic > Marine > Intertidal zone | place: USA...
TTGGGTAAAGATATGGAGCGTGATGTGTTGGTTTTAATGCGCTGTATATATCGTGCGCTGTTAAAACGTAACTTAAGTCATTAATAACTAAACTTTAGGTGTGTAATATAACCAGTTTCCCGTTATCTTTTTATACCTCCCGAGCAACCTTTGGAGCAACTCTAAAAACCAAAAAACCCGTAAATCATTGTTTATAAATGAGTTACGGGATAATTTTGTGGTACCTCCAGGAAGTTTTTGGTTTTACCTCGTTTTATGTATTTTTATACTAAGTCAATGAAAATCAACAGTATAATGACTAAATTATGATAAAAAAGTAAAGAGAAATCCAACCAAATAACAAGGATTTAAACCTGCGGAGCAACCTCTCGAGCAACCCGAATTCTTGAAAAATAGGAGGAAGGGTGTTGTATCGAAAAGAGGATGTTTATAACAATGAACGACTGGTTGTGTGAGTTGTTATTACAAACCATTTTCGCTACTGTTAATGAATATATTCTGTAATATTACTAATTTGACCATCAAGAATAACGAATCTATCTACCCATAATAATTTTGGATAGTAATAAGTTTAGTACTTTTAATAATTATTAATTTAACACATGCCTAAGATTTTAAAATTCCATAAAATTTCTTTACTTATTTTTTTTGTCAATGTGATTTCGTACAATTTCTATAGTCAAACGGAACCAATATTTCAAAAAATTGACCAATCTAAAGGTCTTTCTAGTTCAAAGATAACAGGTATTGTAAAAGAAGAAAATGGTTTTATTTGGATTAGTACTCAAAACGGTTTAAATAGATATGATGGTCATAGTGTAAGAGTCTATAATAAAAGAAATAGTAATATTGAGTCTAATGATATATCGAGTCTTTTTCTTGATAGTAAGAATAGGATTTGGTTTACTTCATATGGAAGTGGACTGAATTTATATGATAAATTCAACGATCAATTTAAATCTTTTCAAAACTCAGAAAACAATAAATATTCTATCATATCCAATAAGGTAAATGCGATTACAGAGAATTCAAAAGGTCTTTTTTGGATTGGTACCGAAAAAGGGTTGTGTTTATTTGATTATAATTTAAATAAATTTCACAGATATATTTATGATGAACATCAACCGCTAAATATAACTAGTATCTATGAGGATAAAAAGGGGAATCTATTCATAGGGACGTTTAAAAATGGCTTACTTGTGTTCAATACTAAAAGTGAAGTATTTAAAAAAATAAATAATGGGAATAAACCAATAACAAGTCCAATCAACGTAATTACTGAATTAAATTCAGATGAAATTTTATTGGGTACTGCAGCTAATGGCTTACTTTCAGTTGATTTAAAAACACATAAAGTTTCAAGTTTTTTTTACAATAATAAATCATTACTAGAAAAAATTAAAATTGTCCGTTCTATAAAAAAAGATAGCAAAGATAATTTATGGATTGGTTCAGATGGCTATGGACTTTTTGAGGTACAATATCCAAATAGTAAAGAACCAATTATTAATAATTATATGTATAATCCCCAATTAGCTTCGTCTATTGCAGGGAATGCTATTTATACGATTTTTGAGGATGATGACTCTAATATGTGGATAGGAACTGCTTGGAATGGAATTAGTGTATTAGATAAGAAAAATCAAACAGAGATAATATTGAGTGATTTTATTGGAATAAATCCAAGTCCTGTTTTATCCATTTTTCAAAATAAAGAACATATTTATTTAGGTTTAGATGGTAATGGGTTAAATATGTTCAACAAGAAAAATAAAAAAATAAATCGCTACGACAAAAATAAAATTAAAGCGAAGTATATTCAAAAAATAATTCAAACAAAAGATGATAATATTTGGTTAGGAACATTTGGTAATGGGCTACTCAAGTTTAATCAGAAAAATAAGATAGTTAAGAAATACATCCCCGTCTTTAATGACGAAACCTCAATAAGTTTTAGTGATGTAAGAGATATTATTGAAGATGAAAACAATAACTTATGGATAGCCACTTGGGGAGGAGGATTGAATTATTTTGATACTAAAAAGAAGGAATTTTCAAGATTCTATTTACCAAATAATAATCTGGTTTCAATTTTAAAAGACAATAATAAAATTTGGACCACTTCTTATGGAGGTGGATTAAGTATTTTTGATATTCAACAAAAAGAGTTTAAAAATTTTAGTTTTAAAGAAAAAGATTCTACAACAATTAGCAGTAATAATCTTTTTTCAATTTTTAAAGATTCCAAAGGTTATTTGTGGATAGGAACTTCTGGTTCAGGTATTAATAGAATGAATCTCGAAACTCAAAAAGTTGAAAGGTTTCAAGATTTTGATAATATAAAACATAAAACAATCACTTCAATTATTGAAGATAATGATAGTAATATTTGGTTCGGTAGTAAAGATGGAATTATAAAGTATGATTATTTAAATAATACTTTTATTACTTTTAGTAATTTAATAGGAGATTTTCATATTAACTCTGCTTATAAAGATAAACAGGGTTTTCTTTATTTTGGAGGAATAGATGGGGTTCTTAAGTTTGACCCTAAAATAGTAAATAATACCAATTTACAGCCTGCTGTAGCAATTAGGAATTTTAAAATATTTAATAAAGAAGCAAGTATTGGGAACACAAAAATATTACAGAAAAACATAGAATTTACAAAAGAGATTGTTTTAGAGTATTTTCACAATGTGATTACTTTTGAGTTTTCTGCATTAAAGTTTCCAATTTCTTCGAATTGCGAATATGCAATTAAAATGGAAAATTTTGATGATAATTGGAGAAACATAGGAAAAGATAGAACAGCTACTTTTACGAATTTATCTCCAGGAAATTATATTTTCAAAGTAAAAAGTAGAGAAATAGGTGCGAATTGGTCAGACAATTATACTTCTATAAAGTTGAATATTCAAAAACCTTATTGGTTGACTTATTGGGCATATGGGTTGTATTTTTTATTATTTTTAGCAGTACTATATTTTATTAGAAAAAATATAATTGCTTGGGGTAAGTTGAAATCTAGTTTGGAGTTAGAAAAATTTACCCATGATAAAGACAAAGAATTGTATAATTCCAAACAACAATTTTTTACAAATATTTCTCATGAAATAAGAACTCCAGTTACGTTAATATTGAGCTCTATTAACAGATTATTTGACAACGATAAAATCAAAACTAACAAACAAATTAAAGCGGCACACACCATAAGAAGAAATAGTAGTTTGTTGTTAAGATTGGTGAATGAACTTTTAGATGTGAGAAAATTAGAGACAAACGAAATTAAACTGAATGTTTCTAAAAACGAATTTATTTCTTTTACAAAAGAAATTTATTTGTCATTTTCAGATATTGCCAAAGAAAGGAATATAAATTGCATTTTTAATACAGTTGAGTCTAAAATAGATTTATGGTATGACAAGAATCAATTAGAAAAAGTTATTTTTAACTTACTTTCTAACGCTTTTAAGTTTACAAATGATAATGGCACTATAGAAGTCAAAATAGAAACTACTGAAAAGGAGGTAGTGTTATGTGTAAATGATACAGGAATTGGTTTGTCTTCGGATGATAAAGAAAAAATATTTAAAAGATTTTACCAGGTAAAATATACACATACTGAAAACAATAAAGGTTTTGGTTTAGGTTTATCCATCGTAAAAGATATTATAAAATTACATAAAGGAGAGATAAATGTTTTAAGCGAGTTAAAAAAAGGAAGTTCTTTTGAAGTAAAATTATTAAGGGGGAACAAACATTTTAATACTATTTTAGGAGGAGATTCAGAATTTTTTGAAGAAGAAAAAGCCATAGATATATTTCAAAAGAAGATTTTAGAGAAAAAACAACAGCAAGAAATTATTCTAATTATTGAAGACAATGTTGAAATTCAAGAGTCTTTAAAAGAACTTTTAGAAGAAGAAAATTATGCTATAATTCAAGCTTTTGATGGCCTTGAAGGATTGAGATTGGCATCTACCTCTTTGCCAAACCTTATTATAAGTGATGTAATGATGCCAAAAATGGATGGTATTGAACTATCTAAAAAGATAAAATTGAATACAGCTACAAGTCATATCCCTATTATCATATTAACGGCAAAAACAGCAACCAAAGACAAAATGGAAGGTTTTGAAACTGGTGCAGATGAATATATTATTAAACCTTATGATGAAGATTTCTTAAAAAATAGAATTAAAAATCTTATTAGAGGAAGAAAGTTATTAAAACAAAAATTTGTGAATAATAGCTTACTCAACCCAAAAGAGTTGACAGTAAATTCAAAAGATCAAATTTTTTTAGAAAACTTATATAAATTGTTGGAAGAAAATTTACAATCTAATAACTTAAAAGCAGATGTAATTTCAAAGAATTTAAACATGAGTCATTCTTCAATGTATAAAAAAATAAAGTCTTTAACAGGTCTAACATATGTGGAGTTTATTCGAGATTATCGATTATCAATAGCAAAGCAATTAATTAATGAAATGGGTTATTCTGTTTCAGACGCATGTTACAAAGTTGGGTATTCAGATAGAAAATACTTCAGCAAACTATTTAAAAACAAGTTCAAACAAAATCCTTCTTATTATTCAAAGTCTTAACAGAAAAATTAGGTACTAGTTATATTATTAACCTTATTTGGTACTAATTTATCAGTTTTTATGAGTATTTAGTACTCATTGAATGAATTTGACCCCTTTCATTTTTTTTTATTTCATTTTAATTGCACTTGCAAACAAAAACTACTGAAAAGTTTAATCTCAGTAAAAACAATTAATATAAAATTATAACCAATTATGATGATTTTCTTAAAAAAAGAAAGAGAGTTAAAGAGTATGAAAAAGATAATGATCTTGTTCATGTTTTTATTATCCTCATTTTTTTCGTTTAGTCAAGAAATATTAGTTAGTGGTACAATTACAGAAAAAGAATCTAATACTCCTTTACCAGGAGTTAGTGTAGTTGTTAATGGAACTGCAATAGGAAGTTCATCTGATTTTGACGGAAAGTACACTATTAAAGCTTCATTAAATGATGTTTTAGTTTTTTCATATTTAGGATATCAAACAAAAGAAGTAGAAGTAATATCTTCTCAACTTAACATTATATTAGAAGAGAGTTCACAAAATTTAGATGAAATTATAATTATTGGCTACGGGTCTACAACATTAAAAGATGCAACAGGTTCCGTAACCGCAATAACCTCTAAAGATTTTAACAAAGGGAATATAACAACGGCAGAAAACTTACTAAACGGTAAAGTCGCTGGTTTAACAATAAATACTGGTGGAGAACCTGGAGCAGGTTCTACTATAAGAATTAGAGGAGGTGCTTCATTAGGTGCTTCTAATGATCCGTTAATTGTTATAAATGGACTGCCCATAGATAATAATACTATTGGAGGTTCTCGCTCTATTTTAAGTAGTATAAATCCAAATGAAATTGAATCTTTTTCAGTCTTAAAAGATGCTTCAGCAACTGCAATTTATGGTTCTAGAGCATCTAACGGAGTAATAATAATTACTACAAAAAAGGGGAAAAGAAAGCTAAGTGTGAATTTAGATATGAACTTTGGTGTAAATACTTTATCAAATAAAGTAGATGTTTTTACAGCAGATGAGTTAAGAAATATTGTAAGCCAGTTTGATGCAAGACCAGATAGAGCCAATGCAGCACCTTTGTTACCATTATTAGGAAATGCAAATACAGATTGGCAAGATGAAATTTATAAAAATAGTGCAACTTCAATTATAAATGCTTCAGCAAGCGGAATGTTATTAGATAAAATACCTGTTAGAGTATCTATAGGAAGAACTTTACAAGAGGGATTACTATTAACATCGGAATTTGAGAGAAACAATGCCTCTTTTAATTTGAATCCAACTTTTTTAGAAGACAGATTAAAAGTAAGTATTAACGGGAATTCATCTTTTGAAAAAAATAGATTTGCTTCTGGTCAAGCAGCAAACGCATTAACCTTTGATCCTACAAAGCCTGTTTTTGATGAAAACTCACCTTTTGGAGGGTATTTTCAATATTACACAAATAATAATGATGGTGTTATTAATGAGAATGATTTAACTTCATTAGCTCCTTTTAACCCTGTTGCAGAACTAATACAAAGAAAAAGTGTTAGTAATGTGCAGCGTTTTTATGGTAATATTAAAATAGATTATAACTTTAAATTTTTACCAGAATTATCAGCTGTTTTAAATATTGGTTTCGATAAACAAAATGCAGACGGAATAGTGAGGGTTTCAGATAAAAATCCTTTGTCACAAAATGATGGTAGCATTGTAGGATCATCTTCTGAATATTCAAATGCTCAAAACAATACCCTTTTAGATGGTTATTTATCTTATAAGAAAGACTGGAATAAAGTTACTCTTGACGGAACCGCAGGATATTCTTATCAAAAATTCACCAACAAAAGATATGTAAGTGGAGAATTATTAGATGATGGACCAGATTCAGAACCAATAAACAGCATAGATCCTAATTTGGTGCTCATTGGTTTTTTTGGAAGAGCAAATTTATCAATAAATGATAAATATTTATTAACGTTTTCTTATAGAAGAGATGGTACTTCAAGATTTAGTAAAAAGAATAGATGGGGTAACTTTCCTTCCGCCGCAATTGCATGGAAAATAAATGAAGACTTCTTTCCAAATTCAAAGACTATTTCTACTTTAAAATTAAGATTAGGTTGGGGTGTAACTGGTCAGCAAGACATCGGTAGAACTAATTTAGATCTTTATTTATCTAGATATATAAGAGGTTTACCAAGTTCCCAATATCTTTTTGGAAATACAGCAATACCAGTAGGAATTCCTCAATTTAGAAATGAAAATTTAAAATGGGAAGAAACAACTACTTACAATAGTGGTTTTGATTTTGGATTATTTAATGATAAAATATCTGGTTCTTTAGAGGGTTTTTATAAAGAATCCAAAGATTTACTAGCTGATACAGCAATTTCAGACGGTTCAAACTTTAGTAATTCAGGTTTTCAAAATATAGGAAATTTCACAACAAAAGGAATTGAGTTTTCTATCGCTGGGGATATTATCCATAATGATAATTTAAATATTGATTTCAACTTTAATACAACATTTATAAAAACAGAAATTAAAGAATTGGCATTAAATCAAGATCAATTGGTAGGCGGTATCGCTGGGGGAACTGGTGGTACAGCCCAATTACATAGGGAGGGTTTTACACCATATTCTTTTTTTGTTTACAAACAAGTGTATGATAATAATGGAGAACCACTTGAAGGCGCTTATGCAGATTTAAATGGAGACAATTTAATTACAGATGAAGATAAATACATACACCATAATGGTACACCTGCTGTAACTTTAGGTTTCGCTTCGACTATTAATTATAAAAATGTTGATCTAACTTTTAATCTAAGAGCTAGTCTAGACAATTATGTATACAACAACGTAAACTCAGCAAGAGCTCAATACGATTTACTAGCAAATAGTGCCGTGGTAGCTAATCTTCCAACATCAGTTTTACAATCTAATTTTAATACCACAGAAGATGTCATACTTTCTGATTACTATATAGAAAATGCCTCTTTTTTAAGAATGGATAATATTTCACTTGGCTATACTTTTAAAGAGATTTTTAATTATAAATCATCAATAAGGTTATCTGGAAATATTCAAAATGTATTTATAATCTCAAATTATTCTGGTTTAGACCCAGAAGTATTTAACAATGGTATAGATAATACAATAACACCAAGACCAAGAACATTTACAATTGGAGCAAACATCAATTTTTAACTTTAAAATTATGGAGACAAAGAAATTAATAAAATTTTTATCAGCTTTAATACTACTCATTATACATGTAGGTTGTACCGCAGATTTAGAAATACTGCCAGAAGATGAAAACACATTTTTGGTAGATGACTTTTACAATTCAGAAGATTCTTATAAACAAGGTTTAGCGGGGGTTTATGGGAATTTAGCGTTAACTAGCTCTCAAGGCCCAGGAAATTCTAATATTTCAGGATTAGATGCTGGTACAAGTCAATATGGTAGAGGGTTTTGGAACTTACAAGAACTAACGACAGATGAGGTAAAATGGTCATGGGAAAATGATCCAGGCTTAAGAGAATTAAATAGAAACATTTGGACATCGGAAAATGTGATATTAAGAGGCTTTTTTGGACGATGTATGACACAAGTTGCCTTTGTAAATGAATATTTAAGGCAAACTTCCGAAGAAGTTTTAAATTCAAGAGGTGTTTCTGAGACTTTAAAACAAGAAATCGTCATTTATAGAGCAGAAGTGAGGTTTTTAAGAGTTTTGGCATATTATCATATGATGGATTTGTTTGGGAAAGCAGGTTTTGTAACAGAAAACGATCCGGTTGGTGCATATCAATCACCTCAATATGAGAGGCCCCAATTATTTGAATTTATAGAAGCTGAATTACTTGCTATTTTACCACATTTAAAAGAACCGCTGCAAAATGAATATGCCAGAGTAGATAAAGCAGCAGCTTGGATGCTACTATCAAAAATATACTTAAATGCGGAGGTTTATATTAGTCAAGATAAATATGCAAAATGCATAGAGTATTGTGAAAAAATTATCAATTCTAATTACTCTATTTCTGGTAATTATTTAGATAATTTCAACGCAGATAATAATATGAATAATGCAAGAAATGAAATTATTTTTCCAATAGTTTCTGATGGTATTGTGACTCAAAATTATGGACCAACAACTGTTATGATAAATGGTCAAGTTGGTTCACTTGAACAAAACGGGACTGACTTTGGTGTAAATGCAGGAGGTTGGGGAGGTGCTTTGCGCGTAACAAAACAGTTTTCAGAAATTATGTTAAATACTACCTATACAAATGATGTCAGAAATACATTAATTACAGCCAATAGACCAATAGATATTACATCTATTGGAAATAATGGAACAGGATATATAACTAGTAAATGGTCTAATAAAACATCTACTGGTCTAAATGGCTCTGCAAATGAAATAGTAGATACAGACTTCCCAATGTTTAGGCTCGCAGATGTATATTTAATGTATGCAGAAGCTTTTGTAAGAGGTGGTGGAGGTTCCTCTACTAATGCAGTAAATTATATTAATCAATTAAGAACAAGAGCAAACAATACCAATACTATCTCGTCAACAGACTTAGATTTAGATTTTATTTTAAATGAACGCTTGGTAGAATTATACTGGGAAGGTCATAGAAGGCAAGATTTAATTCGTTTTGGGAAATATAGCAGCGGTTCTTACAATTGGTCTTGGAAAGGTAATTCTTTCTCTGGAATTGCTATTGATGAAACAAGAAATGTATTTCCTGTGCCAAGTGCAAGTTTAGCTTCTAACCCAAATTTAACTCAAAATCAAGGATATTAAACTTAAAAATATTAATAACATAAAATTATATATAATGAAACAAGTAATAAAAATATTAATGACCTTTATAGTATTACTAGCTATAATTTCTTGTGAAGAAGAAAATTCGCCAATATTTGTTGCGCAAGAAGACATTGATGGAATTGAGTTTGTAAACACTTTTGCTTCTACTTATTTAATTTCAAAGGAAATTAAAGATAATATTGCGGACAGAGTAATCTGGAATTCTCCAACATTTGGTGTTCCTACAAATATTACATACGAAATTCAAGGTTCATTAACTTCATCTTTTGATAATTTTGACGTAATAGGTGCCACAAGTGAAACTAATTATGCAATAACAATTGAGGATCTTTTAGATTTCGCAATTAGTTTAAATTTAGATAATGATCCGAATACAACAAATGCAGCTGGAAATCCAAATAATGTAGGTGAGTTTTTTATACGAATTAGAGCTAATGTTGGAACTGTAGATAATTTAGAAACATTTTCTAACATCCAAGTAATTAATATTACATGGATTGAATCGACAGACAATAGCTCTTGTGATTCTTTGTATGTTTTAGGAGCAGGAATTACAGATGTTGGATGGAATTTTCCAGGTTTAGAACTTCTTTGCGAGGCAGATGTTTTAAGGGTAAAAGCAAGATTAGGGAATGCACATTTTAGATTTTTTAATACTGTTGGAGATTGGAATTCAGGACAAGATTATTCTTTCTATGAAAATGATGGTTATACCATAGATGCCAGATTAGAAAACGCACCTGCAGGTGATAACTTTAATTTTATTGGAACTCCAGGTATTTATACAATTACCATAGATAAAAATACAAAAACGATAGAGTTAGATGAATCTGGTTCACTTTGGGCTGTTGGGGGAGCAGTCCCAGGAGGTTGGGGATTTAACGGAGATACGATAGAGTTTATAGAAAATACTCCAAACATCTGGTCTGCTTCAATTACGTTTTCTAATGATGTTTTTAGATTTTTTCAAACGTTTGGAACTTGGGATACAAACAACAACTATACCTTTTACGCTGACGAAGGTTTTATGATAGATTCTAACTTTTCGGAACAAGATCATGATGATAGAAACTTTGAGTTTATTGGTTCTCCAGGAACTTATTTGATGACTATAAACGCCATAGACAAAACAATAACTTTAAATTAATTACTAATAAGAAAAGAACAATTAAAACATTAACATTAAAACTAAAAATTATGAAAACAAAATTATTTTTTATCGCTTTATTTATCTCAAACTTTTTGAGTGCACAAACTATTGAATTTACTTCAGCAGAGTTAACAACAGCAGAAATAGGAAGTACAATCACAGTCGACTATAAATATACAATAGCTGCAGATGGTTACATCTATTGTGCAATAGAACTTTTAGATGATTGGGCTTGGAGTGCAAATGTAGCAAGTGCAGAATTAACAACAGCAGTAGCAGGTACTGATGTTACAGGGTCTTTCGATCTTACAATACCGGAAGGTACAACACCAACTGCTGATTTAACTGGTAATTTAAATTATAAACTAAAAATCGAATTAAAGCAAAACCCCAGTGATTGGCTAGCAGGTGCATATCCGGCAACTCAAATTAACATAACAGCTTCTACTGCAAGTGTAAAAGATATTGATAGTTTTTCAAGTGATATAAAAATATATCCAAATCCTGTAAAAAATATAATTAAAATAAACAATTTTAATAGTCTTAGAAACCCATCTGTGAAAATAATTAATTTATTAGGGAAAGAAGTTTTTCATTTATCAAATATGGTAGATTCAAAAATAAACGTGGAAAATCTAAAATCTGGCGTATACACCATATGCATTAATTCTGAAGGAAATGCTAAAAAAATAAAGTTTATTAAGGATTAAATAAAACGTTTTAAATAGATTTTAAAATAAAGGTATAAACGTAAAATATAAATGAGAATTATAAAATATTTACTTTTTTTAGTAATTTTTGTAAGTATATATGGATGTTCAAAAGATGAAATTCTTCAGTCATCTATGGTTAAATTTAATTCAGATTGGCACTTTACAAAAGCAGAAAATGAAACGATTTCTGATGATACATATCTTGCAAATAACGATTTTAAATCTTGGCAAAAAGTCAGTTTACCGCATACAGCGAATTTAGAACCTAAAATTGTTAATAATCAATGGCAAGGGGTTTCTTGGTATGCTAAAAACTTTACACTTTCTGATGAAATGTATGGTAAAAAGTTATTTTTCAAGTTTGAAGGAGCTATGAACACCGCAGAAGTTTGGGTGAATAATAAAAAACTCATCAAACATCAGGGAGGTTATTTACCGTTTGTAATTGATTTTACAGAAATTGCTCTTTTTGATAAAGAAAACATAATTCACATAAAACTAAATAATAAAGACAATCCTACTACAGGGCCAAAACCATTAAAAAATTTAGATTTTAATACCTATGGTGGAATTTATCGTAATGTATGGTTAATTGCTAAAAATTCATTACATATTACAGATCCAATTTTTACAAATAAAGTGGCAAGTGGAGGTGTTTTTGTTAGCTATCCAAAAGTTTCTAAAGAGGAAGCAACTATCAATATAAAAACACATGTCAAAAATGAAAATAATGTTAAACAATCTTTTTTGATAAAAAACACACTCTTAAAAAATGATGCAGAAATTATTTTTTCCGAAAGTGAAATTTATCAATTAAAGAAAAATGAAGACGAACAATTTTCCGCAAATTTGGTTTTAGAGACTCCAGAGTTATGGTCGCCAAGTTCGCCTAATTTATATCATTTAAAAACAGAAGTTTTACAAAATGGAGAAGTGGTAGATTCAGAAATAACTAGAATTGGAATTAAAACCATAAAATTTATTAATCAAGATTTTTATTTAAATGGAACAAAAACATTTTTACGTGGTGTAAATCGCCATCAAGAATATCCTTATGTTGGTTATGCTTTATCTGACAATGCGAATTACAGAGATGCCAAAAAAATAAAAGAAGCTGGTTTTGATTATGTACGTTTATCTCATTATCCTCAAAGCCCTGCATTTATGAAAGCTTGTGATGAAATTGGCTTAATTACCATTGATGCCATTTTGGGTTGGCAGTATTTTAGTGAAGATGAAGCATTCCAAAAACACATTTATCAAACTGCAAAGGATTTGATTCGAAGAGACAGAAATTATGCATCTGTGATTGCTTGGGAGGTTTCTTTAAATGAATCTTGGATGCCAGATTTTTTTATAGATTCATTAACCAATATTGCAAAAAAAGAATACCCAACAGAACAAGCCTATACAGCTGGTTGGCAACCTTATGGATATGATATTTATTTACAAGCCAGACAACATAGATTGCAACATTATAATTCTAAAATTAAAAAACCTTATAATGTTTCTGAATATGGAGATTGGGAATATTATGCAATGAATGCAGGATTAAATCAAGATTCTTGGAGTAATTTATTACAAGCTGAACGATCTAGTAGACAACCTAGAAGTGCTGGTGAAAAAGCCTTATTACAACAAGCAACAAACTTACAAGAAGCGCATAATGATAATTTGAATACACCAGCTTTTGCAGATGGTTATTGGGTAATGTTCGATTATAATAGAGGTTATGCTGACGATTTAGAAGCATCAGGAATTATGAATTTATTTAGACTATCTAAACCATCATATTATTTTTATCAAAGCCAAAGAGATTTTAATGATCCTTTTGGAAAACCAATGATTCATATTGCAAATGAGTGGAAAAAAGACAGCCCTTTGGACGTTCGAATTTTTTCCAACTGTGAGGAAGTTGAATTGTTTTTAAACGGGAAAAGCGTGGGGAAACAAAAACCGAATCAAGATAAAATATCTAAAAATTTAAAACACCCTCCTTTTACTTTTAAACTTCCAAAATATAATCCTGGAAAGTTAGAAGCAAAAGGGTTTATCAACAATATAAATGTTGTAAATCATATTGTGAATAGTCCAGTTAAGCCATCAAAAATAAAAATCGAGTTAGATGTAAGTGGGAAAAAAATTGACGTGAATAATGACGATATAGTTTTTGTATACGCCAGTATTTTAGACAAAAATGAAACGGTTCTTACCAATGCTAATGACAAAGTAGAATTTAAATTAAAAGGAAATGCTGAAATAATTGGAGATAATCCTGTAAAAACAGAAGCGGGTGTAGCAAGTATTCTAATAAAAACAAATACGAAAACGAAAGACTTAAAAATTACAGTACAAACAAAAAAATATAATTTTAGTAATTCACTAACTATGGAAAAACCCTAAAAATGAAAAGTATTAAAACTTTATTATTCACTCTATTATTAATTCCAACAATAGTAAGAACTCAAACCATAGAAATCGTTTCATATGGCGAAAACCCATTAGTAGTAAACCCTTTAATAGGAAGTGATTTAACTGTAAATTTTGTGTACTCAAGCGAAGATGGTTCTTCTGGAAATCATATTTTTATTGGTTTAGAAGTATTAGATGCCAATAATAACTATGTTTCTTATGTCAATGGTGCTACTTTAGAAAATCAAACTGCTGGCACAGACAAAACAGGTAGTGTTTCTTTTTTTGTGGGCAGTAGCAATCCAATATCAGCAGATTTACCAACGGGTCATTATTATCAAGTAAAAGCTGTTTTATTTGCTAGTGGTGGCTGGTCCGAAAATGCTTGGGCAGGTCATTGGAACTCACCAGCACTGACATTAGAAATAGACAATAACCAGCAATTTAGCACAAATGCAATAGCTAAGGGTGCAGATATCAGTTGGATGACAGAAATGAAAGATCAAGGTTACACATGGAAAGATAATGATGGAAACACAAAGGAGTTAATGCCTCTTTTAAAAGAATATGATTTAGATGCTGTAAGATTACGTGTTTGGGTAAATCCAGAAAATTCTGGCGCAAATGGATGGTGTGATATAGATGATTTAGTTGTAAAAGCTGAAAAAGCAAAGACAAATAATTTAGACATTATGATTTGTATTCATTATAGCGATTGGTGGGCAGATCCTGGTCAACAAACAAAACCTGCTGCTTGGGCAAATTATAGTGTTCCACAATTAGAAACAGCAGTAACAAATCATACAACAGATATCTTAAATGCCCTGAATGAAAAAGGGATTACTCCAAAATGGGTGCAAATAGGTAATGAAACCAATGACGGAATGCTTTGGACAACAGGTAAAGCATCCGCAGGAGGGTTTAGTAATTATGCAAAGTTTTTAAATGCTGGAGCAAATGCAGTAAAGAACTTTAACAGTAATATAAAAACAATTTTACACATTGCATCTGGCGATAATAATACATTGTTTAGATGGAACATAGATGGTTTAATAAACAATGGTTTCCAAACTAATAAATTTGATATTATAGGGATGTCTTTGTATCCTGATGAAAATGACTGGAAATCAAAAGTAGACAATACATACAACAATATGCTAGATATAAAATCACGTTACAACAAAGATGTTATGATGGTAGAAGTTGGTTTTTCAAATAATAGACCAGACGTTTCTCATCAATTTTTAACCTATATGATTGAAAAAACAAAACAAGCTCAAGGTTTAGGTGTATTTTATTGGGAGCCTATAGCTAGAAGTCCTTTTACATCCTATAGCAAAGGAGCTTGGAACGATGATGGTAGTCCATCTGCTGCGATGGATGCTTTTATTAATAGGAGCACCTTAGATACAGGTAGTTTTAAAGTTATAGATGATACGTTGTTTAAAGTTTTCCCCAACCCAAGTATGGAAACAATTAAAATTGAATTAGTTAATATTAATTCTGTTCCAGTTGAGATTTATACTATCACTGGTAAACTCATAAAAAAAATACCTTGTTACAAATACAAACAACAAATAAATATATCTAATTTTTCCAAAGGTATTTATATTTTAAAAATTAACGGGAAACCTCAAAAATTTATAAAAATATAAAACTTAATGTTTCATATAAAAACAGGTAAAAAAAATAGCGATTTTATTGAAATTTATAATAAAAATATAGGCCTAAAAGCTGCAATAAACATAAATGAAGGAGCAAGATTAAAAACACTCATTTTAAATAATATTCCTTTAATAACTCAAGATGAAAACTCGAACTATAAAGAATCTTTTGCCTCCGCCATATTATTTCCTTTTGCAAATAGAATTAAAAATGGTCGTTATAAATTTAAAAATAAATCACATCAATTAAATTGTAATGAAAGTAATCGCAACAATGCAATTCATGGGTTAGTTTATGATAAAACTTTTGAGTTAAAAAAAATAAAAATAAAAAATAATAAGATTTATATATCCTTAATTTATAAAGAAAAAAAGACAACAAAAGGTTTCCCTTATGCATATAATTTAAGAGTAACTTATATTTTTAGTAAGAAAAGCACAAATCTTATAATAGATATTAAAAATAAGAGTTTAGAAAGTTTTCCATTTACTTTGGGATGGCATCCTTATTTTAATAGTTCTAATTTACATGATAGTTCATTAGCGTTTAAGTCATCTAAAAAAATCATCTTTGATGAAAATCTAATTACTAAAGAAATAGTAAAAAAAGACATACTAGTACCAGTTCAGATAAAAAACACTCAATTTGATGATTGTTTTATTACCAAAGATAACAAAGTCACCTTTAAAACACCAAATTACACTTTAACCTTACGGTCCAATCCTTCTCACAAATATTTTCAAATATATAATCCTAAAAATAGTAATAAAATTGCTTTAGAATTTATGTCTGGTGTATCTAATAGTTTTAATAATAAAATAGGTTTACAAGAACTTAACCCTAATGAAACCTATAGTACTTCACATGTTTTAAACATAACTAACAATCATAAAAAATCACATTTAAAATGCAACTACTAATATTTATTGGATTTACACTTTTAGTGGCAGTCATATCCTATTTAAAAACTAGAAAAGAGGTAGACACATCTTCGGATGGTTATTTTCTGGGCGGCAGAAGTTTAACAGCAGGTGTTATTGCAGGATCTTTATTGTTGACCAATTTATCTACAGAGCAAATTGTAGGATTGAATGGCGCTGCTTATGAGAGTGGGTTGTCAGTTATGGTATGGGAAACTCTGGCTGCAGTAGCGATGATTGTTACTGCTATTTTTCTACTGCCAAAATACCTAAAAGGAGGTTTGAAGACTGTCCCAGGTTTTTTAGAAAAACGGTTCGATGTCACGACCAAAACACTAACCTCTATTCTATTCCTTTCAGGTTATGTGATTGTTTTACTCCCTGTAATTTTGTATTCAGGGTCATTAGCAATAAGCGGCATGTTTGATGTACCAGAATTGTTAGGAGTTACTCAAACTCAATCCATTTGGATTTGTGTCTGGGGAATAGGCGTTATCGGATCTATATATGCAGTCTTTGGAGGATTAAAAGCAGTAGCCATTTCAGATTCAATCAATGCAATTGGTTTATTAATAGGTGGTGTTTTAATTCCTATTTTTGGTTTACTAATGATTGGAGATGGCAATATTTTAGATGGATTGTCTATTTTATCAACAGAGAATCCAGACAAGTTTAAATCTATGGGAGGTGCTACAGATCCAGTTCCTTTTTACACCATCTTTACAGGGATGATGTTAGTGCAATTATTTTATTGGGGGACAAACCAACAAATTATACAGCGAGCTTTAGGAGCAAAAAATTTAAAAGAAGGACAAAAAGGGTTACTATTAGCATCTTTTATAAAAATTCTAGGGCCTATTATTGTCGTCTTACCAGGGTTAATTGCATTTCATTTATTTCAAGGAAATTTAGAAAGTGCAGATACTGCCTATCCAATGTTGGTAAAAAAAGTATTACCTACTGCATGGGTTGGATTTTTTGCTGCAGTGTTATTTGGTGCTATTTTAAGTTCTTTTAATAGTGTTCTAAATAGTTCTGTGACCCTATTTGGTTTGGATGTGTACAAACAACATATCAATAAAACTGCAGATGAAAAAACCGTAGTCAAATACGGGAAAATATTTGGATTGATTTTGGCATTTGCATCGATGTTTATAGCGCCTTTAATTGCCAAAGCAGGGAGCTTATTTGCATATTTACAAGAAATTAATGGTATTTATAGTATTCCAATTTTAAGCGTCATTATAGTAGGGTATTTGACAAAACGTGTACCAGCAATTGCAGCGAAAATTGGATTGGTTTCAGGGTGTTTGTTGTATATCATAAGTCAGTTTTTTATGCAACCCTATTTTACAGAAAAAGCAATGTCAATTGCGAAGTTAAAAGGTATTACAGATGCCGTAGAATTGGCTTTGTTAAAAGCGCAAGCATATCCCCACTTTTTAGATGTTATGGCAATTCTATTTACATTAAATATCGGTATCATGTTACTGATTGGAAAACTAAAACCAAGAGAAGAAGCATACACTCAAGAATATACAAAACATATAGATATTACCCCTTGGAAATATGTTGAACAAGCGGGAATTGCTATTTGTATTATTGTAATTGGTGTTTATATATATTTTGCATAAATGAATAAAAAGTTGATAAAAATTGTTGAAAATAGTTTTGAAAAACATTTCAATACTAGCCCTTTATTAATCTTCTCTCCGGGGAGAATTAATTTAATTGGAGAGCATACGGATTATAATGATGGTTTTGTATTTCCTGCATCGATAAGCAAAGGAATTGTGTTAGCAATTCAAAAAAGTGATTCAGAGAAAAGTCAAGTATATGCATTAAATAAAAAAGAAATGTGTGAATTTGATTTACAAAACATACAGCCTTTGGAGAATGGAGGTTGGCGAAATTATGTTTTAGGCGTTGTTGCAGAAATTCAAAAGGCTGGAACTTCACTCACGAATTTCAATATTTCATTCGCAGGAGACATTCCTGGAGGCGCTGGGATGTCTTCATCAGCTGCACTAGAAAACAGCGTTGTGTTTGGTTTAAATACACTATTTAATTTAGGGTTATCAAAACAAAAAATGATTTTAATTTCCCAAAAAGCCGAACATAATTTTGCAGGCGTTAACTGCGGAATTATGGATCAGTATGCAAGTATGTTTGGTGAGAAGGAAAGTGCCTTGTTATTAGATTGTAGGACGGTAGAATCGAAATCCTACAAAATTAATTTCAAAGAATATAAACTGCTTTTAATCAATACAAATGTGAAGCACGATCTTTCTGAAAGTGCGTATAATGATAGGAGAGAAGTCTGTGAAGCAATATGCAAAAAATTAAACATAAAAGCCTTAAGAGATGCTGATAGATCTGATTTATCGACCATTAAAAATGATATTTCTTCAGACGACTATCTTAAAGCATTATATGTAATTGAAGAAAACGAAAGAGTCCATAGATTCTCTAAGGCCATAGAAGAAAACAATTTAAATACCTTAGGAGAACTCCTCTATAAATCTCATAAAGGATTGAGTTCACAATACAAAGTAAGTTGTGATGAACTTGATTTTTTAGTTGATTTAACAAAAGAAACTCCATCCATTTTGGGAGCTCGAATGATGGGAGGTGGCTTTGGAGGTTGTACGATTAATTTGATCCATAAAAAATCTAACTTGGATATTAAAAACATAGTTAAAAAATATGAATTGAAATTTAAAATCAAACCATCTGTTTACTCAATTAAACTAACCAACGGAGTTAAAATAATTTAAAAATGAAAAATATAATATTAGTAACAGGTGGTTGTGGTTATATTGGATCCCACACCGTTATAAAGTTAATAGAAAATGATTTTGATGTAATTATTGCAGATGATTTGTCAAACTCCACAATAAAAACGATTGATAGAATTGAAAACATCACCAAAGTAAGACCTGTCTTTATCAATATAGATTTCAAAGAAAAGGATAAAGTAAATGCACTATTTCAAGACTTTCATAAGATAGCTGCGGTTATTCACTTTGCAGCTCATAAAGCAGTGGGCGAGTCTGTTCAAAACCCACTAATGTATTATCAAAATAATCTAACAGGTTTGATCAATTTATTAGTCTGTGCTCAAAAACACCATGTAAATAATCTAATTTTTTCTTCATCAGCAACTGTTTATGGTACACCAGAAACATTGCCTATTACAGAAAAGAATAAAACACAACGGCCATTTTCTCCTTATGGAAATTCAAAAAAAATAGCTGAAGAAATCATAGAAGACCTTACTATAGCATCTAAAGATTTTTCAGCATTATCACTACGATACTTCAATCCTATTGGAGCCCATAAATCAGGACTAATTGGAGAATTACCAACAGGTATTCCAAATAATTTAATGCCCTACATTACACAGACTGCAATTGGTTTAAGAGAAAAATTGATGGTTTATGGGAATGACTATCCTACAAAGGATGGCACACCAATAAGAGATTATATTCACGTAGAAGATTTAGCAGATGCACACGTTAAAGGCCTAAGTAGATTGCTAAATAAAAATCAAGAAACTAATTTTGAAGTAATGAATTTAGGTACCGGTAAAGGTTTTTCTGTTTTAGAGGTAATTAAAACTTTTGAAAAGGTGACCCAACAAAAATTGAATTATGAGATTACACAAAGGAGATCTGGAGATGTGCCTATATTATATGCTGATGCAAGACTAGCAGAAGAAAAACTGAATTGGAAAGCAGAAAAAACGCTAGATGAAATGATTAAATCTTCTTGGATATGGGAACAAAAAGCAAGAAAACAACTTTAAAAAATAAGTATGAATTCATTATTAAATAAAACACACATTAGAAAAAATATACTTACTGGCGATGAGGTTTTAGTTTCACCACACAGAACCAAAAGACCTTGGCAAGGAAAGGTAGAACAAAATGAAGTTATTGATAAAACTACTTATGATGAAAATTGTTATTTATGCCCAACAAATAAAAGAGCTGGTGGTCAAGTAACTCCTCAGTATAAAAATACATTTGTTTTTGAAAACGATTTTGCAGCAATACTTCCAGAATCAAATACTCAAAAATTAAAAAATGGTTTATTAGAAGCACATTCAGAAAGAGGGATCTGTAAAGTTATTTGTTTTTCTCCAAATCACTCTTTAACATTAGCTAAAATGACAATTGATGAAATTGTACAAGTCATTTTAACTTGGCAACAAGAATTTAAAGAATTATCTGAAAAAGAGTTTATCAATTCAGTGCAGATATTTGAAAATAGAGGTGAAATTATGGGGTGTAGCAACCCTCATCCTCACGGTCAAATTTGGGCACAAGAGACGATTCCGGTTGAAATTAAAAAGAAAACAACAAACTTTTTAAACTACTACAAAAAAAATAATACTTCTATTTTAGAAGACTATAGTAAACAAGAATTATCAGAAGATAAAAGAGTTATTTATGAAAATGAAGACTTTCTGATAGTAGTTCCTTTTTGGGCAGTTTGGCCTTATGAAACCATGATTATTCCAAAACAAAAAGCAAAGAATATTTTACAAATGAATGAAAGTAAGATTATAAATTTTGCGAAAGCTATAAAAACAATTACAGCTGTTTATGACAAAGTCTTTGATATATCTTTTCCATATTCTGCAGGAATTCACCAGTCACCTACTGATTATAATAATAGTTATGAGGGTTGGCATTGGCATATGAGTTTTTATCCCCCCTTGTTAAGAAGTGCAACTGTGAAAAAATTCATGGTCGGCTATGAAATGTTTGCAATGCCACAGAGAGACATTACACCTGAACAAGCTGCCAATACCTTAAAAAATATATCAAAAAATCAGTTAAACACCTTTAAGATCTAGAAATAATTTATTTTTGGGTTTCTAAAGATGGGAATGTCTCTAGAGAATAGTCTCTAAAATTAATAATCTGTGACGAACGATTATCGTTTCCAAGTACCTCCATAAGTATACAGTGGATTGTCTTTTTTAACGTTTATGAGACATTCTTTACAAACAAACACCCATTCTTTCGAGTTTTTATATTGTATGCGGTACATCGTAGGAAAATCTACTTTACAAATGGCACATTGTTTTATTCCTTGTTTCATATATTACTTAAGTCATTAATAACTTAACTTTTAGAACACAATATAACCCCTTTCACGTTATCTTTTTATACCTCCCGAGCAACCTTTGGAGCAACTCTAAAAACCAAAAAACCCGTAAATCATTGTTTATAAATGAGTTACGGGATAATTTTGTGGTACCTCCAGGAATCGAACCAGGGACACAAGGATTTTCAGTCCTTTGCTCTACCAACTGAGCTAAGGTACCATCGCCTTAGCGGATGCAAATATAAAATGTTTTTTTACATCTGCTAAAGAAATTTTAAAAAATCTGTTGTATTTTTGAAATTCTATTGAAAAAAAACATGAATCTAGTTATAGATATCGGCAATACACAAGTGAAAGCAGCTGTTTTTGAGAAAGATACATTGCAATATGTTGTTTCTTTTGATAAAAGAAGCATTTTTTCACAAATAAAAGCAATCATAAAAAAATATGATATTTCAGATGCAATTCTGTCCAATGTTGCTTTAATTTCAGAGATAAAACTAAAAAAATTACAACAAATAGTTCACCTACGAATTATTTCTTCATCAACAAAAGTCCCTTTTATCAACTCATACCAAACACCCAAAACTTTGGGAGTAGATAGAATTGCTTTGGCTACGGCTGCGGTTCGTGAGTTTCCAAATAAAAATGTTTTGGTGATCGATGCTGGGAGTTGTATTACTTTTGATTTTATTACTTCCAAAAATGAATATTTGGGAGGTGCAATATCACCAGGAATCCGTATGAGGTTTCGATCATTAAATTATTTTACTGCAAATCTACCTTTGTTAGTCAAAGAAGAGCCTATAGATTACATAGGAACTGACACAAAAGAAAGTATCAATTCGGGTGTTGTAAATGGCGTACTTCAAGAAATAGATGGAGTTATAAACCATTATAAGAATAAATATTCACATTTAACAGTTGTTTTAACAGGTGGAGACACAAATTTCTTGTCAAAACAATTAAAAAGTAGCATATTTGCCCATCAAAATTTTCTTCTAAAAGGATTAAATGATATTTTGATATTTAACTTAAACAAATGATTAGATATATCTTATTCGTTTTTATACTAATGACTTCTTTTGCTATTTCAGCCCAAAGAACAAATTCATCACCTTATTCTTATTTTGGAGTAGGAGAAGAATTCAATCCTCTTACAATAGAACAGAGTGCTATGGGGGGTATAGGAGTTGCTTTTAGTCATTATAAGTATTTAAATTTTACCAATCCTGCAGCCTATGCAAACCTAAGATATACAACCTATTCTTTTGGGGTGTTGAATAATGATTTAACCGTAGACGATGGAAATGTAAGTCAAACATCCAACGCGACTAGTTTAAGTTATTTTACGTTGGCTTTTCCTCTAGGGTCAAAAGCGGGAATGTCTTTTGGAGTTCAACCCGTTTCTACCGTAGGTTACTCTTTATTTAATTCCGTTTTGGATTCAAATGGAGATACTTCAGAAATCTCGACCTTTTCAGGGAATGGTGGTGTAAGTAGGTTTTACGGGAGTTTTGGGATCAAAATAACCAAAGAACTTTCTTTAGGTGTTGAAGCTGACCTCAGTTTTGGTAAGGTAGATAATAGTATCGCTAACCAAAGACAAAATGTTCCCTTAGCAACAAAATTTAAAGAAAACAAACAAGTTAGAGGAGGTTCTGTCACCTTAGGGGCACAGTACAAAAAACAATTGAAAAATAAACTTGAAATAAGTGCTGGAGCTTCTATAAAATTAGGAAATGATTTAAAAGTATCAGGTAGCAGTCATACCTACTCATTATCATTCACTAGCTCAGGATCAGAAATAATAAAAGATACGCTTTCATTTATTGGAGCCGATGGGATAGCGAAAAAAATACAATCCATCGATGGGAAGTATCGATTACCTACAAAAACAAATTTTGGGATTGGTATGGGTAAGTTAGACAAATGGTATGTAGGTGTAGAATATGAAAATCAGAATGCAATAGAAACTTTGGGTTTTTCAAATACATCTAATTTAGCCTACAATTACGGTAATTCCAATAGAATCTCATTAGGAGGTTTTTACTTGCCAAAAATAAACTCAATATCTAGTTACTGGAGCCGAGTGACATACAGGGCTGGTATTCGTTTCGAAAACACAGGTTTAAAGGTAGATGGTTCAGGATTAAATACAAATTTCACTCCTATAGACGACATTGGCATATCTTTTGGACTAGGTTTACCACTGAAACAATTATCTTCTTTAAATCTAGGGTTTGAGTATGGTAAAAAGGGAACTACCGCTAATTCACTAATACAAGAAAACTATTTTAATTTTAGATTAGGTTTGTCTTTGACAGATACCAACTGGTTTCAGAAAAGAAAAATTGATTAAAAAATGAACAAAATGAAAAAAACAACGTTTTTATTAATTGCGATACTTTTGTTAAACATCACAAAAACAAGCGCTCAAGAGGATGCAAATAGAGAATGTACCATTAAGTACAATCTTTTCAAAGGAGATTTTCAGTCTAAAAAATATGACGAAGCGTATACGAATTGGTTATTTTTAATGGATAATTGTAAAGATTTATCCGTTAATATTTATAAGTATGGAGCTACTTTAGCAGAAGATGTTAAGAAAGACCCGGTTTTAGCCAAGAGAGTCTATGAACAAAGATTACAATATTTTCCAACAAAAAATCCTGCCAAGGTTCATAGTGACTATGCTACTTTTTTATCAAAAAATAAATTAGCTTCTGATGACGAGATTTTTGCTATTTTAGAAAAAGGATATAGCATTGACCCAACAAAAATGGGTGTTAAAAATTTATACAGATATTTTCAGGGAGTAACAGATAGATATAAAGACACGAATCCTCAAAAAGTATTTGATACTTATGATGATGTTTTAGAAAATGTGACTTTAAAACTAGAAGGATATGCGAAAAAGTTAATTCCTTTATCAGACTCTACAAGAGTTTTAGGGAAGAGAGAGAAAAGTTTAAAAAGAGCTTACACGATTAACTCTAGAGCGTTAGGTACTGTTGAGGGGAATTTAGATGCCATAATTTCTGAAATAGCAACCTGTGAAAGATTAGTGCCCTTATACCAGAGAGATTTTGAGATCAATAAGTCGAATGCTGTTTGGTTGAAAAGATCTGTTTCTAGAATGTTTAATAAAGGGTGTCAATCTGAGCCTTTGTTTGAAGTTTTAGTAAGAGCTTATGCAGAAGCATCTCCGTCTCCAGAAGCCTACGCTTTCTTGGCGAGTGTTTTAGAGGGTAAAAATGATTTGAATGGAGCTTCAGAAATGAGGCAAAAGTCTTTTGATCTTGAAACAGATCCTATTAAGAAAGCAAAAATAAAATTAAAATTTGCTCAAGCGGCCAAAGGAAGAGGGCAGTTAAGCAAAGCGAGGAGTTTAGCCAGAGAAGCTATTAAATTCAATTCTAATTACGGAAAAGCGTATTTATTTATTGCTAAATTATACCAAACTAGTGTAAATAAGTGTGGTAAAAACGAATTTGAGAAAAGAATGGTGTATGTTGCTGCTTTGAACAAAGCAAGAAAAGCTGCTTCTGTAGATCCAAGTATCTCAGGAATCGCTAAGAAATACATTAGAAATTACACTGCAAATGCACCTAGTAAAAAAGTTATTTTCACCGCTGGTGTCACTCCTGGTAGTAGCTTCCAGATAAAATGTTGGATTGGAGAAACAGTTAAGGTTCCATTAAAATAATTTTTTGAAAAGTATAAAAAACATAATCCAAAAAAGCATTGCTGTACTAAGTCTTACAGTAATGCTTTTTTCTTGTTCTAACAATACGCAAGAAGTCAGAGATTTTCTTGCTTCCAAAAATTTGCCAATTGGTATTGCCAAAAATGCATTTCACGTTTACAAGGATTCAGGTAGAATTACCTCAAAATTAATCACCCCTTTGTTACATGATTTTAGTAACCGAAAACAACATCCATACAACGAGTTTCCTGAGGGAATCAAAATTATAAATTTCGAAGAAAAAGATTCTGTAACAATTACCGGTAATTATGCCATATCTTATTCAAAGACATCTGTTTCTGAAATTACAGGAAATGTTGTTGTTTTAAATCATACTGAGCAATCTAAATTAGAAACAGAACGATTACTTTGGGATCAGAATACACAATATTTTTTCTCTGAAAAAGCATTTATACTAAGTACTTTGAAAGACACTGTTTACGGTATAGGATTTGAATGTAAAGAAGATTTAAGCATGCATTTAGCAAAAAAAACAATAGGAAATATAATCACCACAGAAAAATAATTTAATGAACACAATTTGGAAATTTTTTCAATACGGATATTTAATAGTTGCACTAGTATGTTTAATTGAAGCTTTTAGTAAATGGAGTCTAGAGAGAGAAAAAGCTTATTTATTTTTGGGTGCTTCAATTTTTATTATCTTAGTTTTTTTCTTTAAAAGACATTTTAGAAAAAAAATAGAAAAAAGAAACAACCTAAATAAATAGATTATAAATTTCTTCATGGAAATTGAAATCATCATTATACTTACTTCAATTGTTTTTTCCGCATTTTTTTCGGGAATGGAAATTGCTTTTGTCTCGGCGAATAAACTGCACATTGAATTAGAAAAAAAAAGAGAAGGTTTTCTTCCGAAAATTCTTAACAAAATCACCCATAAATCATCGAAGTTTATCACAACAATGTTGGTTGGTAATAACATCTCTTTGGTGATATATAGTTACTATATGGGAGTTTTTTTAGTTGATACTCTTCCGCTAGCGTCTTACAATAGGTTTTCTATTTTATTGGTTCAAACGTTAATTTCAACCATTGTTATATTAATTACAGCAGAGTTTTTACCCAAAGCTATTTTTAGAATTTACGCGAATGAAGTTTTAAAATTATTTGCAGTTCCTGCCTACATATTCTACATTCTATTTCATTTTTTTTCAGAATTCATTACCCTTATTTCAGACTTTTTTTTACGAATTTTTTTCAAAACAAGGGCCGATGAGCTCCAAACAGAATTTAGTAAAGAAGAGTTAGGTAATTATATTTCAGAACAATTAGAGACTGGAAATGATAACGATGAAATGGATTCAGAAATTCAGATTTTTCAAAATGCCCTCCATTTTCATAATGTTAAAGCAAGAGAGGTGATGGTTCCTAGAACAGAAATTGTTGCTGTAGAACTTCATGAAAAAGTAACGAATTTAAAAGACCTATTTATAGATACAGGATTGTCTAAAATCTTAGTTTATAAGTCTTCTTTAGACGATGTGATTGGATATGTGAATGCTTTCGAATTGTTTAAAAAACCAACAACAATTAAAGCTATTTTATTGCCATTAGAAATTGTACCAGAATCTATGATGATTAATCATGTTTTAAATAACTTGACAAAAAAACGAAAAAGTGTTGCAGTGGTAGTCGATGAATATGGTGGTACCTCGGGGATGATCACTTTGGAGGATATTGTTGAAGAATTATTTGGTGAAATTGAGGATGAACACGATACACAAGTTTTTATAGAAAAGAAAGTATCTAAAATAGAATTTAACTTTTCTGCAAGGTTAGAAGTAGATTAATTGAATGAAGAATATGGTTTAAACATTCCTAAGTCTGAGGCATATGAAACCCTTGGAGGTTTTATTATTAATTTTACAGAAAGTATTCCTAAGAAAAATGAAGTCGTGAGTATTGAGGGTTTTGATATAAAAATCATAAAAATGAGCAGTACTAAAATTGAAGAGGTCTGCCTAAAAATAACAGAGGAAGACACATAGAGTTTAAGATTTTTTGACAAAGGCTTTATTACCCTCTCTTCTCCTGACTAATAAGTATAAAATCGGTTGCAATATTAAAAGCCAAATTGTATATTCGCACACCGAAATTAAATAAATGACGTATGGCAGTATTAGCAAAAATTAGAGAACGTTCAATGTTTCTCATCATTATAATTGGTTTAGCACTTTTTGCTTTTGTGCTAGATCCTTCTACTTTGGGTGATTTTTTCAACTCAACTAAAGTGAATGAAATAGGGGAGATCAATGGAGAGTCTATTTCAAGACAAGCATTTGCATCTGAATTAGAAGTATATAAGCAACAAGTAGGAAATCGTGTTTCCGAAATGCAAGCTAGTAAAAATGTTTGGGAGAACATTGTCAGAAAAAAGATCTATCAAAATCAGTTGTCTGAAGCAGGCGTTACTGTTGGTGAATCTGATGTTTGGAATGAAGTGATTAATTCAGCTTCTGTAAAAAATAATCCTCAGTTTAAAAATGAAATAGGTGTATTTGATGAATTAAAATTCAAGAAATTTTTAGCAGATACCAAAGAAAATAATTCTCAAATGTGGGCTGCTTGGTCTGGATATTTGAACAAGGTTAGAGATAATGCAGAGAAGAATACTTACAACAATTTGGTCACTGCAGGTCTTGGGGCTTCTCTAAAAGAAGGAGAATTTCAGTATTTTTCAAACAACACCAAATTAACTACTCAATTTGTATTTGTTCCTTATACTTCAATAGCAGACAGTTTGGTAACAGTAACGAAGAGTGAAATTTCTTCTTATATCAAAGAAAATGCTATTAATTTCAAAGTAGATGAAACGAGAGATATTTCATATGTAAAGTTTGATATTACTCCTACTTCAAGTGATGAAAATAAAATTAAAGAGGAGGTTTCAGGGTTTATCGAAGATTTAAAAATAAGTTCGAATGAAAAAGAATTTTTAAGTGAAAATGATTCAGATTCTGACTTAGACGAAAATTATAAATTTGAAAACAGCATCAATAAAATGGTGTCTTCAGATATATTCAAAGGATCAAAAGGAGCTGTTTTTGGACCCTATAAAGATCAAGGATCTTTTAAAATATCAAAAATCACTGCGATTAAAAGATTGCCAGATTCGGTAAAAGCAAGCCACATTTTGATTCCTTTTGTTGGGGCACAAAGAGTTGCTCCTGATGTTAAAAGAACAGAAGAAGATGCTAAAAAATTAGCGGATAGTATTTTAAAAGTTGTAAAAAGAAATCGCAGTAAGTTTGCGAGAATGGCCAAAGATTTCTCTTCAGATAAGGGATCTTCAGAAAAAGGAGGTTTTTACGACTGGTTTAATTACTCTAGAATGACTCCAGGATTTAGAGACTTTGTTTTTGAAGGTAAAAAGAGAGACATAGGAGTTGTCAAAACACCATTTGGTTATCATGTAATTAAGATTGATGGGCAAAAAAATATTCAACGCGCTGTGAAGTTAGCAACCTTTAGTAGAAAAATACTTCCTTCTGAAACTACCGAAAATATTGTTTTTCAAGAATCAGAGCAATTTGCGTTATCAATTTCTAAGGATAAAAAGTTTTTTCAAGTAGCAAATGAAAATAAGTACCAAACAAAACCAGCAATTGGATTGAAAGTTTTAGATGAAAATGTTCCAGGTTTAGGTAGTCAAAGACAAATTATTTCTTGGGCCTTTGGAAAAGAAATAACTCTTGGAGACTTTAAACGATTTGATTTAGAAGGAAGTCACGTGGTTGCCTTTGTGACTGCTAAAACCGAAAAAGGACTCTTATCTGCTGCAAAAGCAACCAATATTGTCAAGCCAATTTTAATGAATGAAAAGAAAGCAGCATTAATTGCTGAGAAATTTGATGGCAATACTCTTGAAGCAATTTCAAAAGAAAATGCTACGGTTATTAAAAACGCAAATGGTGTTACTTTAAAAAGCCCTACGTTAGTTGGAGCTGGTTCTGAGCCTAAAGTTGTTGGAGCAATGTTTACTGCAGAATTAAATAAAGTATACAAAAACATTACAGGTAAAAGAGGCGTATATGCTTTTGTATTGTCAAATAAAGAGTTACCAGCTGCGTTACCAAATTACGAATCTCTGAGAAAAAATATTTCTGCAGATAGAAAAAGAAAAACAACAGTCATTTATGAGGCAATCAAAAATGCTTCTGATGTTGAAGATAATAGAGCAAGTTTATATACTGCAAACTAAGCGATATATTTTATAAGTTACTTTAAACCGTTCAAATTTTGAACGGTTTTTTTTATGAGGAATTTTTAACTTTTTATTTTAAAAAATAACATTGATATTTCAATTTTAAGACACGCAATAAAATGGTTCAAAGATTGTGCTCTTGAGAGGTTTTTAAGGGCTCTTTTCAGCGGAAAATAAATATAACGACCCTAAAAAAACCTCTTTGTAAAATCAAAGAGGTTTTTTGTGTATATTTAGTTAAGATTGAAGTTGTTATTTCTAACCATTCATAGAGATTAAAAACTCATCATTGTTTTTTGAGAATTTAATTCTCTCATTGATAAATTCCATCGCTTCAATTGGATTCATGTCTGCAAGATATTTGCGTAAAACCCACATTCTCTGAACGGTCTTTTCATCTAAAAGTAAATCATCACGTCTTGTAGAAGATTTAATTAAGTCGATTGCTGGATATATTCTTCTGTTAGAAATATTTCGATCTAATTGAAGTTCCATATTACCAGTTCCCTTAAATTCTTCAAAAATTACTTCATCCATTTTAGAGCCAGTTTCTGTAAGAGCGGTAGCAATGATCGTTAAGGAACCTCCGTTTTCAATATTTCTTGCAGCACCAAAGAATCGTTTTGGTTTGTGAAGTGCATTTGCGTCAATACCTCCAGAAAGAATTTTTCCCGATGCAGGAGCAACCGTATTATACGCTCTAGCTAAACGTGTAATAGAATCTAATAGAATTACTACATCATGGCCACACTCTACGAGTCTTTTTGCTTTTTCTAAAACGATATTTGCAACACGTACATGTTTGTCTGCAGGTTCATCAAAGGTAGAAGCAACAACTTCTCCTCGAACACTTCTTTGCATGTCTGTAACTTCTTCTGGACGTTCATCAATTAGCAACACAATCTGATAAACTTCTGGGTGGTTTAAGGCAATAGATTTAGCAATGTCTTTAAGTAACATTGTTTTACCTGTTTTTGGTTGCGCTACAATCATACCCCGTTGACCTTTTCCTAATGGAGAAAATAAGTCTATAATCCTAGTTGATAAAGAGCTTCCTTTTTCTGCTAGATTGAATTTTTCTTGAGGAAATAAAGGGGTTAAATGTTCAAAAGAAATACGATCTCTAACTATATTTGGATTTAATCCGTTAATTTTTGAAACTCTAATTAATGGAAAATATTTTTCACCTTCTTTCGGTGGACGAACATTTCCTCTTACCGTATCTCCAGTTTTTAATCCAAACAGTTTAATTTGAGATTGAGAAACATAAATATCATCTGGTGATGATAGATAATTATAATCAGAAGAACGTAAAAAACCATACCCATCTGGCATCATTTCTAGCACTCCCTCACTTTCTATAATTCCATCAAATTCGAAATCTGGATCTTTGTATCTATTTTTAGATTTATTACCCCGACCTACAGTGTTGTTTTTTTCCCTATTCGTATCTCTGCTAGGTTTATTTTTATTGTTTTGAGATGAATTGTTTTTAGGATTGTTGTCGTTTCTTGGTTGATTAGGTTGATTAGGTTGATTTTGTTGATTTTGTTTCTTTTGTTGAACAGAATTTTGTGATGATAAAGGCTTCGTTTGCTCAACAGCTTTTTGAGGTTTGTTTACTTGCTGCTTATTAGCAGCAGGTGTCTCCTTATTGTTCTCTTTTGCTTCATTGGGTGTGTTTTTTTCAACACTTTCGATCTCTTTAGTAGTAGGAGTTGCCTCAATAATTTTAACCTCTGAAGGTTTTGCTTGGTCTTTTGAAGATTTTGCAACTCTTTTTCTCTTAGGTTTTTCAACTTTTGGCTCGCTTTCATTTGGAGTCACTGTAGCTTTGCCTTTTGTTGGATTTGCAGCTTGTATATCTAGAATTTGATACACTAAATCTAATTTTTTAAGTTGACTAATCTTTGTGAGCCCAATAGATTTTGCAATTACTTGTAAATCAGTAAGAGTTTTTGCTTTTAGTTCTGAAATTTCGAACATTCGTTATGTGTTAAGTTAAAATGTGAACCTTAATGATGTAAGATTGGTTATAATTTTTATTGATTTTATTTTATTGTATATAGTACTATACAAAATTTTATGTGTGGTTATGTTTTACAAATATATACAAATTTTTATAAGTTTTAGGTTTTCTTTTTTAAAAAGAAAACTCTACTTTTGTCCAGCTACTTTTTTAAGATGATTCAGAGAATACAGAGTATTTATTTATTATTAGCAACTGTTGCTTCGGGAGCATTAATATTTGTATTTAATTTATGGAATAATTTTAAAGAAGCAGTTTTTGCATTGGATTTGTTTTCAAGAGATTCCTATCTTTTAAAACTAATTCCTATGCTATTTTTGCTCTCTACTATTGCGAGCTTTCTTTCAATATTTTTGTTTCATGATAGAAAGTTGCAATTCGTTACAGGGCGACTAATAATTTTGATCAATCTCTTTTTATTAGGAATATTGTCATATATATCTCTAACATTACCTGGAGAAGTTTCGATTTCGGAGAAAGGTATTGGGATGTTCTTACCAATTTTAGTCGTTTTATTTGTTGTTTTGGCAAATAAAGCTATAAAAAAGGATGAAGATCTTGTAAAATCTGTAGATAGATTGCGATAGACCTTACATATTAGTATATTTAGTGCGAAGAAAAACCGAGAAGTAAATTCTCGGTTTTTTTATTTTATAACTTTTTTCAAACACTCTCAAATTAATTTTTTTTTCAATAACTTAACAAAAAAAAATCATAAGTATCTGATAAATAAAAGATAAATACTCATATACACCAAAAACAGTGATGGAATTCACTGAAAACAGTGAGTTGAAAATTTCACTGTAAATAGGTATTGTGTAGTTTTTATAGGTGCTTTAAATTTGTTGTGTAAAATGAAAGAAAAGATACATGTCCATGTGGCTGATGATCACAAAATATTAATAGAAGGGATTATTGCTGTCATAAATACCGACAAAGATATTAAGATCAAAGGATATTCTTTAACTGGTCAAGAAGTTATAGATTGGTTCAGTAAAAAAAGAAATACGGCGGATGTTTTGATTTTAGATATTTCAATGCCGATTATAGATGGCTTCCAGGTATTAAAGTATTTTAAAAACAACAACATAGACCAAAAAGTTATTATTTTATCTAGTTATGATGATCTTAGAATAATTCAAGAAGTTTTAAGTCTGGGTTGTAAGGGATATATTTCGAAAAGCGAAGCTGGTGAGCACATCTTAAATGCGATTAAATCAGTTTCAAAAGGTGATCAATATTTTAGTACAGATATACAGTCTGCTTTGTTGAAATCCTTGTCAGGAGAAATTGTAGCAAAAGGAAAAATTCCAGATAAATTCTTGATAGATAGTTTAACAGAAAGAGAACTTCATGTCTTGAAGTTGATTACAAAACAATACAGTTCAATACAAATGGCTGAAGCGATGTTTCTTAGCATTTATACAATAGAAACATACAGAAAGAGTTTGTTAAAAAAATTAAATGTAAAAAATTCCGTAGGTTTAGCAATGTATGCGTTTAAAAATAAGATAGTATGATTCACTCTCTCTCCTCAAAATAAGTAATTAGTTTATTTGAATAAATATTATTTTACAGCATACATTCTAGATCTACAAAATATTAAACATAATTAATTTAAACACTAACCCCCCTAACTATGAAAACCCCTAATTTTTTTACCTTTTTGGTAACGTTCACATTGCTTTTTTCTTCTTGTTCAACAAATGAAATTCTTTTGTCAGAAGAACCATCTTCAGATTTATTAGACACCTATAAAATAGGTAGAGATGAACATGGAGCTTATTTTTTAGACTATTCCATAAAAGAAAATACTCAAACTGAAACTGTTATTGATCCAAGCACAAATACGAAAAATATTTATTTGTATCCTTCAGACAATAATTCAAGCAAAAGAAAATTTACTCAAGATTTAACAATAGAAGACAATCAATTTAACGTTGGTTTTGTAAATATGAAATCTGCCCATCAACCTCAAATTAGCATTATAGATGATAACCGTTTTTTAGCGAAGAGTTCGAAGGTTAATAAATTGGATAAGTATACTATCTCCAAAAACAAAGAAGGCCTTATTATATTAGATTTTTCTGTAAAAAATAATGTTAGAGTAGATTTTGTTTTTAATGAAGCATCAAAAATTTATGAAATCCATTTAGAGCAAGGAAAGTCTCCAAAAACAGTTTTTTCTAGAGTTTTAGAAAAAGTAGATGGACAAGCTCTAAAACTTGATTTTA
>Ga0206682_10000758_pt1 | contig 33657 bp, 24 predicted proteins | sample M240m12015metaG_FD_155444 | JGI IMG/M metagenome (GOLD analysis project Ga0206682, IMG submission 155444) | Ammonia-oxidizing marine archaeal communities from Monterey Bay, California, United States - M2 40m 12015 | ecosystem: Environmental > Aquatic > Marine > Intertidal zone | place: USA...
AGCCTAAGCCCAAGCTCAAGCTGCCGCCGCTCAAGCCGAAGCCGAAGCTCAAGCTGCCGCCGCTCAAGCCGAAGCCGAAGCTCAAGCTGCTGCCGCTCAAGCCGAAGCCGAAGCTCAAGCTGCCGCCGCTCAAGCCGAAGCCGAAGCTCAAGCCGCAACCGCTCAAGCCGAAGCCGAAGCTCAAGCTGCTGCCGCTCAAGCCGAAGCTCAAGCTGAAGCTGCCGCCGCTCAAGCCAAAGCCGAAGCTGCTGCCGCTCAAGCCGAAGCTGAAGCTGCCGCCGCTCAAGCCGAAGCTGAAGCTGCCGCCGCTGCTGAGATGGAGGCTAAGGCAAAGGCCGTGGCAGAGGCCGAAGCCAAGGTCAAGGCTGCTGCTCTTGCCGAAGCCAAGCTTCAAGCCCTCGCGGCCGAAGAACTGGCCAAAAGTCAAAAGAACACGGTCTCCACTATCGAACTCGATGAAGAGCTCCGTATGGAACAGGAATTATCCGCTGAGCTGCAAGTCGCGTATGACGAGGCGAAGGAACTTGCGGCGGCGATCCCGATGGCCGCGAAGGACTGGGAAATCGCCACGAATGAAGTATCAGCCAAGTTTTCTGGGATTTCGCGACACTTGGACGGCTCGACACCGAGCGATGCCAACCTCTGGAGTCTTGAACCTGCGGTACCAGTCGTCGGTATGCCCGTCACGGTGCGCTATTGCCCCACCAACAGAGTTCTTCACGGCCAAAATACCATTGTTATGCACTACGGCTCGAATGACTGGACCGGTGCCGAGCAAGTGCGAATGGAAAAGTCTACTGGCGCTGATGATACATTCATCGCGACGGTCGATGTGCCTGCAACTGCCGCTGTGATGGATTTTGTCTTTAGCGACGGCGGTGCCATTTACGACAACGCCGACCGCGCAGATTTCCACGCTCCGGTTCGCAACGCTTCGCAAAAACTCGAGATTGCGCGAATGAGTTCAGTTTTGCAACGATTTCAAGAAATTACGACTGCTCGACACGCAAAAGAGAAGGCTGATAAGATCAAGAAGGACAAGCGAGATAAGGCGAAAGCGGAGGCAAAGGCGAAGGCGCAAGCGGTGACGCTCAAGCAGCAAGAGCATGTACTTTTCACAGAGCCGGGTCAGTTGGAGGCAGGCAAAATCATGAAGCTGTTCTATAATCCCAATAACACGTCGCTCAAAGGGTCTGAGCGCGTGTTTATCGTGGGGAGCTGGAACAGATGGTCGCACGAAAAGACTTTCAAACTCCCCATGACTGAGGTTCTTGTCAAGGGCGAAAAGCGCATGGAAGTTGAGTTGAACATCCCTACCGACGCGTACATGATGGATTTCGTGTTCTCCAACGGAAACCACGAAGGAGCTCACTACGATAACCGTAACAACATGGACTATCACATTCCCGTGATCGGAGGCAAGGATGAAAAAGGTGTCGCCGTGGTGGAGAAGCCGCTTCACGTCGTGAGCGTGAGCGTCGAAATGGCTCCAATCGCCAAGGTTGGTGGCCTTGGTGATGTTGTCACATCACTCGGATTGGCTGTTCAAGCGGAAGGGCACAAAGTTGAAGTCGTTCTTCCGAAATACGACGTCCTCAAGTACGATCTCATCGAAGACTTGAAGGAGGAGGAAGGCTTTCAGTGGGGTGGCTGTTACAACCACGTTTTCAGCGGTACCGTAGAGGGAGTGAAGACTTACTTCATCGATCCAGACAATGGTATGTTCAAGGTTGGCATGATTTACGGTACCGACTACTTGGAGATTCCTTTGACGGATGCCGAGAGATTTGGATACTTTAGTCGAGCAGCTTTGGAATGGATGTTGCAAAGCGGTCGACAGCCCGACATCATTCACTGTCACGATTGGCAAACCGCACCCGTGGCCAAGGTGTACTGGGAAGACTATCACAACTATGGCTTAGGTAACCCTCGAGTGGTGTTCACCATTCACAACCTCGACTTTGGTCAAAGCTTGATCCGCGAGGCGATGGATTACAGTCAAATTGGGACAACGGTGTCGAGATCGTACGCGCAAGAGATTTCAGGTCACGACTCCATCTCTCATCAACTCCAAAAATTCCACGGCGTGGTGAACGGGATCGATCCCGATATCTGGGATCCAGCGAATGACAAGTGCTTACCGGTATCATATGAGATAGACACAGTTGCTGAAGGCAAGGCGGCTTGTCGCGCAGCTTTGTGCTCGAGGAGTAACATTTCAAACAAGAGCGACGTACCGCTCATCGGCGTCGTAACGCGTCTTACGCATCAAAAAGGAATTCATCTGATCAAGCACGCCATTTTCAAAGCGCTCGAGCGAGGTTGTCAGGTCGTGCTGCTTGGAAGCGCCCCGGATCCGAACGTGCAGCGCGAGTTTGAAGACATGGCGAATGCTTTGAAACAGAACCATTTCAACGATGCCGCCTTGCACTTGTACTTTGACGAACCGTTATCGCACCTGATCTACGCTGGTTCCGATATGATTCTCGTGCCGTCGATGTTCGAACCGTGTGGTTTATCTCAGCTCATTGCGATGCGATATGGCACCGTTCCCGTCGTTCGTCGTACGGGCGGTCTCGCGGACACTGTATTTGATTACGATCACGATCACGCCAAGGCTGAATGGGAAGGAATGACACCGAATGGATTTCAGTTCGACGGTACAGAAGCGCACGATATTGACTACGCGTTGAACCGTGCCATTGATCTGTTCTACAACGACATAGAAAAATTCCACGCCTTGCAAGCAAACTGCATGTCGTGCGATTTCTCATGGAACAGACCCGCGTTGGATTACATTGAGCTGTACCACGCGGCAAGAAAATAGAAAAAAAAATAAATTCGCATCTTTTTTGTACATCTGCGCTACGCTTACGCTTACTAGGAAAGAACATGTAACGACAAACGCCGTCGGCTATTTCTGCTCTCGCTAACTCGTTCGCCGAAGCTCGCACCCAAACTTTGACCCCGCACAAACATCACACTCTGGTCCACCTTCATTCACGTGCGCTAAACAATGCCTCAAACGCGAATCGATCACCTCCGCCATAAGCGGATGCAACCCTATCGGTGCAGAGATTAAATACTTCACCCCAGGGTGCGCCGCCGCCGCCTCGTCCACCAGTCTCGGTATGTCCTCCTGCCAGTGTCGTCCCGGCGACAGAAAAAAAGGCGCCACGACGACCACGTTCGCTCCTCGTTCGACGCACCGCTCGAACGCATCTGCGATCGTCGGTGGTGCGAGCTCCATGTGCGCCGGCTCGACGACGGCGCGTCCCGTCGCCGTCGCGTACAGCGCCGCAAACCGTTCGAGCTGCTCGTTCGACGCCGCGCGGCGCGAGCCGTGATCGACGACGACGACTCCAACGACGTCACTCGCGACGCCGTCGTCGCTCGATGCGCGCGCGAACGCCACGCGCGCGCGCGTGCGACGCGTCAAAGTCGAGCTTGCCGAAAAATGGTGGCGAGGACGAAGGCGTCGCGTTCGCGCGTGCGAGGGTGCCTCGCGCGCGGATACGCGCGCGTCGACGCGTGCGCAACACTCCATCGTCGAGGCGCGCGCGTGGGGCACGTTCGAGGGCGCGAGGTGAAGTGCGGCGGCGTCGCGCTCGCGGACTTTTGGGAAGGCGCGCGCTTGAGTGAGGTGCGAAAGGCATGCGCACCGCCATGGCTTCTTGTTATCAATTCAAATATATTTAGTAAGTTAAGTCGCTCACTCATTCAGTCGCTCGTTCGTCTGCGACGTCAGTTGGGCGCTCCAGGCACGGCGTCCTCTTCGCGCTTGCCCGGAGCCGCGTCTTCGATTTCGTCAAAGTGTTCTGGCATGAGCGCCTCGAACTCGTGCACGGTGGCGATGATGTGATCGGCATGATCGCACGTGATGAGCTCTCCTCCATCTCGAGCGTGCGTACCGACCAGCACGTTCGTCCATCCGACCTCGCGCGCGGTGCGCATATTGCTCACGCTATCGTCCAAAAACAGACAATCGGACGGGTCGTCCACGCCCGCGATTCGCATCGCCGCTTCGTACGCTCGAGGCGAATGTTTCGTTTCCCACCCCACCGCGCGAACGTCTATGATTCCTTCGAATAAATCATCGATTCCTAACTTCTCTAAACACCGCCGCGCGTGCGCCGCGACGGACGCCGTAAATACCCACTTTGGCGTCTTAATCTTCAGCAGCATCGCTCGAAGCTTCTCGTCTCGCTCAATATCCAACGGTATATCGTGCGCGTAGTGTAAAAATTCATCCAAGTGTTCCTGCGTGTCCAGGTACTTCTCCTCCATCAATCCCTTTAGGCACGTGCCGTATTTTTTGTACAGCGCGTACGCGTCGCCGTCTCGCAGACCCAACCTCTGCGTCGTGTACGACTCAATCTTCGCCGTCAGCACGTTGGCCGTGCGCCAATCGTTCTTGTACAGGCAATCGTCGCAGTCGAAGAAGATGACGCGGTGCCGCGCGCCTTCGGTCGTCCGCATCGTCGTCGCGGTTTCGCCATCTTGTGCGTGCGCCGGCGCGGTCGCCGCGCGTCGTTGTGCGCCGCCGTTGTGCGCCGTCGCCGTCGCGTCGCGCGCGCCGTTAGTTCCTTGCATCGCGATCGACGTCGTCGCGTGCGTCGTCGCGCGCATGCGATGGAGCGCCGCGCTGTGACGCGCGGCGACGGCCGACGGCTCGCGACGGCGGCGTCGAGGCGACGACAAACGAACGAATTAAAAATTACAACGACGACGGTTTACTTGATCGGCGACGCCGCCGCTGGTCGCATGAGCTGCGTATCAAACATTTGAACCATCGGCGCGATCTCGTTGATCGCCGCGCGCCACGCATCGGCGGACCGCGCGGCTTCGCGCGCCTTTATGTGATCCTGATAGCAGTCGTATCGCCACAGCTCGACGAATTGGTTCAATTTCCCCACGTCGCTGTATCCCATCCACACCAACTCCCCGCGCCCGTCTCGATCGCTCGCTAATTTCGACGGCAGTCCCTTGGCTAACGCGTCGACGAGCTTCGGGATCGGGTTGTATCCCAACTCGAGCTGATACCGCCGCCACTCGAAGACGCCGTCCGCGCGTCCTCCGTTCCCTTCGCGCGCCCGTCGCAGCACATCGTTCGCCTCCATTCCCGCGCTCGCCGTCGCTTTCGTCGCCTCTAAGAATATCTCGCTCTTTTGTCGTCTCACCATCGGTTTCGACGCTTTCAGGAACGCGGTCCACGTTTCGCTCCGCTTCATCGCGTTTCGCGCGTCGTCTCGCGCGTCGTAATCGTCGTATCGGTACACGTGCGTCACCTCGTGCGCGTCACCGCCGAGCTCCGTGACGAAGAATCCGACGAAACCTTCGTTCGTCACTTTTTTGCGTTCGTTCGCGCTGTCGGCGCACATGGCGAGGTATTCATCCAGTCGCGACGGTTCGATGTCGTACGTGCGCACTTCGTAAATACCGCCGGTTTTCTGCGTCGCCGACGTCGCGAGCGCGCGAAACGCGCCGCGGACGCGCGCGTTCAAGCTCGCGTGCGTCGACGCGCGTCGTAGGGCGGCGCGAAACATGGCGAACGAAAGATGACGCGTTGAAGTGACGTCACCGGAGCGCGCGGGCGACGACGTGGGGGCCTCGAGCGGGCGAGACGCGGGACGATTTGATTTTTCTCCGGTTTCCTGGTTGGTTCTGAATTTCATCGAACGATCGAGACGATCGTTCGCTAGGGGGTAGCTATCGTAGTGTACTCCACGCTCGAACGACGAAGTTGGCTCGCTTCTTCGTCGCGCTCGCTCGAGCGCTTATCAATTTTTTTTGCTCCGACGCGGGAGTCGGCTTTTTTTGTACAAACCACGCACGAATGCGCAGTCATGTGAGCGCGCTGCGCGCACGAATGCGCGCAAGCGGATACTCTGTGTCTTTTTTGTTACTATTCCGTCACTATTCACCACGTCGCCGGTTCGTCCGTGGGCGACGGCGTGGCGATGGAAGCGACGCGCTTGTTCGCGCGCTTTGCTTCAATCTCCGCCCGGTAAGCCTTCTTCTTCTCCAAAATTTCTTCGTCGCGTTCGCGTTTTCTCGTCAATTCCCTTTGTTTCTTTGCCTCGATTTCTTGCATCAATCTCTGCATGCGTTGCTCCTTGGCCTCCTTTTCTCGTTGACGTTTGCGATCGCGTTCCTCCTGCGCTTGCGCTCGGAGAGGATCGTCGATTTGCGAAGTAGCGCCGAGTTGCGCGGCTTCGGCGACGTCGATGACCATAGTCTTCGCCCCTGGACGAGGAATGCCGCCACCGACTCGCGAACGCGCGGCACCGACACTGCCAGATCGACCCGTGTCGCGCAAAAACGAAGCGCCTCCGCTGGCCGTCGGCTTGCGCGACGGCGCAAAGATGTTCGCCTGCGCGCGATTCACTTGCGACGAACCATCGCCCGCGATCGTTGCACCTCGACTTCCCGCACTCATCGGCCGCTTCTTCGGCTCGCGCCGTTCTCTCAGCGTGAAGTGTCCATGCGCCGTCGGCTCTTTCATCGTCAGGTAGGCGTCGGCGCGCGGTCTTCGCGTCATCCCATCCTCCCCCGCGTTCGCAATCGTCTCCTTTATCGCCCGCACGGCGGTATTCACCTAAGTTTACCAAACACCGCGGCGTTCATTCGTCAGTAATCGTTTCCCGCGTCGTTTCCCGCGTCGTTTCCCGCGTCCTTCGCGTTAGGGTTCATTCACACCACGGTGCCTTCCCGAATGAATTCTCGTCGCATTCCCCTCGCTCGCGCATCGCTCGCACACGCACCACCGGCACATCCGTCGCGAATCGGTCGCAATCGAATCTTTCCCCGCTTTCATCCATCGCCCGCGCCATCGCTCGCACCCACTCATCCGCGTCTCCCGCCGCGACGTCCCGCCACGTCGCGATCGCGCGCGCGCTCGTCGCGCGTTTCGACGCCAACATCGCCGCGCACACCGCCCCGCGCCTCGCGAACGGCGTCATGATCGCGAACCGATTTTTCAGCGCGTCGATCATCGCGTCGTCGAGCGCCGTGGCGCATCGCGCGTTCGGCCACGGCTCGGCGAGCGCGCGCTCGAGATCGCGCGCGCGGAGCAGCGTCGTCGACGGGGGCATTCGACGCGACGCCGCGCCGCGCGCGCGATCGGCGGCGTCGGGAAGCGCGCGCGACGCGTTCGCGGATTCGCGCGCGATCGACGACGCGCGCGCGCGGTGACGCCTCCGCGCGCGGAGGTGTGCGGCGCGCGCCGCGCCGTCGCCGCAAACGTTCGAGCGGTCGAACGATGAAATCGCGTCGCGTCGAACCTCGCGGAGTCGATCGACGATATGAAACGAAACTCAAAGCGTCGATCGCATCGCGCATCGATCGATCGATGGATCGACGGCTCAACACCTCGAAGGTGTTGAGCCGTCGCTTCAGACGACGACACGACGACGACGAGGGATATCGCGGGATGGCGAGCGATGAGACGATGGACGACGCGCCCGGGGCGTCGGACGAAGCGCGGGAACCGCTGCTGAAACGCGTGGGAGCGAGCGTGGAGGGGACGTCGCTGATGAATCACAGGCTGATGAAGAATCCAAAGTTTCGAGCGTTGCTCGTGGAGAGCGTGCGTGGGACGCGACGCGACGCGACGCGACGCGACGCGACGGTGAACTCGCACGCGCGGAGACTGACCTAGGACGCGACGACGACGACGAACGAACAGTTGATGGCGTTGACGACGTTTTCGTTCATGGCGAAACAAACCGAGGGACTGGCGGGGCCGGAGCTGAGCACGCTGAACGACTGCGGTGAAGCGGGGTGTGGATTCACGAAGTTTTATCAATTTAAGGGCGTCGTCGGTGTGTACGCGGGATTCTGGGCGTACACGGTGATCTTGATCGCGATGTACGTGATTCGCAAGGCGCCGCCGCCCGGGACGGAGTTCGCGTCCTACGCGCTGTTCACCGCGGCCATGGCGACGTTCGTCGTCATGTCCATCACCGAGTGCGCGTCCGTGGTATTGAGTTCGGATTATTACGTGTGCAAAAACGCAGATTACAGTTTGGTTTCCCTGATTTTCGCCGCGGCGACCATCGTGCTCAACTGTTTAACGTGCGCCTTCGCGTGGCGACAGTGGGGCGAGTTGAAATTCGTCGGCTTACCGAAGACGTTATCCGCGCTCACCGAGACCTATCCCGGTTGATCGATTCGCCGGCGACGATCATCACCGAACCCATCATCCCTGTAACACCAGTGAAATCCCGCCCTTCCCGCGCGCGCCTCGCGCGCCTCTCGCGTCTCCGTCGCGTCGCTCTCGCGTCTCGACCTCTCGATCTCGATCGAACCTCGATCGCGTCCATCGTCGATCGACGTCGTGACGATTGAATTTCAAACGCGATCGACGCGCGCGCGATCGAGGTTCGATCGCGTTCGCGTCTCCGCACTCGCCGGCGTCGCCATGGATCGCGCGTCGCGGCACGCCCGGCACGAGAGCGGCGGTGCCTGGCTCGCCGACTCCCTCGAACGCTTCGTCGACAGCGAGACGCGCGGCGCGGCGCGCGCGGACGCCCTCGCGCGCGCGCGCGACGACGACGACGCGCGCGTCGGCGTCGCGCGCGATGGGGACTCGGGCGCGCGCGTCTCGACGACCTCGCGCGACGACGCGAGCGCGATCGCGCGCGAGCGCGAGCGGGCGCGCGTGCTGCTGGATTACTTTCAACACCTCGAGCGATTCGACGCGTGGATCGCGGTGTCGAACCTGTGGGAGCGACGCGAACACGCGGGGGTGAGCGACTACCTGTGCGCGAGACTGTATCGAGAGACGTCGGACGAGGCGCTGGAGCGGTACCTGAGCCAGATGGTCACGATGTGGGTGCACGCGGTGGAAAATAAGACGAACGAGCGCGGGAGCGACGCGGGACACCTGGCGAGCTTTGAGAGGATGATGGTGATGACGAGTCGACGATCGCTGCGGCTGGCGACAAAGATATGCTGGTTGCTGGCGGCGGCGGCGGGGGACAGCGCGGAGTCCAAGGCGGTGTTGGATTTTAGGGACGAGTGCGCGAGGGAAGCGGTGAAGAATGGGACGTGGCCGGCGCCGTTTGAGGAGCGGGTGCCGATGGGAGGGGAGAGCGCGGGGACGGAGGCGGCGACGGCGACGACGGAGCGAGGAGGAAGTCCGCCGAGGAACGGGCGGACGGGAGCGCCCGCGGAGTCAACTCCGGAACCCGTGACGCCACCGAGACGAATATTCGGCATGGCGAAGTCGCCGGGGCGAAGATCGAGCGATGGCTTCGATGGGAAGAGGGTGGAGTCGCCGCCCGCCGCGGGAGGTTTCCTCGCCGGCGTCTCGCGAGCGCTCTCCTTTCGGTCTTCTCCCTCCGGTTCGCGAAAAGACTCGGGCAAGAAGAATAGAGAACATCACAAAGACAAAGAGAAGTCACCGGGCAAGACGAAAGATGCGGGATTACGATCACCCTCGGGTGGATTGTCGTCGCTCTTTGGCGTGTGCGGAACGAAGGGGTTACCGGCTGAGGATGGAGCCAAGGCGTTGAATCTTCGAAGGAAAACGTTCGACGCGACGATGAAGCTCACGGATGACTTGTGCGAGCTTTCGTTGAAGCTGTCGAAGGTGTTTCCGCTCGAAAATCGTCAAAGTATCTTGCGTCGAGAGTTGGCGCAGATGAACAAGCGCTTTCGCCACACCGACAAGGGTACCGGAATCTTGTTTCCGATGGGCCACGGCGAGATGGAGCGAGTGATTCGCATACCGTGGGAAGAGGCTGTGCTGTTGAATAGTCGCGAGAAGGCGCCGTACCTCGTCTGTTTAGAAGTCGTGAGCTCCAATCCGACGCAAGAAGAGATGCACAACGCTACATCGTCTGCCGAGTCTTCGGGCCTTCCAACCGTTGAAGATTTCTATCCTGTGGGAGATGATTTCACGATCAACTCGCGCGAACGTATTCGTAGATCGCTAGACAAAGCTTACGGGGACTTACCGACGATAGACGGTGCGGGGACTGATTCATTTAGCACAGAGGACTCTCTCGCGGACGAGCTCGTCAACGTCGTCCTCACGGCGGATGAGCACAGCGAAAGCGTCGTCATGCACGTCGTCGCCACGCAAGGTCACATGGACATTACGCAATCACCGCACCAACGTAAACCATCAGAAATTGGTTTGATTGAGATGGCAGCTCAGGTGAACCGCACATCGTGGGCTCCGGAGAAGGACGCCTTTGACGTCACTTCGCTTCCCACGGCGACTGGAGTGGGCGCAGCGCTCACATCTTCCCCGCACAAGCGCAGCGCGGGTGGATTGGGCGAATTGTGGGCTGACAAGCGCGAGCGTATTCGACACTCATCACCGTATGGAAATCTGCCTGGATGGGGGCTAAAGCCCATCATCATAAAGGCCGGCGATAATTGCAGGCAAGAATTACTGGCGCTGCAACTCGTTCGTACGTTTGCAGAAATCTATCGCACCGCCGGTGTTCGATGCTGGATTCGAGACTTTGACATCTTGACCACGAACACGCACAGTGCGTTGATTGAAGCGGTGACGGATGCGCCGAGCGTGCACGCGTTGAAGTCGCGATCGCAACGCGGCACGACGCTGCGCGAACACTTTGAGCGAAAGTTTGGTGTTGGTACGCCAGAATTCCGCAAGGCGCAGAATAACTTCGTCGAATCACTGGCGGGATATTCCATCCTTACCTACTTGTTGCAAGTAAAGGATCGTCACAACGGCAATATTTTGCTGCACGACGATGGACACTTGATACACATCGACTTCAATTTCATGCTCTCCACGTCTCCCGGCGGCATAAACTTTGAATCGAGCCCGTTCAAGCTCACGAAAGAATACTTGGAAGTCATGGACAGCGATGTTGAAGGCAGCCGTTCGGACGCGTTCGACGCGTACAAGGCTCTGTGCATCCAGGGCTACCTCGCCGTTCGCGAACACGCCGAGCGCATCGTATTGCTCGTCGAAATGATGGGCGCCAGCGGTTGTCCGTGCTTCAACGCCGGACCGAAGGTCATCAAGCAACTCCGAAGACGCTTCAACCTCGCTTTAAGCGAAGAACAGTGTGTGGAAACGGTACTGGGCATGATTTCAGACTCCATCGACGCCTGGAGCACGCGCCAGTACGACTTTTACCAACGCATTCTGAACGGCATCCTTTAAACCGTCGCTCAGCGTACGAACGATTCCATCCCCCCACGTTCGCAAAATCCCGTTGAACCGCGCACGCGGTCGACATGTAATTTTATCTAACTCGCCTCTTTGCAGACGCCCGAATCAGCGCGCCCGAGTCCTCAATTCTTCCTTCACTTTCGCCGCACTCTGCGCCGCGCCGCGATGGTCCAGCTCGCCCTCATCGCCGCTCCCATCGGTGCCGCCACCGCCGTCGCCGTGGCGACTAAAACCTTCTTGAACACGCGTCAAAACTCGCAAAAAGAGCTTCGCCGAGGCGTCGTGGACGAGAACGAGGTGTCGTTCGCGTGCGAGCGCGTCTGCGCGTCCGATCGTTTGATGGCCAAGCTCGGTGGTTTGGGCAAGGCGGAACTCATGCACACGTGCGTGACGACGTGCGGGATGAGTGCGACGGACGCATGCGTCGACGCGTGCGCGCGGGTGGCGTGCACGGCGGGACACGGGGTGCCAGGATGGAATGAGAAGTGTTTGAGACGGTGCGCGAGCGAATGCGCGCGGGGAAGGACGTCCACGCCGTGATTGGGTCGAACGGACGAGCAGAGACGTAAGGGAAGGGAACGAACGATGTGAATTATAGTGTAATGAGGCGAGAGAGTGTACGACGCGCGCGAGGAGGGCAGCAGTGGGCGTGAGTTTAGTTAAACGCGAGACAGCGAATAAGATGTGATTAGTCGCGAGTCGTTGAGAGAATTGTTGAATATCAAAAGAATGGCTAATCTACAATCGGTCAGTGTGCGCTACCCGTCGAGCATTTGACACGGTGCATCTCCGTCGTAAAAGTCTTCGGGCTTGACGGCGTGCGTGGCTAACATGGCGGACTCGATCTCCATGACGTCGCCGACGAGCACGAGCGAGTGCAACGGCGCGCCCATGTCCACGCGACGCATCTCCCCGAGCGTGCACGCACGAATCTTTTCATCATCCTGACCGATGCGCGCAACGGCGACACACATGGTGTCCTCACCGTACACGCCCTCTCCCCGACTTTCCTCCACCTCTAACATTTGCTTTGCCGCCGTCGCCGCCGTCATGAATCTCGCCGGCTCGTACTCCTCGATCCCCTTACACAGCGCTCGCACCGTCGGTTCCTTCACTCGAATGTCCAACAAGCACAGTGTATGCGCCCCACTCTTCCGATTGTCTCGAATCAAATCGTAAAAACTGTCTGGCCTCCACGTCTGCGTGAAGAAACAAATTGAAACCGCCTTGCCGAAATTATACAGCGACAACCCGGTGCCCGCCACCGCGTTCATGATGCTCGCGTTATACACCGGTCTGACCGCCACTCCGCGTTCGATCGCTCGCAGCACTAAATCAGAGTGCGTCGTCGCCGCGAACGCATCACCGACGACGCAGAACGCGACGTCTTCGCTCAACGCTTCGTCCAGCACCGCGTCGACGCCCTGCTCGACGAACGCCCTATCGCACGTTCGCACCGGTTTCTCGTACAGCGCCTCCATCGCTCGCACGTCCACGCCCAAGACGGATGTATACGCCTCCAAGTACACCTTCGAGCAGCGCTTGATCGCGTCCAGCCCTCGCAGCGTGACGTCGCGTTCATTTCCCAAGCCGAGGCCGATGAGGTACAGCATCGCGCTTCAACCGCGATTCTCTCGCGACGCGCGCGCCTTTGCGGTTCGCTCTGACGCCAATCGACGTCGACGATCGATACCTATCGCCTCGCTTCGACGCGCGCGATCGCGTTCGCTCGATATCGACGCAATCGGCGGCGAAGAGTGACGAACGAGTCGTCACTCATCGGCGGCGGCTTCGAAACCCGCTCGATGTCGCGCGTCGTCGCGTCGCGCGCGCGCCCGACCGCGTCGACGGTTCGCGCGCGATGCTCGCCGCGTCGCGGACGTCGCGCGTCGGCGTCGCGACGCGCGCGCGCGTCGCGCGAGGAGTTTGAAGACGAACCTCGCGAACGGGACGACCGAGGTCGAGCGCGTCGAACGACGAGCGGCGCGCGCGCGTCCACGTCGTCGCGCGCGGGCGCGGATGATGCGCGTCTGGGACGACGCGCGGTGGCGCTCGCGATGGGGGCGAGCGCGCTGGTGCCGATGGGAACGAACGCGAACGAGGACGCGAGCGCGACGAGCGCGGCGGTCGACTACGCGCTGCCTGGACCGTACCGCGTGCGCGTGCTGCCGCAGCTCGAACACACGTGCGCGAAGTGCTTTCCATCGTGCACGGGGCTGAGCTGCCTGAGTAGGATCAAGGTGTACGTGCCGAGGGTGGAGGTGTCGCCGGACGCGCTGTTTCCGCTGGGCGAAGTCGAGCGCGGAGCGACGCGATCGCGGGCTGAGGACGACGCGATGGAGGCGCCGTATCCGGTGGCGATAATCACCCCTGGGTTCTTGATCGATGGCGACGCGTACGCGTCGATCGCGCGGAGATTGTGTTCGTGGGGTTACGTCGTGGTGACGTACACGAAGACGGAATCCGTCGCGGGAGGGTCGCTGGACGACGAACTGAGCACGGCGATTTTGGACGATTTGATATCTTGGGTGGGGTCGGACGTGCTGATATCGCCTTACGCCGACGCCGAGGCGGTTTACTTGATCGGGCACAGCAGAGGAGGGAAGATTTCCATGCTCCAAGCGACGCGAGACAAACGCATTAAGGCGATTTGCTTGCTCGATCCCGTCGATAATACCGTGTACGCGCCGCTCGGCGTGGGCTACCCCAGCGCGTTGGCGGCTATGAAAGTGAATCCATCCGCCGTACCGCCCGTGGCGATCGTGGGTGGCGCGAACGGTGGCGAATGCGCGCCCGCGGAGTCAAACTTTGCCGAATTCTTTGCCGCATCGCCGAGCGGCGCCGTCGCGCGCGACCACCCACCCTGGGGTATCTCGTGCGGCGCCGGCCACTTTGACTTCGTCGACGAAGCGACGTTCGTGCAAAAAGTTATCTGTCCAGAGGGCACGATCGATGCGAGCGCGACTCGAGATCTCAGCGCCGCCGTCGCCGTGGCGCACGGCGAGCGCGTCTTCCGCCCGTCGGCGGCGCCAGACGATGATATCCTCGAGCGCACGCTCGCGTCGCTCCGCAGTCAGTGGACCGATCGCGGCGTCGAATTCTCCTCAGTCAAGCGCTTGTAATCCTTAGCCGGTCGCATTATGTATTCATCAACATCTAGCTCTGCGCGTCGCCGCGTAGCGTCACTCCGAGGCGACCCAATGCCAGACGATCTTGCGCCGTACCATCGCATCGCCTTCGCCTTGGCGCTCGCGTTGGCGACGACCAAGGTGAAAACCGAGCTCGACGTCGTCTCTTCGGCGATGTTACTTCGCTCGCGCGCCATAACGAGGGAGTTTGTGAACGAACTCGGAATAATCAGGAGAAGCGCGCAGACGCGACTTCTCGCCATCGCCGCGGGCGCTGTCGCGTTCGCAGCGGCGACGAAGCCGTACACGAGCGAAAAGCATTTCTCGAGATTTTTCGAGCGACACTTGGAGAGACTGCGGAAACGGGAAACGGACGAGCGCGGGACGGTCGGGAGAGTCGGCGCGTGGTATCGCGCCTTCGCGCGGGCGACAATCGGCGAGGACCTCGTCGCCGCTGGGACGAGTAAAGCTGCGAAAAGCGTGTGGGGAAAGTTGACGTCGGCGATTGGAGGTGCTGGAGGGACGAGCGCGGTGACGAGCGAGGATTGGATGCTGGCGCGCGTCGTCTACGTTGGCGACCGTTGCGCGTTCCTTGGCTTTGGTGGCTACTTTTGGGGGCCAGTTCCGACGAGGAAAAGGCTCAAAGAGGCGGCATCGACAGCGCTGGATAAATACGGGGAGTACAAAGACGTCGTGGCGGATGTGGTGCAAATGACGACGCGTGGGTGACATTTTTAGGTAAAGATTTGCGCGCGCTGTGATTGAAAAAACGCTCTACACTGTTGTAACTACTGTACTGGCTGGCTTAATCGATGTGCTTGGCGTCGTGCTTTAAATTGTACGCGTTATACGCGCCACCCGGCGCGCTCTTAGTGGCACCAAACATGGGCAAACCTGGTAAGATGAACGCCGCAAATGCGCTTTTAAAAGCGCTCACAAAGTCGTCGTCTGAAGCCTCGTCGACTTTCCTCGTTCTCTTCTCGTCTTCGCCGAGGAGAAACTTAAACTCCTGCATAAATGCTGACATCACACGCCCTTCGCCGGGAATTTCGAATTTCGCCGCGCGAGACGCCTTCGCGAATGATCGAGACACCGAAACCTTGGTGCCCTCGCTCGTTTCGAGCACCTCGAGTCTCAACGCTCCCGCCTCTCGCAATCCTTGGCTCGAATCGTACCGCATGAACGCCAGCCGCGCGCCCGTGGGCAAATCGTCCACACTCACCGGCAACGGCAACGGTAATTCGCTCGTAAACGCCAACGTCCTCGCCCACTGTCGTATAGAATCGATCATCTCCGCCGCCGCGTCCACCGCGCACTCTTCAATTTTACACACGTCGAGCGACGCCATCTCATCGTTCACGATCGGTCCAACCAACCCTTCGTAAATCGCCGTCACCCCATCGCTCGCGCGTTTCATTTTCGCATCTCCTTTCCTCGATTCCCGCAGTTTCGCATCGTATTTCCTTCGCGCGTCGTCGTCGAACAACGCCGCGTAGCTCGAATTCACCTTGGCCATCATCCCGTCGTCATCACCGCTCGTCTGTCGCACGTCCGGGTGATGCGTCTTGCTCATTCGCAGGAACGCTCGTCGTATCTCATCTTTCGTCGCGTTTTCCCGGACGCCCAGGACGTCGTACGCCGTGGCGGCGTCGGTGCTTTCGTTCGCGTCCCCGATCGTTGACGCGGCGGCGGCGCGCGCGCGACGCCTGCGCGGCGCGCGCGCGCGGTTCGCGACGCGCGACGAGGCGCGCGACGGTTCGATTCGCGCGGCGGTCGCGCGCATGATGCGTCAGAGCGCGACGCGCGGGTGTGACGCGCGCGACGCGCGATCGGGAATCCTCGTCAGCAAAAGCACCAACCAACCGACGAAGCGACGCGACGGACGAGCCGCGGCGAAACGAACGCGTGATGCTAATAAATGCGTGAAATTGACACGAATGACACGAATAAGAATATGTAACGAGCGCGAGCGCGCGACGCGCGAACGGGAACGATGAGGGGGTGATTGCTAAGGAAACGAGGCGTCGGATCTCACACCTCGAGGGCGTCGGCGATGGCGCGGGCGAGGGATAATACCTCGAACGGCTCGGCGTCTCGAACGGCCTCGACGGTTTGTGGACACGAATCGGTGATCCAAAAGTTTGAGAAACCCTGGCCGCCGGCGCCGGTGGAGGTGAAACGTTTCCAGGAGGCATTGGGGAAAACGCCGTGAGTGGCGTAGGCGGACACCTTGGCGGCGCCGAGTCGGTGCAAGAGCTTTTGACACTCGATCAGGGTGGAACCGGATTGTACGAGATCGTCCACGATAACGACGTGGCGCCCGATCGGTTCGCCTTCCTTGAGCTTGACGATGCGCTTGGTGCCTTCGCGGACTTTGGTGCAGACGATGCACTCGTAACCCGCGGCGGCGAAGAAGGAGTTGAATCGCTTGTACGCTCCCTCATCTGGGTACGCGATGACGACGTTGTTCGAGTCTTCGAGCTCGTTCAGACGGTCGAGCAAGAGCGGTATGCCGCTTTCGAAGCATGGCAAGATGCTGTCGCCGAAATAAAATCGCTCCTGAAGAGCGTGAATATCGAAAATAATCGTGCTCGTCGGGCCCCCGCGCGAGGGCGGAATGTTGCTCAAAATCCGCGCCAACGTCACCGCGGTGGCGACCTCGCCCTCGCGTACCACTCGCTCGGCGGTGCCAGTTGGAAAAAACGGCAGCACGAGCGTGAACGATGCGACAAACATCTTGGGCAGCGAGTATATGATGCTCAACTGCTCAAAGATGACCTCGGGCGTGTGAAACGAGCCTAAAAACGCCACGTGCCGATCCCGCACATCGTACGCGTCGTTGATGAACAAGTCTGGAAACCCATCGGGGAATGTGCGCCAATCAATCTGTCCGAGTTCGACCATGTGATCGCTCTCCTCCGCCACCTTTCGCGCCAAAGGCTCCATCTCTTTACTGTAAAACAACACTGGAAATTTACGCCGGCGCGTAAACGAAGCCTCGTCCGCAAACTTCGGTCTCGTCAGCCGCGTCGTCCCCTCACCGCTCGTCGCCCCTTCACCGTTCTTCCCATTCACTCCATCCTTCGCTTTCGCCTGTTTACTCACCCTAGGCGCGATCATGGGCTTCGGTTCCATCCCCGCGCTCGCCGCCGACCCTCGAGTCGACGCCGTCTCTCGCTCCACCTCCGCCTCCACCACCGCGCTCACCGCCTCCACGCGCAGCGCCTTCTTCATCAAACTTTTCGTCTTCGTCTTCACCTTGGCCTCTTCCGCCTTCTTTATCTTTCCACTCGTCGCCGCGTTCGCCGCGCGCGCGATAACCTTCGTCCCGCGCCGCGTCGCGTCCGCGTTCGCCGCCACCACCACCGCGCGTTCGCGCGCGCGCTCGTCCGCGGCGAACCCTCGCGCGCACGGTCTCGTATCGCGTCCTCGCGCGCCGTTCGCTCGCCCGCGCGCCGCCGCGCGCGCGACGGCGCCGCCGCCGACGCCCCGGGACAACATCGTCGTCGCTTTATCCGCGCACCGCGCCGTCCGCGCCGCGCCGTCCGCGCCGCGCGTCGATCGACGACGCGCGCGCGTTACGCGTCCACCTCGAGCGCGCGCGCGAGGGCGGCGACGAACCGTGCGCGACGCGCGAACGCGCGCGAGAGTGCCGAACGGCGCGTCACTTCGCGTCGCGTCGTCATGGCTTTCGCGCCCGCGCGCGCGCGCGCGGCGCTCGCGGCGTCCACGAGCGCGTCCGCGGGACGCAGCGCGCGTCGCGCCGCGTCGTCACGGCGCGTCGCGACGCGCGCGCGGTCGCGCTCGCGCGAAAACGGACGAAGAAGTCGACGTAATCGGCGGGACGCGTCCACGCGAGCGTCGAAACATCGGACGCGCGAAGCGACGGCGATGCCGACGGCGATGCTGGCGCGCGTCGGCGACATCTTACGCGCGGGCGCGCGCGTCGCGTTCGTCGCGAGCGATTCGTCGAGGAGCGAAGGTTTGGTCGAGGCCGTGGGCGCGCTCGGGCCGACGTACGCGAAATTCGGGCAAGCGCTGTCGTCGCGCGGCGACATCGTGGGCGAAGACCTGGCGCGAGCGCTGCGCGGACTGTGCGATGACATGCCGGCGTTCAGCGATGAAAGAGCGGTGGAGATCGTGCGGGAGGATCTGGGAGCGGAGGGAGAGGCGGTCGCGGAGGCGGTGCGCGCGGCGGGCGCGCCGCGCGCGGCGGCTTCGTTGGCGCAGGTGTACAAGGCGACGTTAGACGGGGAAACGGTGGCGATAAAGGTGCAGCGACCTGAAATTAGGGAGATGGTGGACGCGGATGCGGCGTTGTTACGGCTCGGAGCGAGCGCGGTGGAGCGCACGGGGAAGGTGAAGGCGCGCGCGCTGGACGCCGTGAATGAATTTTGCTCGCGATTATACGAAGAGATGGATTTCAGACGCGAAGCGGCGAATTTGATGCAGTTCAACGCGCTTTACGGTGAGAACGGCAGCGCGGCGAAATCGTTGCCCAAGCCCGGGATCGTGGTGCCGCGATTGATTGACAAGTACGGCGTGGGCGAGCGCGTCATCGTCATGGAATGGATTGAAGGCGAAAAGTTAACCGCCGGGCGAACGGGCGCGGTGAACGCGGACGACTTGCACTACGTCAAGCTCGGTATTTCGTGCACGCTGAGCCAGCTGATAGAGACTGGGGTGATGCACGCCGATCCGCACGGCGGGAACATTTTAAAATTGCCCAACGGCGGTTTGGCGTACTTGGATTTCGGTCTCGTGTCCACGGTGCCGCAACAAGTGCGCGATGGTTTAGTCGCCGCCGTGGCGCTGTTGATCTTCAGCCGCAATTACGCTGCGGTAGGTCGACTATTCGGCGAACTCATGCTCATTCCGCCCGAAGTACTCGAGGACGAGAGCGAGATGCGCGCGCTCGAGTCGGCGCTCGAGGACGCGGCAAACGCCACGCTGAAATTTCCCGAGGGCGGCGGCGTCCCGAACGTGCGTTTCGACCAACTCCTCGGCGCTCTCGTCGCCTTGGTTCCGCGCTTCAAGTTCGTCCTACCGCCGTACTTTTTGAACAACGCACGCGCGTTGGGCACGCTCGAAGGCATGGCAAAATCCGCCGACGCAAACTTCAACATCTTGGCCGAGGTCTATCCGTACTCGATGAAGAAATTACTCGCCAACCCCGAAGGTTCGCCCGTGATTCGTAAAGTCATCCGCCAGCTCGCCACAGACGAGCGCACGCGCTCGCTCTCCATCCACATGCTCTTCGCCATGCTCCAAGACGTCTCCCTGCTCGCCTCCACGCCTCGATTCCGCGTGGCGCTCGACGCCCTCCGCGAGCGCGAAGGTCGCGTCCTTTTATTCGAAGTCCTCGCCTGCGAGCTTCGAAACGCGCTCAATCGCGCGAAATCAAATTTCATGCGTTTGTTTTCCCGCCGCTCTAGCGATTTCGTAGCCTTGGCGTAGAACATTCGCGTCGAATCAAACCTTTTGCGTTCATTCGCGGCGCCAAATTTTGCATTCTTGGATTGATTCAGTCCCCCCGCGTCATTCGTCGCCGCGCCCGTCGCCATGCCGACCTCGGACGACGTGACGATCGAGAACGTGCGAGAACCGCACGTGGGTAATCGCGCGTCGCCGTACACGGCGTCGAACGCTCACGCCGTGCGCATCGGCGGCGTTCCGACGGATTCCAACGGCACAAACAACGACAGCGATTATTCGCGCGCGTGGCGCCCGTCGAGCTCCCCGAGCGCGTCTACGGCGTCGAGAACGTTTGATTACAAACCCACGACGCACACGCGGTTCGAAACGTCGTCACCGACGAGCGATGGGGCGCAGTTTACGTTTTTGGAGCAGTTGCGGCGAGACGCGGCTGGACGCGGCGGCGGCGGTACGATCGGTGATGCGACGCGGTACGAGCCGAAGACGACGTTCAATCACGGGTACGCGAATCACTGGGACGCGCCCGAAAGTGGGAGCCCGGTGCGGGACGTGGTGACGAGCATCGGGGCGATCGGGACCTTGGCGGCCGGGAACGTCGCGGCGCCGGCGGACGTCGGGACGCGAGAGGCGAGGCGAAAGGAGGCGATGGAGTACGATTTCAATTGGCGCGAGAAAGAGATCGGGATTGAAACGACGCGTGTGGGCGTCGGGGCGACGGCGCCGGTGGCGCCGGTGGCGGTACCCGAGGCGTCGTTTGCCGCGGCGTCGCCAAATTTTTCAGAGGCTTCGTATTCGACGCCGAAGAAACCTTCGCCGCCGCCGCGCGAGAAAGTCGCGGTGAAGGCGAAGAAGGAAGATTCATGGTCATTTCCCGTCGCCGATCGTAGAGACGAAGCGCGCGATGAGGTGCAGCAAGATGTTCGATTCGCGCGCGTGGCGTCGCCGGAGCAGAGCGAGCCGTTCGTGTCGCCGACGTCGAGCGCGTCGACGAGATCGCCAGCGCCGTGGTCTCCTTCGCCCGTGCGCACGCCGCTCGGAACGAGGATTCCCCCGAATTCGCCCGCGAGCGCACGCACGCGGAAAAATTTAGAGCAGCAGATGCGTCGCGCCGCGGCTTGGGCGGCGGGTGAGGACACGCTCATTCGTCGCCGCCAACACGAAAAGGGCATCAACAAAGTGCTCAACGCCAAACGAGGATTCGGGGCGAAGATGTATCGCTTAGCCGTGGCGGTTGGACACGTAAAGGCGTTCATGAAGTCTTTAGATAGCGCGCGTGTCGAGAAAGCGCACGGTGGTGGTGCAAAACTCGCCATTGTGGCGCTGTGTGCCAACGCCGGTATTCAAGCGGCGCACAGTGTCGTCTTGTCGCTCTCTGCGAAGCTCGGCGAAAAGTTTATGCGACGCGTGGCGATTCCCCAAGCCATCGCTCGTCGTGCCGCACCATTGCTGCTTCCCGCCACCCTAGCCTCCATGGGAAGAACCGACACTGATAGTGCGCGAGGCGTCATCGCCAACGCCGCCGCCGCCATCGTTCCGCCGCTGAGTTTGGCGACGTTCATTGGCGCTTTGTGGCCGATTCCAGGCGGTGCCATCGTCGGCGCTCCGCGCGAACACTATGGAATGATCAACCACGACGTCTTCCTCGACGCATTTCCGTGGGTGAACGGCATCCTGCGACGATTGCACCCTGCGACGAACGCCCTCGCCATCTTGGCTTCCATAGAGCTCATGTCCACGGGCGAGGTGCACGCGGAGAACGGCGCGTTGGCGCTCATTGTCGCGAGTATTTTAAGCTTCACCTTGGCTCCACCGACGAACAGAGTCACGATGAACTTCCGCGAGGTCCGTGCGGCGACACAATTGGTCTTCATGTTGAGTTTATCCCACGCCGAGTGCGCGTGGCGCGAAGCCTCGGTGTGGCGCCGCTATCTGACCAAGCGTCAAGGCGGACTCGAAGGCGCAGCAGCGATCGATCGCAAACAAGGCGGCGCGCTCGCTGGAATCGGTGGTTTCACCCGCGCCGCTGCGCGAATGCCCAGGCTCAATCGTCGCCCAGCCGACACCCGCAAGCCAGCGCGTAAGAGCGCACCGAAACCCAAGCCCGCGCGCCACGCCAAGCCGACTACGAAAGTCGCGGCGCGTCCGGCCAAGTCCAAACCCCAACCCAAATCGAAGCCTTCCCGCACCGTCGCGAGGAGATCTCGCGACGACGATGATGACGACGATTTACTCGAACGCATCCAGCAGCGCCTCCCCGTGATCGGGCCCGTGCTCATCATCCTCGGCGGTTTCGTCTTTTGATTCGCGCGCGCCACGCGCCGCGCGACGCGTCCCTCATGTATCATCAACACCCAGCCATCGCGCGCGCCATCGCACATCCAGGACGCACCGCAAAGTTTCTGTATCCCGATCCCGCGCAAGGTCGCGTCCATTCGCGCGCACAGCGCGCGTCTCGATGTCGCGCGTTCGCCGCCGCGATTCAAACGCCGCCGAGCTGTCGCCGCGTCCCCGCCGCGCCCGTCCGTCCTCAAACCGCGCCTCGCTCGCGAGTCGCTCGCGGCGACGCGCGACGAACGCGTCCAGCGCGTCGTCGTCGATGTCCTCGCGCGCGCGCGCGGACGCGCGCGTCGGCGGCGCCGTCGCGTCGTCGTCGTCGCGGCGGCACCGCGACGGCGAAAAACCGCTTCGCGACGCGACGAACGCGCGCGCGAGCGCCGAAATCGACGCGCGCGACGTCGAGGCGTTCCTCGCCGACGCGGTCGACGATGCGCGCGGGCGCGAGGACGCGAAACGACGGCGCGTGAGGGACGAATGGGACGATGCTGACGCCGACGACGACGCCGCGGCGCGTTGGAAAGTCGCGGCGAGCGACACGGACGCGGACGACGACGACGACGCGTCGAGAGGCGCGCTCACGACCATGCTCATCGATGCGCATCGATCGCGGGCGAATGGGCGAGGACGAACGGATGATGGGTCGGCGAGCGAACGCGACGACGAAATCGAACGCGCCGCCGACGAGGACGAGGAAGGATTTGAAATATCAGACGGTGAGGTGTCGTTGCACAGCGAATCGAGTCAAGATCGGACGCGAGGGGTGAAATCGTTCGCTGTGGCGGACGTGGTGAACGAGCGATTCGGTAAGGGGAAGCGAGGGATGGTGAGACGAACGGCGTTTGGAAAATCGGTGGAGGACGTTTTGAGCCGAGGACCGGCGGTTTCGTGGGATGAAGATGATTTTGATGACGATGACGATGACGATGAGAACGAGGCACATGATCACGCGTCTTCGCCGGTGCGTGAAAGCGAGTCACCGGGCGTCGTCGTCGTCGGAGAAGTTGAGGCGTCGCCGGCGAGACGGCGTCGCGCCGTTCCGCCGAGCGAGGCGGTGAGTCCGACGGTGCTGTTGGTGCGCGACAACTCGACGGGACGGCGGACGCAGACGTTTGGGGAGATAAACAAGTCGGCGCTCGCTCGCGACAACTCGACGCAACCTCGAATTACGACGGTGTTCACGAAGGCGGCGGCGCCGTGGAAATTCGATCATCGTGTCTTCGGCGATCGAGCTCCGACGACGACGGCTGACAACACCACGCTGGCTGCATTCGAACGCTCCAACGACGACGATTTGGAGTGGACTGCGGCGGTGGAAGAAGCAAAAGTAGAAGGCTTGCGCGTGCTCGAAAAGGCGATGAAGGATTTCGTCAGTCGCCGGAGCGTGGGTCGCGTCGGCGCATCAGCGCGAACGCCAGGCGACTCGAATGAGATGACGCTGGACGAAATAGACGGTTGGGGACACGCGATGGCACTTCTCGAGCGTGCTGATGGACTTTGGACGGGACTTCGAGAGACTTTACCGAAATTGGTGGAGGCCGAACGCGAGACGATTAGAAAGGCTGCCAAGCTCGAGCGAGACACGCTTCTCGACGACAGCAGTCACGCAAGATCGCTCGAGGTGGCGTGGGAACTTACCTTTATCGCCGCAAAGCTGTGGTACAGCAAAGGTTATCAACTCGAACACGCAGTGGGCACGGATTGGGCAACGCAGGCGTGGGCTGTCGTCGGTTGGTTGTTGGACGAATCTCGCGTCGCGAGCTTTCCAGTAGAGCCCAAGAGCGGGATCGTGCCGCCTACACACTTCAGCCAGGAAGAGTATACGCAAGCGATTTGCGAGCGCATCGCAGAGCTTGTCGCGTGGTGGCCGCGATGCACGGCGGATAGACATCCAGTGCGAGTGCTGTGGAAACTCGTTCACGGCGCGAGTGTGAATTCAGGCGCCGCGCAAGACTGGCGCTTGACGGCACGAAAGTCCGCTGCGTGTTGTCAAGCGTGCATGCCCTTGGTGTGGCGACCGTATGATGAGTCCTTCAAAGCTGCAAACGCTCGGTTCGTGACTGGTACGGCGTGTGAGGCGTTGTATCGCGCGCTCGGCGATCATCTCGCAAAGTGCGCGTGCGAGCACAAGGTTTTACGCCGCGAGCTCGGCAAATGGCTTCCCGACGCTCGCTTGAGCAAAATCACGGATGAAGTGTGTGCGTACAAGAATAGCGACAATGAATTCAGGGCATTGGGAGGACACACCTTCCCTTTGTCTCCAGCGGCGCTGCGTCTCCAGCATCGCGCAAGCGTCCACATCGAACTGTTTCGCGCTTGCGCGCAATCTTCTCTGGATGATCAAGCCATGCTTTGCTTGAAGCAAATCTTCACCTCGCTCGCATCGCAGATCAATTGTAGAGACGACCCCGCACCCCGGTGCATCTTACTGCGCGCTGTGACGACATGCCTCGGAATTTGGCTTGCTCGCGGGGCGACGAGCAGCGAATGGGGCCGAGCGAAACCAGCAGAGGAAGCAGTTCGAGCAATGACAACGTTGGCCGACTGTCAAAAAATGACGGGAGCGCTCGAACCATCGATACCAGGGACCACTCACGCGTTTGCCGACGGAGCGGTGATCGCCGAAGCGTCCGCGGCATGGGCCACGGCGTTCGCTGTACTCGGCTGCGCCGCCACCGAATGCAGAAACGAGGGGCTCGAAACTCTGGGCGCGCTTGACAAGCGTGCGCTGTCAAGTGATTGGCGAGAGCGCGTGTTCACGTCAAGGTCTCTCGCAACGATATATTCTCCTGGTTCATTTTCGGATAAGTACGGTTTGAAAGACTTCGACTTAACGTTGTGCTCGTGGTTGGCGTTTGCGGCGGACTCTGTCGCCGGCGGCGCCGCGCCGCTGGCCGTTGCGTTGTGCGCGCGAAGCGAGCTTTTGACAATGAATCAACAAGCCTCTCCAGTACCGACCGTAGGTTGGTCGCAATCTAAAGGAGGCGCCGCCGTTGCGGCGGTGTTACGCGGGAAAACGAAGATTGGCGGCGAATCTCACGTCGTCGCCGCCGGCGAGCGACCGGGAGCGCTCTTGACATCGAAAGAGGGTATTTTTCGCGCTGCGGTCGCAACACTGGTGACGAAAGAGCTCAACAAGCCGGATGTGAAAAGTGACGTGCGCGTAGTCTCTACCATGCGTCGCATCGCCCTCGCATTGCCTGCTCACTGTGTCGGGCTGTACAAGCGGCAAACTCGAGCACGCGACGGCTCACACGAGTCAAACGCGCCGTACGCGCGCATCATTGGCGCTTTAGTTCGAGAGATGGCCACACATTGTGCCTCGATAATTCTTCTCGCCGACACGCAGTCGGCGGAAAATATTCGTGATCAAGACACGACGTTCGCGCTTCCTCGTCTTTCGCCCTCGCCTCCGTCGACGGCGTGGTTTTGGGGTTCGAGAAACGAACGTTCGCCTCTGGGTGAGCTCCTGGCGACGAACTTGGAAGCGTCCGAGCGAGACGTCTTTCGCGCGCATTTGTGCGCCATCGATGACGCGATGAAGACGGCGCAGAGAGATTCAAACGAGCGCGTCCTTGCGGTGACACAGCGACAGCTCGCCATCGCCACGTTCGGCGTCCTCGAAGCCATCACTGGGACTCCAAATTCACGCGCGCGCGAGCGCTCGCTCGTCGAATCCCTCGCGAAAGCGTTACAGGGAATCGGTAACAAACCATTCGGCGTCGTCGGCGATGTTGCGATGAGGCGGTATCTTCCACACTTTGTCCTCTCTGCGCTCAGAGCGCCGCAAAAGTGCGCGGCGAGACGAGTCATCACGTCGGTCGAATTCATGTGCGACTTGATGACGAACGACGAAGACGAAAGCCACGCCATCGCGCCTTCTATGTTGTTGAGTTCGATGGCCTTTCCGCTCATCGTCATGGTGCACGAGGCCACGGACTCGACGAGATCGGGCGACCATCACGCCACGGCGAGCGTCGCCGCAGTGTTGACGGATATTTTGGTCCCGCTATTTGGGGGTCGACGAGCGGCGCGCGAGGTCGAGAACAAATCCGCGACCTCGTCTTCGACGACGACGACGACGACGACGGTGTCAAAGCAGCGAAAACGTCAGGAGCGATTGCAACCTCATCCTCGACCGCTGCAAAAACCGTCGTCGACTCGCGCGCGCTTTCCGTTTCCCGGAGCGCGCGCGCAAGATTTGCCGCAGGAGCCGCGGAGACCGGTGACGAACGTACCCACATCAATCTCTGTCGCCGTGACCGGAACCGCGCCGAACGTTCAGGACAGAACGATTTTGCTCGACGCGGCGTTGAATTCAAACGCCGTGTGGCGCGTGACGCGAGCGTACGCCGCGGCATCGGTATCGTTTCTCGTTCGCGCCGCTCTGGCGTCGCCGGCGAGTCGAGAGCAGAATCAAGTGTCGGTCAATTTGTTCTCAAAATCGAAAGATCGCTCGCCTCGCGCGCTTGAGATTGAGCGATTGAAGGCAGTGCTCGCCACGGCGCAAAAGTTGAACGACAAATCCGTCGCTCTCGAGCGCAAAGAGGCGGAACGCGCATTGAGCGACGCGCTCGCGCCGCTTCCGGAAACCGCCGTCGTTCGCGAGTCGTGTGATCTCGGCGACGTGCGTTGGGGTGACCCATCGTCGACGCCGGCGCTCGCGCCGAACGCGTTCTACGTGGAAGAAAGCGCGAGCGAACGCGGGCGGGCACTTCTCGTCGCGGCGACGAAATTCCTCGCGCAGTGCGCTTCATCCACCGATGATCGCGCGCGCGACGAAGTATCGCGGCGCGTCGAACACATCGAAGCCGCGGTGACGTTCCTGCTCGATCCCGAGGCGATGAAAACATCCTCATCCAGCGCCTCCGTGGCGTCGGCGCTCAGGGCACTCTCACGCGCACTCGGATCGAGCGTTCGCGCGCTACCGGCGCGCGAACGCCGATGACAAACGCGTCGTTTGTTATAGAGCGATGAGAAGTTGAGCCGTCTTCTCGCCGCGATTAGTAGTAGCACGGTTTTTGTAGCATAATCTAGAGAGTTAGTCAAAGTAGCGCGGTCGCACAGCCTGCTGGCGACTGTTTCTTAATTTCATTAGGGTCATTAGGGTGTGTGTTCGTAATGACAAACGAGCTAAATGGTCCGTTGCTAAGACGCTTATTCGTCGTCGCCGCCTTGCACCACGGGCGCGCCGCGGGTGAGCCAGTCGTCGAAATCTTCGAAAAGTTCGCCTTCGTAGTTGGAGTCCACCTTCATGGATTCGTAGAACTTTTGGCCAACCGCCGAGCGCGCAGTGGCGCTCTTCTTCGCCTTAGCCTTGGAGCGCTCCTCCTGCGCGCGAGCTTGCATCTCGCGAGCGACCTTGGCGTACGGGTTGAGGCGTTCCATGGCGGACTTGTTCTTGAGCGGGTTGCGCTTGAGCGGCGCGTGCGCGCGCGTAGCACCAACCTTCGGCGCGTTGACGGCGCTTTGAACTTCATCAGAGTTGATGAGACGCGCCAAGTCGGTTTGCGCCATGATGTTCGTCGGCGGCTTCCAGCCCTTCTTGGACGCGCTCTTCTTGGACGCAGTGCCAAAGATGGAGTCGAGCTTGTCGAAGGCACTCTTGGTCCAGATGATGAATCGGCCGACGTGTCCACCCGGGGCGAGCGTGAGCAAACCGAGGCGGTCGACGGAGCACAATTCCACACCCGGAATGTTGCGGAACGCGCGCGTGACGCCGTTGTCCTCAGAGTACACCACGAGCGGGCCTCGGCGTTGGACGTAACGACGGTTACGCATCTTACCCTTACCGGAACGAATGTTACGGCTCGCCTTGACCTTTTCGACGTCCGCGTACGCACCGAGTTGCTTCAACAATTCAACCGCCTTGGCCGTCTTCTTGATGGAGCTCGCGCTGTCGTCGACGACGAGCGGCACCTCCGGAACGCCCTCGACGCGGTGACCGCGCGCGAGCAAAAGCGCCGGCACGGCGGACGCCGCGAGCGCAGAGCACACCGCATATCGCTTCTCCTTCAAGTTCACGCGTCGGTGCCAGCGGCGCCACACCTTGGTCGGCGCGAACATGCGACCGCCGCGGCACATGTTCCCGAACGCCCCTTGACCGGCGCGGTGCGTACCGCCGCCCGGAACGCGCGGAATACGAGACACGGCGCGACCGGTACCCCAGGATTCAGCCGCAGTTTGGTGCCTGTTCGTTTAAATCGATCTTTCGTCAGTCTCTCGTTCGAGTTCGCTCGCGCCGCGCCGCGCCGTCGTCGTCGTCGCGCGCCTCCGAAACCCTCTCTGGTGAGGGTTCAGACGCCCGCCGAGGTCGCGATGGATCGCGCGTTCGCGTCGTCGACGCACCCAGCTCGGTTGTACACCGCATACGCCTATCGCGATCGCAAAAACGACGCGCGCACATTCGTCAGTCATCGCTCTCTCGTTCCCGCGCCCTCGTTCGCGTCGCGCGCGCGTCCACGCGTCGCCCTCGTTCGCATCGCGCGGTCGCGTCGCGCTCCGCCGCACCTGACGGTTGTTCTTGTTCAGCCCCGTGTGCACGGCGTTGACGATGTCCGGACGAATCGGGGAGAGGAAGACTTCGGGCAGGGCGCTCGTGGCGCCGTTGCCGCCTTGGACGGAGACCACGGGGAGCGCGGCGGGCATCGTGCGCGTCGCGAAAGGCCGATCGCGCACGCGCGTTAGGGCTTTGGCGCGCGCGACGGTCACGAAAACCCGTCCCGATTTGGTCACATGTTACGTATGCGTTTTCAGTGAGGCGGGCGTTTTATTTCACTCGACGCGCGCGAGACGACGCCGCGGTCGGACGCGTCGCGATCGACGTCCGAACGCGCGTCCGGTGTCTACATTTTCGACTAAGCTACGGCTCTACTTCTGCGCGGCGCGCGCCTGCGCGAGCGCCGCGCGCAGCGCCTCGGTCTCGGCGCGCAAACCGTCGACGAGGACGTCGCGCGCGTCCGTCGGCGGCGACGTCGCGGGCGCGCTCGCGGGCCTCGCTCGCGGCGTCGATCGACGACGGCGAAGGTCGTCCGCGCCGTCGCTCTCCGCGGTGGCGACGCGGAGTCGCCACTCGAGCTCTTGGTTCGCCTCGTCGAGTCGTCGCGCCTCGTCGCGCCAGCGTCTCCGCTCTCGCGTCGCCGCGCGCCACCGCGCGGTGACGAACGCGAGCGCGAGCGCCGTCGCGCACGTCGCGGCGTCGACGCTCGCGAGCGCGTCGGCGGCGCGCGAGACGGCGTCGTCGCGCGTCGACGCGGTCGTCGTCGCGAACGTCGCGGTCGGCGCCAACGCGCGGGAATCGTCCGGCGCGCCGCGCGTCGTCGCCGTCGCGCGCGTCGCGCGGCGCGCGCGCGAGGGCGAGACGCGCGCGTCGGCGCGCGCCGTCGCGCGCGCCGTCGCCATCGCGCGCGGCGTCGCGCTGTGCGGAAGACGACGGATGGATGGATGGATGGATGGACGAATGGATGGATTCGGCACGACGCGACGCCGCGCGGCGACGACGGCGCGCCGCGACGCGACGCGACGCCGAGCGATGTCCGCGGACGCCGCGCGCGAGCCCTGGGCGCGATCGTACGCCGAGGCGACGGTGAAGCACGCGAAGCCGCGACGCGAAGACGATGGAGATCGATCGGCGCCGACGCGGTTCGCGTACGGCACGGCGGGATTCCGAACGACGGCGACGGCGTTGCGATCGACGTGCTTTCGAGCGGGCGCGTTCGCCGCGGCGCGAGCGATGGCGCACGGGGGGAAGACGACGGGGATGGTGGTGACGGCGAGCCACAACCCGGCGTCGGATAACGGCGTGAAGCTCGTGGAACCGTCGGGAGGGACGCTGCCGATGGCGCTCGAGAGCGTGGCGGAGATGTTAGCGAACGCCGAGGACGGGGACGCGGAGACGCAGGTGCGGGCGCTGCGAGAGGCGATGGCGACGGCGGCGCCGGCGGACGCGGCGTCGGCGAACGCGTCGGCGCGCGTCTTCGTGGCGAGAGACACGCGAGAGAGCGGACGCGCGCTCGCGGACGCGACGCTGGCGGGCGTGCGCGCGATGGGCGTCGAGGCCGTCGATCGCGGGATCGCGACGACGCCGCAGTTGCACTATTACGTGTATTGCGCGAACGTCGGCGCCGACGACTCGGAGCGCGCGTATTACGATCGCTTGTCCGCGGGATACGCCGCGCTGACGGAGAGGGACGAAGACGAGGACGAAGACGACGATCACGGCGCGACGGTGGTGATCGATTGCGCGGACGGCGTGGGCGGTGTGAAGTTGTCGTCGCTCGGCGAAGCGGTGGCGCCGTACGGGCTCGCGTTTGATTTGCGAAACCGAGGCGACGAGCCGACGTCGTCGCTGAACGACGGCGTCGGTAGCGATTTCGTGCAAAAGGGAAAAACTATCCCGACCCGCGGAGGTTTTGAAAACTTGCCCGCGGGCACGCGGTGCGTGTCCATCGACGGCGACGCGGACCGACTGGTTTATTTTCAAACGACGGCCGCTGGGGGCGTCGATTTGGTCGACGGCGATCAATTGGCGGTGCTCATCGCGTGCTGGATGAACGCGCGCGTCAAAGAAGCGGCACCGTATTTGAATGACATCACCGTGGGCGTCGTGCAAACGGCGTACGCCAACGGAGCGTCGACGGAGTTTTTGACTCGCGAGCTCGGCGCGGCGCCGGCGTGCGTGCCGACGGGGGTGAAACACCTGCACCATCGAGCGGAGGAATTCGACATAGGGGTGTACTTCGAATCGAACGGCCACGGGACGGCTTTGTTTTCCCCGAGCGCGAGCAAGGCGATCGAGGACGCGACGGTGGAGGCGCTGGTGGCTCGCGACATGCCCGCCGTCAAGGCGCTCTTGGCGTTGACGAACGCGCAGCGGGTCATCAATCCCTCCGTGGGCGACGCCATGAGCGGCATCTTACTCGTCGAGGCCATATTACGGCGAACCGTCAAGGCGCCTCGTTTGGGATCGTTTTACAAAGATTTGCCCTCGAGACAAACCAAAGTCGTCGTCGCGGACAGGACGAAGATTCAAACCTTTGACGCCGAGCGCCGCGTCGCCGAGCCGGAGGGTCTCCAGGACGCCATCGACGCCATCGTGCGAGCGTCGAACGACGCTCGATGTCGCGCGTTCGTGCGTCCGAGCGGTACGGAGGATTGCGTTCGCGTCTACGTCGAGGCGAGCGAAGAGACGCGCGTCGAGGAGACGACGAGGGCGATCGTTCGAGCCGTCGAGGCGCACTGCGGGTAGTAGTTTTGATTGATTGATTGATTGATTGTAATCCAGTGTCGATTCGAATTGAGAGAGCGTTCGTTCCGGCGACGTCGCGGGATGACCGCGCGCTTCTTCTGGACGCCGACGTCTACTACGCTTCAACCCATAACAAACATCGATCGCCAGCGCGACGATCGGTGGGGACGATTTTAGCTTATTTCTGTCATCATTAGCCGACGTAGCTCAGTTGGTAGAGCGCAAGCCTCTTAATATATGAGGTTTCCCGATGAATATCGGGTCCGAAAAAATAAATCCGAGCGAAGCGGGGAGTTCGCGCTCCCAATCGCATTCTCAGGTTTCGCGTAGCGAAAGCTTGTGGTCCAGGGTTCGAGCCCCTGCGCCGGTACGATTCTTCTTTTTGGTTTTTGAATTATTCACCTCACTGATTTCGTACCCGTCAGTCCATGCGTGCATCGGCGATCCACGTGTTGACTTGACTTCGCTTCGTGTGGTGTGTTTTATTACAAAAGAAGTCCACGTCTGAAATCTGAAATTATTTTACACGCGCACGACGGCGAACTCGTCGGCTTCGCCGTCCATTTCCCGGTGCGTCGATGATGTGCGATCGGAAGTATCCAAAACAGCGGACGCACCAAAAGAGGGCCGCCGAGGCCGCTCTGGGTCCGTCGTCGTCGTCATCATCATCATGACTTTCGGCACGAAGACGAACGGCGACGTCGCGCCGCGCTTCGTCGTCTCGCCCGGATGGGGGTCCTCGCTCGCCTTCGCGACTACCCCAAAAATTCCGAAAACGCCGCTGATGTACGCCAAAACGACGGCGACGCGCCTCGTGGCGCTCACGGCGGCTCGAAACGCCGCCGCGCGCGTCATCGCTCGCCGCGACTCGACGTCGAGCGCCCTTTGAATCATAAACTCACCGTACGAAGCGTACCCCTCGAATGCGAACGGGACGTTCCAATTCGTTCGTGAACGCCAAAACCAACGATACGCGAACGCGGTTCCATCGATCGCGTACCGCGGACGGAACGCCGCGATGGCGACGTTCCAGGCAAAGTATAATCGAGCGGAAATGGCGAGCATGAAAATCGCCGCCCCGAGCGCCTTCGCGACGCGGTGCGCGCGAACTCTGGTCGTATAAGACGACATCACGTCTTCGACGTCCACCAAAGAGCTGGCAATTTTCTCAACCGTGTCGCGCAAATCGGCTTCGGTTCTCGCTTGCACGACGGGCGAATCCACGTCGTCGTCGAACGTCAACGTCGTCGCCGGCGTGTTCATCGGCGTCGGCGCGCGTCGCTTGGAGACGTCCAACTCTGACGGCGATATCGCCAGCTGTGCGAGCGATTTGAACACGTTGAACGTCTCGTTCACGCGCGACAGCCTTCCTCGCTTGCTCGACATCACCACCGTGACGTCGCCCGTGGAATCCGACTCGAGTTCGGCGTCGTCCACCGACGCCGGCGACATCATCGCGCTCTCGTCCTCGAAGTCAAACGAAATCTCCGCCACCTCCGCTTCCTCCTCCGGTTCATCCACCTCCACGAGCGCGCGCACCCGCGACGCGTGCTTGGCGCTCATCGCCCCCGGCGTCGACCCCGCCAAAAACGTGTTGCATCGCGTCGTCGGCGACGTCATCGTCGCGTTCGCATCCACCGCGGCGAGCGCTCTCCGAGGCGACGCGCTCGTTTTTTGACCCTTCGCTCGTCGCGCGGTCGCGTTCTCTTCGTCCGCGGCGCCACCGCGCCGCGCCCATCCGTCCTTCGCGCCGTCCCCGTCGTCGTCGTCGTACGTCCGCGTCTCGTCCAGCGCGTCGCGCCAGCTCAACCGTCGACGCGTCGCCTTGGTCGTCGCGCTCGCCATCGTTTCGTTCGCGAAGCGTTCGCGTCGTTCGCGTCGCTCGCGTCGCGCGTCGCGGTGTGCCGCGCGCGTCGTTCGCGTCGATTCGACGATTCGTCGCTTCGTCCCCCTCGCGGCGAAAAAACCGTAACTCTGTCGCCCATCGCCGCGCGAGCCGACCCGGGACGCGCGTCGCGTTCGACCGTTCAGTGACACTCTGCTGCTTCAGCCGTTTGGCTATTTTTTGCCGCGTTCGTTCGCGCGACGCCGCGCGTCGCGCGCCGTCCGATCGCCGACGCCGCGCGCCGACGCGCCGACCGCGCGAACCGTCGGTCGCGCCCGCGCGACGCGCGCGCCGCCGATCGACGCCGCGCCCCGCGCTGGCGAATTTTTTTCAAAAAAACAAAAATTTGAACGACGGCGGCGGCGGCGACGGCGACACACACCGACGGACGATGGCGCCGTCGCCGACGAACGCGAAGAAGCGAAAGACCGCGACCGATGGCGTGGATACGTGCGTCGTCCTCGAC
>Ga0206682_10000759_pt1 | contig 33650 bp, 31 predicted proteins | sample M240m12015metaG_FD_155444 | JGI IMG/M metagenome (GOLD analysis project Ga0206682, IMG submission 155444) | Ammonia-oxidizing marine archaeal communities from Monterey Bay, California, United States - M2 40m 12015 | ecosystem: Environmental > Aquatic > Marine > Intertidal zone | place: USA...
CGACCAACCGAGAGTACTCGGTGTCAGGATCGCCGCCAGGTCGTGCCTTTTGGGCCGTCCTCAAGCTCAATACCCGCCGCCTGTAACTCATCACGGACGGCATCTGCCGCGGCGAAATCTTTACGTGCCCTGGCTTCGAGACGTGCAGCCAGACGCTGCTCAATGTCTTCCGGGGTTAACGCTGCACTCGAGGACGACTCCGTGAACCATTGCTCCGGGTCACTACCCAACAGCCCCATAAGGCGACCCATGGCCAAGAGCTCACCCTTACAGGTGGCCGCTGTCTTTGCATCTGCCTTATTCAAGGCTTTGCAAGAGGCGTGCAATGCGGCAATAGCCTTTGGGGTATTCAGGTCATCAAGAAGCGCTGTAAACGCCGGCGTATCTTCTGGACGGACATCTTCTGGGCATATATCACTCGTATTCCGCAGCGCCTGATAAAAGCTATTCAGCGTTAATTTGGCGTTATCCAGCACTTCTCCTGAGAAATTTAGCGGCGACCTATAATGCGTAGACAGCAGTGCAAAACGAAGCACTTCACCGGGATAAAGGCCCAGCAAATCACGAACAGTGCGAACATTGCCCAGTGATTTGGACATTTTTTCACCGTCCATATCAACGTAAGCATTATGCAGCCAATAGCGGACGAAATCGCCACCGTAACCGCAGCAACTCTGTGCCCGCTCGTTTTCATGATGGGGAAAAATGAGATCTCGCCCTCCCCCGTGAATATCAATAGCATCCCCAAGATGTGCACGAATCATCGCTGAACATTCGAGATGCCAGCCCGGCCGCCCCCAGCCCCATGGGCTATCCCAACCCGGTTCGTCCTCAGCTGAGGGCTTCCAAAGCACAAAGTCTCCGGGACTGCGCTTATAGTCAGCGACTTCGACTCGGGCTCCAGCGAGCATATCCTCAAGGTTGCGACCACTCAGCGCCCCGTAACTAGGCATTGAGGTCACGTCAAAAAGCACATGCCCTTCAGCTGCGTAGGCGTGTCCACGAGCAATGAGCTGCGTGATTAAATCGCGCATGGGCTCAATATTCTCGGTCGCGCGGGGTTCAAGGTCTGGCGAAAGCGCGTTCAACTGCGCCATGTCTTCACGGTACTTATCAGTGAACTCTTCAGTCACCGCGTCAATACCCTCGTTACGCTCACGAGCAGCTGCAATAATTTTGTCGTCGATGTCCGTAATGTTGCGCGCGTAAACCACTGTCGGGTACAACGCGCGAAGCACTCGATAAAGCATATCGAAGGTCACCACGGGGCGAGCGTTACCAATGTGCGCAAGATTGTAGACCGTGGGACCACAAACGTAGAGGGTTATTCTGTCGGGGTCTCGAGGCTCAAACACCTCTTTTTGACCCGTCAAGGTATTGGTAAAACGCAGCTCAGCCATGAGAGTCACTCCAAGTATCTCTCAGACCTATTGTCATATTAAACACAGGCTTTTCAGGGGTGTGATCATAGCGGTCAGCAACAAAATAACCCTCTCGCTCAAATTGGTAGGCCCCCTCCTTCGCAGCTAACGCAGCCGAGGGTTCAATCACGGCGTGTTCTAGTCGAACTAAAGATTTGGGATTGAGCAACGCCATCATATCCTCGGCTTTGCCCGGGTTGGGATCGGTAAAAAGGCGGTCGTAACAGCGAATTTCAGCGCTTAATCCCTCTGTCGCAGATACCCAGTGAATCACGCCCTTAGCCTTAATTCCGTCAGGGGGATCCTCGCCTAAAGTGCCTTCTACGACATGAGCGTAAACATGGGAAACTTCACCAGCGCTGTCGTGATCACATCGATCAGCTTCAATGACATAGCCGCCGCGCAATCTGACCCGCTTACCGATCACGAGCCGCTTGTACTTTTTATTGGCCTCCTCTCGGAAGTCGGCGGCGTCGATATAGAGCTCTGAGGTAAAGGGTACCGAACGAGTACCCATAGCCTGATCTCCCGGATGATTAGCGACCGCCAAAACCTCGGGTCTTTCGCGATTCGTAATCGTCAGCGGTAGTGGGTTGAGGACGGCCATAACCCTTGGCGCCTCGGCATTTAACTGATTCCTAACCGCACTCTCGAGCATAGCGACGTCAACGACGCTATCAGAGCGTGAAGTACCCACTTCTTCACAAAAATGTCGTATTGCCGCCGGTGGATAGCCCCGCCGCCGAAGACCTGCGAGGGTGGGCATTCTTGGGTCATCCCAGCCTTCAACCGCTTTGGAGTCAACCAGTTGTTTGAGCTTTCGCTTGCTGGTCATCGTGTAACTGGTATTTAAACGAGCAAACTCAATCTGCCGAGGTCGGGATGGCACGGGCAAATGCTCGATAAACCAGTCATAGAGGGGCCGATGATCTTCAAATTCAAGCGTACAGATTGAATGCGTCACGCCCTCGATAGCGTCTTCTTGTCCATGAGCAAAGTCATAGGTGGGATAGATCGGCCATGCATCACCCGTTTGATGGTGATGGGCTTTTCGAATCCGGTACAAAATGGGATCTCTCAAATTAATATTTGGGGAGGCCATATCAATTTTTGCGCGCAATACCCGACTACCATCTGGGTACTCTCCAGCTCGCATTCGCTCGAAGAGGTCACGATTCACTTCGATAGAGCGGGATCTATGAGGGCTGTTACGGCCAGCCTCAGTCAAACTACCGCGGTACTCTCGGGCTTCATCAGCGGACAAATCACAAACATATGCATCGCCCTGGTCGATAAGATGCAGCGCCCAGTCATAGAGTTGCTGAAAATAACTCGAGGCATAGCGCACATCTCCGTGCCACTGATACCCCAACCAGCGCACATCCTCTTGGATTGCGTCGATAAAAATCTGACTTTCCTTTTCGGGGTTGGTGTCATCAAAACGCAGGTGACATTCTCCACCAAACTGTTTCGCCAGCTCAAAATTCACTGTTATCGATTTTGCATGACCCAAATGCAGAAATCCGTTGGGCTCAGGCGGGAACCGGGTAACCAGTCGGCGGGCCCCACCTGTGTCAAGATCGGATTGAATCTGGGTCTTAAGGAAATTGCTTCGGGCTTCGGTACTCATGGGTGGCCTCTAAATCGACGGCGCATGATACCAAGGCCTAGCGGAGATCGCAGGCGATTTGGTCGCTTTGGGCTTAGTTACGTAAAAAATTCATCTTCCCCCAACATTACTCCCATCCAGCACCGATAAATTTGGGGGCGTAACGTATCGCACCCGTCCCCTAAACCGTGTAGCATGCGCGCCTTTGATCATCGGGCCAGGAGACATCATGTCTAGCACAGTCATTGAAATGAAAACCACATTTGGCGTTATCACGTTAGAGCTCGATGCCGAAAAAGCACCAAAAACAGTCGAGAACTTCGTGCGTTATGCAACGGAAGGCTTTTACGACGGTACGATCTTTCACCGAGTCATTGACAATTTCATGATTCAGGGCGGAGGTTTTGATGCCGACATGCAGCAAAAAGAGACCGGCGAGCCTGTTGAAAATGAGGCCGACAATGGACTCAAAAACGATCGTGGCACCATAGCTATGGCGCGCACCATGGATCCACATTCTGCAACCGCTCAATTTTTCCTAAACGTAAAAGACAACGACTTCCTGAATCACTCTGGGAAGAACATGCAGGGCTGGGGCTACACCGTATTTGGTAAAGTTACTGCAGGTGATGCTGTGCTGGATAAAATTCGTGCGGTAGAAACTGGGAACAAATCAGGCCACCAGGACGTTCCCAAAGAGACCGTTGTAATTGAATCCATCTCGGTAGCTGCCGCCTGACCCATGGCAACCACGCTGTTCATCAGCGACCTTCACCTCAGCGACAACACCCCTGAGATAGAGGCAGGTCTTTATGCGCTCTTGGAAAGAGAGCATGGCATGGACCGCCTCTATATTCTCGGTGATTTTTTTGAGTACTGGATTGGCGATGACGACGATGCGCCACTCAATCGACGCGTCATCGCGCGACTCAAAGCGGTGAGTGACTCGGGCACCGCAGTATTTGTCGTCCGGGGAAATCGCGACCTTGCTTTGGGTGACGTTTTTGCCCATCAAATCGGCGCTCAATTACTGGGGGACACAACGGTAATAGACCTAAACGGCACCCCAGCACTGATTCTGCATGGCGACACGCTGTGCACCGATGATGTGGAGTACCAGAAGATGCGCGTAGTCTTACACGATCCTAGCTGGCAGGCTGAGATGCTACAGCGGCCCTTATCCGAGCGCCGGGAATTCGCTCAAGGATTGCGAGCCGCGAGCAAAGCAAAGGCTGAAAACGACCCGGATAACATTATTGACGTCAACGATGACGCCGTTGCCGCCAGTTTTTCTGAGCACAAAGTCGGACTAATGATTCACGGGCACACCCACAGGCCTAACCGCCATAGAACTGAAGGTGGCGAGCGCCTAGTACTCGGAGACTGGTCTGCTAATGAAAGCTGGATTATTCGTTCTACGGATAGCGGCTGCCAGCTGGAGCACTATCGGTACTGATATAACTTGCCGAAATTGCCCCCCTGTCGCCTCAACTAAGCGGCAGCGGGCACGCCACTATGAAAACGCAGCTCTTGATCCTCACTTTCAATCAACTCTTTTTCACAGTCGCGCAAAAGGCCTAGGCGTTCATCAACTTCATCGACACTTGCGATTGATTTCGCGAGGGTCAAATAGTCTAAAAAGTGCCGTGACTCACTCTTCAGCAATGAAAAATAGAATTTTGATAGCTCAGCATCGAGATGAGGCGCTATAGCAGCAAACCGCTCACAAGATCTTGCCTCGATAAGGGCACCCAGCAGGAGTGTATCGACTAATCGCTCCGGATCGCGCTTTCTCACTAAAGCATGCAAAGCTCCTGCATAGCGTGAGGCAGTAACCTGAATGTAATCAATGTCGCGCTTTCTCATCAGGCTAAGTACTTGTTCGAAATGCCGTAATTCTTCCCTCGCCAGCCGTGACATCTTATTCATCAGCTCAGGCTGGTCTGTATGCCGATGCAGAAGGCTCATCGCCGTAGCCGCCGCTTTTTTCTCACAGTTAGCGTGATCAATAAGTAGCAAAGACTGCTGGCTCAAGGCCGCAGTAATCCACCCCTTGGGTGTGGCGCAGGGCAAAAAGGCCAGCAGGGCGTCCAAATCTGATGAGGCGGTCAAAGGATCACTCACTTGTAAATAAATCAGGGGTAGCAAGGTAACGCTGGTGATGGGCGTCAGACAAGGACCAAAACTCCTGGTCCACCAATTCACGGAGCTCGGTCAGATTGCATTTACGCCACGACAGATGAATAGAAAAACCAAAAGTCTCGGGCTCTTTGATCTGGCTAGCGCCCGCTTTCAACAATGCAAACAGGCCGCAGTACTGATCGTGTGCGGGATTAAAGCGAATCTGCTGTGTTTGCAGTTGCCAGCGCAAAAGGCCGGGATCAATCACAACGAACTTGTTTTGCACACAAAGGCTTAAGAAGTTGGCCAGCCGCTCATCAACAATGGCTTTTTCAAGTTCGGTGTAGGCATTCCAGTCAATAACCTCGTGACTGAAGCGCTTGCAGCCTCGGCAAACAGCATCACCAATACCGGTAGAACACACGCCAATACAGGGTGTTCTTACCCGGGCTGCTCCAGAAACAGAAGTTTTTCGGTTCAAGGGTCTCGTCATACCCGAAGTCTAGGGTATGGATTGAATGAATGCACAGGATCATCACTTACGAATGTCATGATTTCCGGTCACAAGCTATACTATGTCCCGAAAATTACCTAACGACCTAAGGAGTACCACCGTGCTGGAAGCCTATCGCGCCCACGTTACAGAGCGCGCCCAACAAAATATCCCCGCCAAACCACTCAGTGCCAGCCAGGTCGCCGAGCTGATTGAGCTCCTCAAAAATCCACCTGCGGGGGAATCCGAATTTTTACTGGACCTGCTGTCCACTCGAGTACCGCCCGGTGTCGACGAGGCCGCCTATGTTAAAGCGGGTTTTTTATCTGCAGTTGCCAAAGGTGAAACCCCTTGCGCCCTAATTAGCCCCGAGACAGCGGTTGAACTTCTGGGCAACATGCACGGCGGTTACAATATTGAAACATTGGTGGGGCTGCTGGACGATGCGCAGCTGGCCGAAGCTGCCGCACAACAGTTGAAGCACACATTGCTCATGTTTGAAGCCTTTCACGACGTCGAAGCCTTGGCCAAACAGGGCAATTCACATGCGGCGGCAGTAATGCAAAGCTGGGCTGATGGCGAATGGTTTACCGATCGCGACCCTGTTCCAGAGGCCACAAAAATGGTGGTTTTCAAAGTTACCGGGGAAACCAATACTGACGATCTGTCACCTGCCCCAGATGCTTGGTCTCGTCCCGATATCCCCCTGCATGCCAATGCGATGTACAAAATGACACGCGACGGTCTTGAGCCCGACGAGCACGGCATAACAGGCCCCATGAAACAAATAGCGGCGATTAAAGCGAAAGAGCTGCCAGTCGCCTTTGTAGGAGACGTAGTTGGAACAGGCTCATCCAGAAAGTCAGCCACCAATTCTGTGCTTTGGTTTTTCGGTGACGATATGCCGGGAGTGCCCAACAAGCGCGGCGGTGGTGTTTGCATCGGTAGCAAAGTTGCGCCAATTTTCTATAACACAATGGAAGATGCTGGAGCCCTGGTTTTTGAGGCGCCCGTTGATAATTTAAAAATGGGCGACGTCATTGAAATCCGCCCATATGAAGGTAAAATACTCAACGAAAACAATGATTTACTGTCTGAATTTACTTTAAAATCTGAAGTATTGTTGGACGAAGTCCGTGCCGGCGGGCGCATTAATCTTATCATTGGCCGTGGGCTTACAGCCCGAGCGCGTGAGGCTCTAGGGCTCCCCGAAGGCGACCTTTTCCGCACACCCGAACAACCCGCAGACAGTGGCAAAGGCTTCACGCTAGCGCAGAAAATGGTGGGGCGTGCTTGCGGTATGACCGGCGTGCGACCTGGCACCTACTGCGAACCTCGCATGACAACCGTCGGATCTCAGGACACAACAGGACCTATGACCCGTGATGAGCTCAAAGACCTCGCTTGTCTGGGCTTCTCAGCCGATCTTACTATGCAATCTTTCTGTCATACCGCGGCGTACCCCAAGCCGGTAGATATTTCGACACAGCACACCCTGCCCGACTTCATACAAACCCGAGGCGGTGTCTCACTGCGTCCCGGAGACGGCATTATCCATAGTTGGCTTAACCGCATGCTACTGCCGGATACCGTGGGTACTGGGGGCGACTCGCACACCCGCTTCCCCATGGGAATCTCATTCCCAGCGGGATCAGGACTAGTTGCGTTTGCAGCAGCGACCGGCGTTATGCCCCTAGACATGCCTGAGTCAATATTGGTGCGCTTCAAGGGTGAGATGCAACCCGGTATCACACTCCGAGATCTCGTACATGCCATCCCCTACTACGCGATTCAAAACGGCCTTTTAACGGTTGAGAAGAAAGGCAAAAAGAACATTTTCTCAGGCCAAATACTTGAAATAGAAGGCCTTGAGAATCTGACCGTAGAACAGGCCTTTGAGCTGTCTGATGCATCAGCCGAACGCTCTGCGGCCGGCTGCACGATAAAATTGGGTGAAGATACGATCGCTGAATACCTGCGCTCAAATATTGTTTTATTACGCTCGATGATCGCTGAGGGCTATGGCGATGCTAGAACCCTGGAGCGACGCGCTCGGAAAATGGAGGAATGGTTGGCGCAGCCTGAGCTTCTAGCCGCTGACCATGATGCAGAATATCTCGAAGTGATTGAAATCGATCTTGCTGACGTTAACGAGCCCATCGTTTGTGCGCCCAACGACCCGGACGATGCCCGAAAGCTCTCCGAAGTAGCTGGCGACGAGGTCAACGAAGTTTTCATCGGCAGTTGCATGACAAACATTGGCCACTTTCGAGCGGCTGGTAAACTTCTCGAAGCTCACGGCAAACCCGTGAATACGCGCATGTGGATCTGCCCCCCTACACGCATGGACGAACAGTTGCTTATGGAAGAGGGCTATTTCTCGATCTTCGGGAAGGCAGGCGCTCGTACCGAGATGCCGGGGTGTTCGCTGTGCATGGGAAATCAGGCACGTGTGGAGCCAGGCAGTACGGTGCTGTCAACATCAACCCGTAACTTCCCCAACCGTCTGGGTGATGGCTCCAATGTTTACCTGACATCGGCAGAATTAGCGGCCATCGGCGCGCTATTGGGCAGACTCCCCAGCCCAGCGGAGTACCTTGAGTTTGCGACAAAAATCGATTCCATGGCCGATGAAATTTATCGCTACATGAATTTCGACCAAGTTATCGAGTTCCAGCAACGCGCAGAAGAAGGCGGACGTATTGCTGCCGTGCAGATTGACGAGGTTGCCTGAAATCTAAGGCCCGCCACGGGGATGGGATTAAGACTTATCGCGATTGAGCTGGGGACCCGCTTCCTCAGCTCAATAACGACGCTACCGTGTTGCTACTGGGGGGGCATGCAATGGCCTGCAAACCCTATGGCGGTCGCAAGGTCTCGCACAGTCCACTGAGCCAAAACACGTGTGAAACCCATCCGGTCAGCCTATAAATCCTCAGCTTCGAGAGCTCCAAAAGGCGGAGCGTCACTATCGAGCGCCGCTATCAGCTCGTTTAGCAGCTCATAAAGCCCGGCAAGGTTCTCAGCACCAAACTGCGTTTCTATATACTGATAACGTGCCTCAGATTCTGGGGCTATTTCTTCAATCAGCCGACGACCGTATGGCGTGATAGAGACCAATGAACGCCGACTGTCTCTGTGACAGGGCTGGCGACGTAAAATCTCCCGGCCTTCCAAGTTTTGAACAATACGACTGACACTAGGTCGCAATAACGAGCAAGCTGATGCTAGTTCGCTAACATCGAGAGATTCACTTTCTGCCAAAGCACGCATCACCCGCCATTGTTGTGTGGAAAGGTCATGAGCGCGCAAATGCGGAATAAAGGTTCTGAGCACGGCCTCATGAGCTTTCAACAGGGTCATCGGTAGCGACTGATCAAAGCGCCGCATGTTGCTCGCCGTGGGGGTGTTACTGGCAACGGTTGTTACCGGCATCGATTTTTGTCTCTGAGTCATGGGCTTTTTCTTGATATGAGATGCCTTAAGCATAACAGTGTGTTGAAGGGTTTGAGGAAGGAAAACATCTAACCAACGGCCCCGTTTACAAAAGATTCATGGGCGCTCCACCTTTTCGCGGCTGGCCCACTTTTTCTTCACAAACTGTCAAGATTATGGCCGATAATGGCAATTAAATGGGAGCGCAATCTTTTACGCTCTGGAAGTTACATTTTGAGCAAGGCTTATGTCCGAGGACGGTCAAAATAAGAGTCAATTCAGCCCGCCCCCTGCTCGGGCGGTGGACTTACTCGACGCACTAAGCTCCGGCGAACTCACTGCCGTTTCGCTAATGCAAAAAACCTACGACAGAATCGCGCAAGAAAATCCGCGCATTAATGCGATTTGTACTCTAGTTCCCCTCGAGCAAAGCCTGGAAGCTGCGCAGCGCGTAGATGATGCTAGAAAGGCAGGGCAAACCTTGCCTAAGCTAGCTGGCCTGCCTCTCGCGATAAAAGACCTCGCGGACACTCAAGGTATCTTGACCACTCAGGGCTCTCCCATTCACGCTCGCCAAATACCTGATGTAGACAGTCTCTTTGTGTCCCGCCTGAAAGACGCAGGAGGTATTATTATTGGCAAAACCAACACACCTGAATTTGGTGCCGGATCACATACCTTTAATCCGCTATTTGGTGTAACGCGAAATCCTTTTGACCCCCAGAAAACCGCAGGAGGTAGCTCTGGCGGTGCCGCTGCTGCCCTAGCGTCCGGCATGGTAGCCCTTGCTGATGGTTCTGATATGGGCGGCTCGCTGCGTAATCCTGCCGCTTTTTGTAACATCGTAGGACTACGGCCAAGCATGGGGCGCATTCCTACCATTCCAAAGACTCAAGAAACTTTTAGCCGCATGGCCGTAGAGGGGCCAATGGCAAGAACAGTCGAGGATTGCGCGATGATGCTTCGGGTTATGGCGGGTGCTGACAAACGTGATCCGCGCTCATTAGACATGGGCGCCCTCAATACGAGCCCAACCCTAACCGATGCACCAGAGAACCTCCGCCTGGCCTGGGCACCCAATCCAGCGGGATTACCTATTGAGCCCGCTGTATCATCAGTCCTCGAAGCAGCCCTGCTAGACATGCAACACCTTTACCCTGCTATCGAGGAAATTGACCTCTCCGAGCTCAAGGGGGCTATGGAGATCTTTAACGTATTACGTGCTGCGGCCTTTGCCGAAGGGTTGGGATACCTCTACCATTCCCATCAAGAAAAAATGAAAGCCACGGTTATTGACAATATAAAATTAGGTCTCGAGCTTACCAGCGACTCACTTGCACAAGCAGAAGCGCAGCGCGCTGGTCTCTATCGCGGGATGACAAGCTTGTTTGATCGCTTCGATTATCTATTGTTACCGGTAACCCAAGTCATGCCTTTTCAGGTTGAGCTGGAATACCCTACAACCATCAACAAGGAAGTCATGAACAGCTATATTGACTGGATGTCGAGTTGTTGCATCCTCAGCCCTTTTGACGTTCCGTGTCTTTCAATACCTGCGGGCTTCAATACTGACGGTCTTCCCGTAGGATTGCAGATTGTCGGTAGACCCGGGGACGACTGGGGGGTACTGCGACTGGCCTATGCTTTTCAACAGCACACGGGACACTGGCAGCAACCACCACCACATACAGGCGAGGTGCCCCGTGGGAGCACTTGATCGCTTTCAAGAGATCATCGAGAAAAAACTTCCCGACCCGCTGACGTTTGCGCTCGCACTGACCGCCTTCATGGCGGTACTAGCTTTAACTTTAACGGCTACGCCACCCACAGCCCTACTCATGAAATGGGGTGACTCACTCAGCATCCTGCTGACCTTCACCATGCAAATAGGCTTAACCATTATTTTGGCTTACGTCCTCTCCCAAACACCATTGATGCAGAAAGGTCTAAAGCGTATCGCGAGACTCGCCACAACTCCCACGCAAGCATACATCCTGGTTATAGTGACCGCCGCGACCTTTTATCTGATTTCTTGGCCGTTAGGCCCGATTACAGGAGCTTTAGTCGCACGAGAAATTGCGCGCGAGGCCGTTACCCGCAATAACCCTGTACATTTCCCGCTTATGGCCGCGGGAGCTTTGAGTGGCTACGCAGTTTGGGAGATGGGCTACTCATCTTCTATTGCCCTCGCTGTGGCCACAGAAGGCAATCCAACTTATGAAATAATCGGACGGGTGATCCCCATTCAAGAAACCCTACTGACGCATTGGAACCTTCTGTCCATCGTGAGCACTCTCGCCGTCATCATTGCGACCGTTTTGATATTGCACAAACAATTTAATCTAAAAAAACCCTACATACCCACTGATCTGGTGACCCCTCTTGAGACGTCTTATGAATCAGCAGCGGACGCCCAACCTCCACAGGGGCGCCGGCGTTGGTCGATAATCACTGGCCTATTTCTCGCCGCTTATGTCGTTGGATGGTTTGCGCAACAGGGATTGTCATTGGAGCTCAATATAGTCAATTGGACTTTTCTCGCTGTGGGATTACTGCTGGTAAGATCGCTGCCGCATTACAGCGCTTTATTTGCCGATGGCGCGCGGGTCGCAGCGCCCACACTGCTGCAATATCCTTTGTACGCGGGCATCATGGGCATGGCGATCCAAAGTGGCTTGGCACAGCAGTTTACTCAAGGGCTCGTTGCCATAGCCACGCAAACAACCCTGCCAGTGATCGCTTTTCTATCAGCGGGACTCATCAATATTTTTATTCCATCGGGAGGAGCGCAGTGGGCTCTGCAGGGTCCTGCCTTTATCGAAGCTGCAAAATTGTTAGACGTTGATCTCGGGCTCATTGCCATGTCTGTTGCCTATGGCGATCAATGGACTAACCTTATTCAACCCTTTGTTGCGATCCCCTTATTAGCTCTCACCGGATTACGCTTAAAACATATTTTCGGCTTAGCATTGGTGCTTTGCGGGGCAACCAGCCTGCCACTAATAGCAGGCTTACTGATTGGCAACATGTAGTAAAAAAACAACCGCTTAAAAACTCAGCAAGCTGGATTGAGGCAGGCTGCGCCATTTTGAAATAAAGCTTCACAGCACCCTACTGAGGTTTAAGGCACTTAAGTACAGGCAGAAACCACGACATCCTTGACTTGCCCCACCGTTCACGGCATATTTAAACCGTGATCAGAAAATATCAGGAAAGGTTTGCTAATAGCGGCTTTACCCGGTCGATAGCTGACTGCTGGTGGGGCTGCAGCTCCTGCCCACCAAGGCCTGCATGAAGGGGAAGAAACGGATCTTCAGTTTCAGTCCTATGACCCGAAAGAGCTTCCATAACAGCTAGCCCGAAAAAAGGCACTGTCCAACTGTTATAGCCACCCTCATGAGTCATTAAAATTTTACCTTGGCAATGACGATCCGCAGCTGACAGAAGTTTCTCCGTAAGGCTTCGATAACCCTCGCTGTGCATCTGCATGCGTCCCAAAGGATCATAAGCACCAGCATCAAAACCACTGGGGACAATAATCAATTCGGGGCGATAAGCATCGAGCGCGGGTATCACAAGTTGATCAAAGACAGCCTCATAGGCGCCAACTCCAGAGCCCGGCGGCAACGGAATATTAATGTTATAGCCCTCACCCGCGCCCTCACCCACTTCGTGAACATGCCCTGAATCGGGCGGAAAACAGTTATCTTGATGTACCGAAATTGTCAGTGCACGAGGATCATCGTAAAACGCGCTTTGGGTGCCATTACCGTGGTGGACGTCCCAGTCAACGTAGGCAATACGGTTAACCCCTAGGGTTTCTAGAGCATGAAATCCCGCGATGGCGGCGTTACCAAATATACAAAAGCCCATACCCTCCCCTGCAATAGCGTGATGGCCGGGAGGCCTGACCAATGCATAGGCGTTATCGATCTCGTCTGCCATCAGCGCCTCTAGTGCACTTAACACGCCGCCGGCTGACAGCATCGCGATTTCGTAGCTACCTCGACCTGCGGGCGTAAAAAATCCGGCATCTCCACCCGTGTCAGCACTAATGCGCTGAACATTGGTTAAATGCTCGGGGGTGTGAAATCGAAGAATCTCGGCCTCTGTTGCAGACCGCGGCTTGATGGCAGTCAGTACATCATCCATCCCCGCCACTTCCAGCAGGTTGCGAAAACGGCGCTTCGTTTCAGGGTTTTCTGCATGGGTACCGGGCTGAACCGGATTGCCGTAGGGCATTGGACCGGCATAATTTCCAGTGTCATGCCACATGTAAAGTTCATGAGCGACTAATCCAGTTTTACGTGTTGGCGACATGTATTCATCCTACTACTCGAAAATTTAAGTTCCTGACCAAATCAACGGCCTGCGTTGGCGCCAAGGATTGGCACGTTCTAACTGTGCAGCTAACCCCAGCAGCCTAGCGTCGCCGCCCATTGCGGCTGACAGCATGATTCCAATGGGCAGACCCGATTGACTCATAGTAAACGGTACGGCTATGGAGGGCTGTCCGGTCATATTGTAGAGATGTGTAAAAGCAGAGATAGCCTTGAAACGAGCCGTATAGCTGGCTAGGTCATCACCAGGTCGAAAAGTAATAGCGCCTAATTTAGGCGCTGGCGTCGCCGCAACAGGCTGTAAAACCATGTCAAAACGATTGTGAAACTGCGCCATTTTTAGCCCAAACTGTTGCATCATTTGTAAAGCTTCGGCCACATCAGCACCGGAGTACCGTGCCCCTTCTCGACGAATCATGTGCGTCATAGGCTCTAATTCCTCGGCAGTTATTTCATACCCCCGAGCACGAGCAACGGCGTTCAACCAACTCGTGGTACTTGTTGCTATCAATGTATTTTGGACATCATTAAGGCGTTCATAGTTGATACCCGGTGCAGCCTCCTCCACTGAGTGGCCCAAAGCTTCGAGAAGTTTCGCTGAACTTAAGACCGCTTCACGAACCTCTGGATCAACATTCACTTGCGGCTCATTGAGGTTGATCGCAATTTTTAGGGGCGGCGGATTGCGGGTCGTTGCACTGTAAAAGCCAGTGCTTGGTAACCCCAGCCCATAGGGCGCACCTGATTCATAGCCCGCTAAGGCCTCAAGCATAAGCGCACTGTCGCGTACTGAACGCGTTACGACGTGAGCGACTGACATCCCCGATCCGCGGCTGCCTGGGGTGAGACCTCGAGTGGGCTTCAAACCCAGAAGTCCACAAAAAGTCGCTGGCACCCTAATAGAGCCACCACCGTCAGTGGCATGGGCCATTGGAATCACCCCCGCTGCGACGGCAGCAGCTGAACCCCCGCTGGAGCCCCCGGTACTGTGATTAAGATTCCAGGGGTTGAGGCAATCACCCAAGTGCTTGCCCTCAGTCGTTAACGCCAAGCCAAATTCCGGTGTATTCGTCTTGCCAAAGATAACAAGGCCTGCATTTTTAAACCGAAGTACAATTTCAGAATCTTGCTTGGCCCGCGCAGTGGCATGGAGCGCCGACCCCGAGCTAGTGACCGTACCCTGAAGCTGACTGCCAAGGTCTTTAAGTAAAAAAGGCACACCGGTAAAAGGCCCTTGAGGTAAGTCTGCTCGACTGGCCGCAAGTGCCAGTTCGATATGGTCCTGACTGAACAGGTTGAGCCGGGGGTTAACAATGCGCAGCCGTTTAACCGCTTCTGCGAGCAGCTCTGGCGGGCTCGCATCGCCTCGGGCGACCCACTGGGCTAAGGTCGTGGCATCTGCCACATCGTAATCCGTCTGATTCACACCCTCGACAGCAGCACCTTGCCCCTGAACCCTGCGGCTTATCGCCGCGGCAAAGGCAAACCCCAGAAACTGCCGTCGACGGAATCTATTCACTACTTTGACTCGAACACTTGACGGCCACGAAACCATGTTTGCAACGGCGACGTCTCGGAAATAGCGTCGATTGGGATGTTGTGAATATCTTGATTGAGCATGATGAAGTCAGCCGACTTACCGGCCGCAATTGAACCAGCCTCGTCCTCGATACCCAAAATTAGCGCGGGCTGAGTGGTCCACAGAACGATGGCTTCATCAAGTGATACGCTTTGCTCAGCCCAAAATTTACTGGCGGTACCATTGGTGGGATGTTGACGAGTCACTAAAGACTCTAATGCAGGCCACGGGTTCATATCGGCAGCAGCAGCAGGCCAGTCCGATCCTCCATTAATCAAAGCGCCCGAATTGAGCAAATCTCGAGTAGGCCAATACTGCTCCCCCCTTGGAGACCCTACCGCCTGCAGCACGGAGTCAATAATGGGTCTCGGGTACCAAAGGTAGGGGGAAAAGTCAGCCACAGCATTGAGCGCGCGAAAACGCGGCAGGTCAGCTGGATCAATATACCCAGCATGCGCGAGAGAAATCGGCTGCCCGGGCGCACCGTTGGTTCCTCGCGCACTTTCAATAGCATCCAATGCAATACGGACTGCCCCATCACCTGCCGTATGAATCTTAATGAGGTAACCCGCAGCATCGAAGCGCAGAACCGCACGCTCAAGCTCCTCGGTGGCAATCATTTGCATCCCTAGGGTCGCTTCAGGATGTTGCGCATCTGTCGTATAGGGGGCCACCATAAGTGCAGAACGCGACGCTGTAGGCACACCATCAAGGAAGAATTTAATTGCCCGTGTTTTCAGATTCTCAGACCCATACTCAATCGCGCGCTCATCATAAGTCGCAACAGACTCCAAAGGCTCGGGCTCGCCACCATGACCATAACTTTGCTGATAAAGCACGGCATGAATATTTAACTCTCCCGCCTCGTCTGCCAACTTATAAGCGTGCATGGCCATTTCAGGCACTCGTGCATCGCCAAACGCCGTAACGCCATATCTGTTGGCTATGTCAGATACTGCCGCAATACCAGCGGCTTGTTGCGTCAGGGTGTATGGGGGAATCATCGAAGAGACAACACCAGCCGCCGCCTCCAGCAGGACACCATTAGGAATGCCATTACTGTCGCGAACATAAACGCCTCCAATGGGGTCCTTTGCTTCAGCACTTAAGGGAATTCCGGCAAGCTTCAAGGCCTTCGTATTTGCCCAGCCGTGATGGGCCGAGTCATCGTCTAGGAATACCGGGTGATCACCACTGACTGCATCCAAAAATTGTCGGGGGGAAGCAATATCATGATCGACAAAAAAATTGCTACTCCACTGACCGCCCACAATCCAATCGGGAGCGTTCGGTGCCTGAGCACATTCTTCAATCGTATTGGCTAACTCCGCAGGCGTGGCATCAAACGCAAAATTACACATGTACAAAACTTTCTGGCCACCCATCGATGGGTGCACATGCGCATCTATCAATCCGGGAAATACCACGGCGCCCTGCGCATCAATAACTTGCGTAGCGTCGCCAACGAACTCACGTACTGCCGCCGTGCTGTCAACAGCTAAGAACCGTCCATCTTGAATCGCAAAGGCTTCGCGAACATCGCTAGAAGACCCGTCGGTGTAAACCTTAGCATTAATTACTACGGTATCGGCTCGCAATATCTCTTGCCCTACCGCCTCCGAGACATCACCGGGCGCTTCCTTGCACCCCCCGAGCATCACGCAACATCCCACCACTACCCAGCACGTCAATCCCTTCATAGATCGCCTCATAAAGATCACTGCAGAACGCATAAAAAAGAGGGCGAAAAAGCCCCCTTTGTAGTTAACACTCCTGTACTTTACTGCCCAATGAAGTAGCTAAAAGTCAGACCGTAAGTCCGTGGCATACCATAGGTTCGCACATAAGGGCCGTTACCTCCTGTATAGGCTGACGGGTAATAGTCTTCGTCCGTGAGGTTTCGAACCCAGGCCATCACGCGCCAATTGCCACTGCTAGAGCCAAGCCCAACTCTAGCATTCGCAACACCGTATTCTTCAGTAGCATCCTCGGGACGAGGACCTCCAGTTGTTTTACCCGTCTGGTTATAATCTGCCGAAAGGTCCAGCATAAGACTGTTGGTGATGGGCATTTCATAACGCGCGTACAGGGTGTACGAAAAATCAGGCGTCATTGCCAGTTCCTGCCCCGAGGCATCGTAGTAGTTGATGTTATTAGGGTAAGAGCTCGTGGCTCGATCAACGGCCTGCCACTTTTTGACCTCAGAATCCAACCAGGCGCCATTGGCAGCCAAGGTCAGCCCCTCGGTTGGCTGCCAGGTAAACTCAACCTCAGCCCCATAAATTTCTGATTCATCCACATTGGTCAGACCCGAAATATTCCCCACGAGGGTGACCGCCGCATCTTGCTCTTGCTTGTCTTTGTAATCGTAGTAAAAGACAGCACCGTTAACCTGCATAGTGCCCCCAGCAAGGGTCGCCTTAGTGCCTAGCTCATACGCCGTCAGCACCTCTTCTTCATAGGGTATGAGCTGTGTCGTTGTATTTGAATTCGCCCCGTTGAAACCGCCAGACTTAAAGCCATTGGAGATAGAGCCATAGACAAGAAGGTCGTCTGATGGCGTCCAATCCAATCCCACTTTGCCGGTGGCGCGCCCCGTATCAATCTTGTCTGAGTAGGGATTGAATGACGGATCAAAGCCGCCAATATCGTTAATGGTGCCGCAATCACCCGGACCCACCTCAAACGGTGAACCCGCAAGTCCAAACACATTATTGAGGAACAAACCCAGCGAGCCGTCATCAGCGACATAGGTACACCCGGTCCAATCACGTTTCTCATTGGTATAGCGCGCGCCTGCGACTAACTTAAGTGCGTCAGTCAGCTCGTATTCAACATGGCCGAAAACTGCCGCGGAGGTTGTTTCCTGTTCGTACTTGGTATCAAGCTCCAAAATGGGGTTAGGCGCAAAAAGACCTACACCAAAGGGAATGCTGCCATACCCATAAACCGAGTCAGACATGAAATAGTGATAGTACTCATCCATGTCATCCTGAGAGTAGTACAGCCCTACAACCCAATTTAATCGATCGCTTTCCCCAGCAAGCCTTAGCTCTTGGCTGAATACTTGCAAATCAGTGGTGTTGATGTTGCTGGAATCATTATAAAAACCTCCGTCCCAGTCATTGCTTTCTTCTCGTTGAAAATCACTATACCCACTTATCGAAGTGAGGGTAGCGTCTCCGATGGCCCAATCTAGCCGAAGCATAATATTGGTAGACTGGTTGTCCCGCTGCGGGCGCAGGTCGAAGGTTTTTCCTGTCAGTGCACTGGTATAGCTATTGGTCCAACCCGCCTTGGTATTGTCATCAACCGAGTACCAGGGAGGCGTTTGGCCAAAGGTTGCGTTACCTGGAATGACATACTGATCGAGTGGCACATAGGGCGCCGTAAAATCTCCAATCCCGATCAGGCTGCCCGGATAAGCTGTGTTAGCCGTATTATCAGATTGGTCGTCAACATAGCTCACCATCAATTTTGCTGAAAAGCTATCACTGAAATCACTGACTAAGGTGCCGCGAATCGCCATGACATCGTCTTCACCGAGCTTGTCATCGCCTACCGTGTTTTCTTGCCACCCTTCTCCCGACTGAGCAATTCTTACTGCTAAGCGCCCGCGGGTAGAATCTGACAAACTGCCACTCACATAGCCTTCAAGGTCTAGCGCTTCGTAACGCCCATAGCTGGCAGTAACTCCAGCAGAAAATTCCTCAGTCGGTTCTTTGCTAATAAAATTAATTTGGCCCGCCGTAGTATTGCGACCATAAAGGTCGCCCTGGGGGCCTTTTAGTATCTCGACGCGATCGGTGTCAAAAAGCAAACCTCGAGTCATTACCGTATAGGGCATGGCGACACCATCAAAATAAATGCCCACGGTCGAAGAAGCCGCCGTCGAATAATCTTGAAAACCAACGCCACGAATGGTGTAGAGCGGAACGCCTGTAGCTGCAGTCTCATTAACGGTGACACCCGGCGTGTACATTGCAATGTCTTCCGCGCTCAAGATGCCGAGCTCACGGATCTGCTCTCCCGTAAATGTTGTGATCGCGATACCTACATCGTTGGCACCTTGCTCGCGCTTTTGAGCTGTAACCACCACCTCTTCCAACTGAAGTGAGAAGGCTGGCAGTGCAACAGATGCTATGGCAACGGCAGCCGCTAATTTTGCAATGGGACCGCGATAACTGTTTCGACAATGATTCATTGTGAACTCCCCTACTAGCTTTTTTATTTTTTGACCGCAGCTCAAACGCCACAGGCACGCCCTTTTCGCTCAACTATACCTGCAGCGCCCTTGGGAAGATTGACAAAAGCGGCCACAGACTTGACCGCCAATTTGATTAGATTTTCGTTGAAGTGGCGCGTCTGGACTTACTTGAAAATTATTTAATCAAGAAGCGCACGCAAATTCTCTCGGTAAGCTTGGGGAGATTCACCCACCCAAGAACGAAAGGCCCGACTAAAGGCACTCAACTCGGAATACCCCAAATCAAAAGCAATTTCGGTCAGCGAGGCGCGTGAATTCACCAGCAGGTACTTCGCTCTTCGCTCTCGCGCGAGATTTTTTGCCTCGTTAAAAGTAAAGCCCTCCTCTGACAGACGGCGTCGAAGCGTCCGCGTTGATAAACCCATAAGCTTGGCAATACTTTTCGAGTCGAGGTTGCCTATGGGGTCTTCTAGCATTATCTGACGACAAACCTTGCCCACAAAGCCGCTGGTTTTATCTCCCATTGAAAAGTAGGTTTCCATGGCATTAGCCAAGATTCTAAACATCAGTTTATTACTGGTAAGAAAAGGCTGTTTTAGGAACGATGCTGGAAGGTAAATGCTATTGTGCTCGGCATCAAACTCCAGCCTGCAGTTAAAGAATTCGCGCAATGCTTGGGTTGTGGCAGGCTGCTTATGGCGAAACGTGACCCGTATCAAAGGGACCGATGTGCGCGTCGCCGTAAGCAACGTTTGCACTAGGAAGCCATTGAGGTATTCATTGAGCTGAGCCATATCGGAACTGCCCACATCGATAAGATCAGCGGAGAACACTATGGTATCGCCTTCGGACTGATAGTGCGTAGTGATACCTGAGTCGATATAGTGATCGTACTGATTTAGAAAGCTTAATCCACTGCCTACTGAAGGCGCTGCCAACATTGCTACGATTAGCAAGCTACTTGATTCAAAATGAAAATCCCGGCCCATGGAGAGCCCCATGGTCTGATTGTTAGTCACATCCGCAGCGCGCTCAAAGAGTGCAGCAACGCTTTCGAGGGGAAGTGGTAGGTCATACTCTTCATTGTTGGTGTAGTCTAAGCCACTCGCTCCAAACACCGGTCCCGGATCGACCTCTCGGTCCATCAAATAGTCCCGCACATAAGCGGCAAATCGTGGAGACAGACTCGGGGTATACCCCCCTGGAGAGCTCATCGAAAGAAAGTTCAGTCGGCCCCGTTCAATTGCGTGTAGTAAGCCGCAAGGGCTGTCATCGCCGAGGGCTCAAGGTCTTTCACCACATTTACCATAAGTGGGTGATAGCGGGTGCCGCTCTTGAAGGCCTGCAGCTGATTATCTAAGTACAGCGCGCTCTGACCGGCCAAGATGGGCCAATTCTTTGCGACCGGGTAGCCTTTCATACCATGGCATGCGTGACAATAACCGGCTCGGTTTAAGCCTTCCTCAACTAAGTTAGCGTTACCGTTGTCGGCGACTACCCAGGGTTGTGCCGCATACCAGACTGCCAGCTCGTCGATATCGGCGTCACTTAGCCCCGCTGCCATACCGTTCATCAAGGCGTTTTTCCGTTCCCCGCTGCGAAAGGCCTGTAACTGCAGGACGAGATAGGCTGCATTTTGCCCCCCAAGATTGGCGTAGTCGGCATTGATGCCCACCCCATCTTTACCGTGACAAGCGGCACAGACAGCTAACGCCTTGGGCTCCGCTGCCAGCGAGGGAGCTCCTAGAATAATTGTTAGCGCTGCCATACAAACAGCAAACCTCGTTAAACTTTTCATGACTCTGCTCCTTGCGCCCCTAGTGAAGCGATTTCTGCCAACACAGATGCTCTATGATTTTCAATTTCTTGGAGTGGTTGAGTTCTGAGGACAGCCACTTCCTGCGATGTATAGGGGATATAACCTGCCGATGGCAGGCTTACCCCTGCAAAATTGTCGATACTCCAGTTCAAGACCTCCGCGAGCTCAGCATCATCAAGTGTGGACAGTGCAGAACCTGGGACCCGAACCATAAACTCTCGCCCTCTTTGGCTACGCAAGAAGTAGCCCATGAAGTCCTTTAAGGGTGGAATGGCATTGGCACCAGCACCGTCGGGGGTGTGACAGCCCTGACAGAACATTTGATAGTGGTATTTCGCGCGCTCGGGGTTCATCGGCTCATCAGCAGTCAAGCCCGGACAGACAGCCCCCAAAACGGCAAATATCAGCACTTTGATCACCGCGTTCACCACTGCGCTACTCCTCGAACGCCACCCCGACAACCACGGCAGCCGAACAATGATAAGCCGCACTCGAGGTACCGAGGCACCAGTTAATATCGTTGGTTTTGTCTGGGCGGTATGGCGGTCTATCGCCCTCATCGCGCTGACACAAACAGGCGCCGCAACCGGGCTTGCCGCAGCAGTCATTGTATGAAATCACGTAGTTACGGCCATCAGCCGGATTGTGACAGGTACCGATCCAGGTTACCGGTGACATTTCAGTACCGGGGGGACAACTGTTGGCACTACCCCCGCAGCAGCTGCATAGAAACCCATCGATGGCGCAATACCGCCAGTAATCGCAATCGGTATCACTGCCTGTCTCCTGAGGCCGGCTTGCAACGTCAGGTCCCGCAGCACGCGCCACGGGTAAGAGTGGCAGTGTGCTGGCGCCTACAAGCACGCCTCCCAGAGCTTTCAACATGCCGCGACGAGGGGCTTGCTGGGCTGCACTTCTAGCTCGCTGCTCGAGCAGCCGATCAATGAAAGACATCATGATTTGACCTCCACATAAGACGCATCTGTGCGTTTATTCATAAAATCCTGAATCGAAGCCACACCCTGCTCCTTGGCTTCAAAGAGACTGTCGATGTGCTCGCGAGAATTAACGATTCCTAAAGAAGCCACCCGCTGCTGCTCGTCAACCAAAACCGCGTAGGGCAACTTCGATACGCCATAACTTTTGCCGACCAACTCACTAACGACATACGGTAGCGGAATTCCTTTGCGCGCGACATAGCCCGCGTGATCCTGCTGGTCGCCGTCGCTCACTAACACCACATCCACCCAATCTGCCTCGGCACGTGCACTCGATAGCAAAGCTGGCATCAACTCATTACACACCGGGCAGTCTGGCGACACAAAAAATAGCAGCTGAGATTTACTGCCAGCGCCACCACCGATACTAATTCGGTCCTCAGTGAGGGTTAACGCCTCAAGTGCCGGAGCTTGTGCTCCAACCTCCAAAGTGCGGTTCACCATTAACGCGCCTGCCGGTGCCACTCGTTCATACAGCACACCGACCTGTCGCAACAACGCATAGTTAACAATGCCCAAGCCAATAACCGCTGCCCACAAAAGAATATTTGATACCACCAGAAAACTCATTGCGACCACCCTACCAAACGCTGTCGATTGACAATGATCTGGTCAGTCGACAAATAGATCAGCACCAAAAAAAGACCTAGGGCCGTACCCAGCGAGACGACCACCCAAGAGTTAAACGATGGGGACAACGAAGCCACGCCCAACAACGGTACCGCCACTAACAAATTGCGCAAAACTAATTCGGGAGCAATTCGAGTTTCAGCGGCCGGCCCACTGCAGCCACAACGCAAATCTTTGCGCCCCGCCCGAATCTGACGCCACATAAATCCCGCATACATGATGAGTAAAAAACTGCAGCACATAGCGGCAATCGAGGCAGTGGCAGGAACAAGAAGAAGCAGCGCCAACACCATTTCGCTAGTGCCCACAGCAGTTACTGTCCAGCCCTTTACCGGCCGTCCTAGATAGGCTGCCATAATGTCTATGTAGTCGGCGGCGTGGCGAAACTTAGAGAATCCTGCATGGAAAAAAATCAGGCAAGCAAACACCGCGATAGCCCCCATGACTACTGACACCAGCACTTACTGAGCACCCCGCAGCAAAAGTGGCGTTTCCTGACCAAACCCCGTGATGTTTTTTATAAAGCTGCCGGTCAAGCCGTCGTAGAGCTCAACGCTCATATCGGTAGGGTTAGTCACCAGCACTTTGGGTGCTTCTCCTCGACTCACAGCTAGAGAGAGTCCCCATGCCTCCAGCGGGATCCGAAGCACACGCCGCCTAGCTTCGGGATCAAACACCCAGACCTCACTACCCCCTGCGTTGTGCATTCCATCTACGCCATTGGCCTCAGCGTTCATCAAAAAATAAATGCGACCGAGATCATCCTCACCGTCAATACCAATACCCGAAGGTGCCCAAGCCTCCTCGCCCTTGCTATAAAGCGGCCATGACGCCATGGGCAGAGCGGCACTTCCAGTCATAGCAACAGGCTGCACTCGCCCATCAAAGGCTGGGAAATAAGCAATATTATCTACGACAGCGGGCCGCTCAAAGATCGGCGACTCGTCCGAGTCAAAAAACACCTCACTCATAACTCTCGATTTTTCAGAACCGTCATCATTAAGAACCACCGTCAGCATGCGGCCGTCAGCGCACAGGGCACTGAGTCCCATGTCCCCATTTGCGTAAATAAAGCTGCATCCTGGGATTGGGATCTCACCCATGACTGCGCGAGTATCGAGATCGACCAAGGTCACCGATGTCGAAGGGCTGAGATTGAAGACAGCCAGCCAACGATCATCCTTTAAAAGCTGTAGCGCTACGCGCTCTGGCATCCCCATAAAACGCTTGCCAGCAGGCAGTATGACCTCGCCAACCGCCGACAGGTTTACCGTATCCCATATGGTCAATACATCGATTCGGTCGCCACGAGTTCCGCGGGTGTGGAAGGTCTCAATAGCAAGAATCTCCCCCCTTGATTGCGCCTCAATAAAAGTCCCCATGAGACTGACAGGAAACATCCCTTGCACCTGTTCGCCAACAGAGTCTTTAGTAGTGTCTAGGACAACAACCTTACCGTCAGACATGTGGAAGAAGGCGGCGTCGTGAACCAAAAACCAGTCCGCCGGGTAGCGCTCAGGTAGGGTTTCGATGACCCCAGTGGGCTCTACTGCAAGTGGCGGCCGCATTTCTTCTGCACTAACCCACATACTGACAGCAGCCAGTAGTGCGACAAACAAACTTTGCTTAACCATGATTACCCCTCGCACTTTTATCAACTCTTGGAAATTTGTAGGGTTTGGATATTGGTATATTCGACGAGTCCGTAACGACCAAATTCGACACCAACACCTGACTGTTTAACACCACCAAAAGGCGCATCGGGTTGAATCATAGCGTGGTTATTTACCCAAGCAGTACCACACTCGAGACGAGACGCTAGTTTCTGAGCCACAGCGACGTCACTTGACCACACCGAACCACCCAGCCCCACCGACACAGCATTAGCTTTTTCCAGCGCATCCTCAACATCTGAGAAACTGACGACAGGTAATATGGGCCCGAAAGGCTCCTCCTGAACCAGTCGGCTACTCTCAGGAATATCCTTGACGATTGTCACTGGAAAGAAATAACCCGGACCAGGCATCGGCTCACCGCCGGTAAGAAACGTAGCACCGTCGGCTTTAGCTGATTCAGCTAATTCACAAACTCGGTCGTACTGCATTTTATTTTGAATAGGACCAAAGTCGGGGCTCTCTGAAGCCGGGCCGGTTTTAACACTCCCAGCAATCCCCGCCAGGGCTTCGCACATCTCTTCATAGATATCTTCATGAACATACAGCCGCTTCAAGGCCGCGCAGGTCTGTCCGTTGTTGATCATAGCTGTCGCAAAGATTTTGCCTGCCGCCTCTGCCACATTGGTATCGGGCAAGACGATGGCCGCATCATTACCGCCCAACTCCAAAGTAAGGCGCTTTAAGTTATCGGCAGCTGCTTCCATGATGCGCTTGCCAGTGCGGGTGGAACCCGTAAAAACAATCTTATCGATATCTGAATGCGACGATATCGCCGCCCCTAGCTCGCCCTTACCAGTGACAATATTCACGACACCCGGAGGTAGCAAGTCGCTAATGAGGTGCATCGCTTTGAGTACCGTTAACGGCGTGTATTCCGAGGGCTTTGCCACGACCGTGCAACCCGCAAGGAGGCCGGGAATAATATGCCAGCAAGTAATTAACAACGGATAATTCCAAGGTGTTATTGAACCAACCACGCCTACTGGCTTTCGGTGCACTTCAATCCTAGCCTCGTCGTTATCCTGAATAACTTCAACGGGTAGATCGAGGCTCGCGGTATACCGTATCCATGCGAGGCTACCCCCTAACTCAAACATGGCGCCAAGCCCTGCAAACCCTTCTATAGGCTTCCCTTGCTCCTCACTGAGTAGTTGAGCCAGCTCCCCAATATTTTCTTCAAGTCTGTCCGCAATTTTTAAAATCAGCGCTCGGCGTTCGTCCATTGAGTGGGCACTCCAGCCTGGCAAGGCCCGCCTGGCGGCAGCAACGGCATCGTCTAACTGGGCAAGGCTGGCTTCTGGAACCGTTGCGATTGCTGCCTCTGTCGCAGGATTGACTACCTCAATTGAGCCTTCAGCCCCTACGGATTTACCGTTTATAAGCATTGAATAATCAGACATAAATTCCCCCAAATTTTTCTATTTAAAGCACCGCTCTCACTTTTTTATCGAGACGCATGGCGCTTCCTACACTTTCCTACGGTAAAGGTGGTGGTGTGCTGAACCTCACCCCTTCGATAGGTAACGCGTTATCTTTTTTTTCAGTATAACGCTGCATCAGCTTCTCACCAAGCCATTATATAGCCATGCTATCTGACACAAGAACGCGCCGTAACACACGAATACGTTCATGATTCTGCCGTTTCTGTGGCTGATCGACCAAACTCCGAACGCACCAGCAAACGAAAGTAATTTTCTCGATCTATGCCCCCTCTTTCACTGCGGTCGCCCCGTGAAATTATGACCATGACCAAGACTGACGCCGGCATCGTGAACAAGGCCGGGTAATCATAGGGAAATAACGCTTCAGCATTACCCATCACAGACACCCAAACTTGCGGCCCAAGCACTATGAGAACAATGGATGAGACCAACCCAACGCCAGCGCCATACAAGGCACCTCGAGTCGTGAAGCCTGGCCAGAATAGCGATAGGAACAAGATAGGAAAGGTCACTGAAGCAGAGACCACCATAGGAATGGTCGCAATAAACGCAATGTTTTCATGCTGAAAGGCGATACCCAGTGCGACGGCTGCAAACCCGATGAGCAAAACACTGATACGAGTTAGCCGCAGCTCTGTTTTTGGATTCGGCTTGCCTTTCTTCAGGACCTCTGCATAGACATCGTGAGAGATGGCCGCGGCCCCCGAGAGGGTAAGCCCTGCGACCACCGCCAAAATAGTTGCAAAACAAACCGCCGACATGAAGCCAGTCAAAATGTCACCGCCCATGGCCGTCGCCACGTGAATCGCAGCCATATTGCTACCGCCAATGAGTTTGCCCTGCTCATTGAAGAATTCAGGATTTCCGACCACGTACGCGATCGAGCCGAAACCCATCACTAAAAGTGCAATATAAAAATAACCGATAAACAACGACGCGTAATAGGCAGACAGTTTGGCTTGGCGCATATCTGGAACGGTAAACAAGCGCATCAAAATATGGGGTAATCCCACTGTCCCGAACAACATTGAAACCTGAATCGTCAATATTTGTACTGGGTCGTCGAAGATCGATCCAGCCCGCAATATTCCTTCACCGTTGGGGTGGTTCGCTGTTGCTTTAGCCAACAAATTTGAAAAACTGAATTCAGAATTTGCCAGCAGTAACGCCGCTATCAGCGTCACACCTAATAACAACAAACCTGCCTTGATAATCTGCACCCATGTCGTAGCCAACATGCCACCGAAGGCAACATAAGCTAGAACGAGACCGCTAACGAGCAAGAGGGCCCACTCGTAAGGCAGTCCGAACAGTAATTGAATGAGCGTGCCCGCCCCCACCATTTGTGCGATCAGATACATAATAACGATCAAGATGGTACTGAAGGCTGTGACTAGCCGGATGGGATCACGATCTAACCTCTGGGATATCACATCAATGAAGGTAAAGTTCCCCAAATTTCGTACCCGCTTGGCGAACAGAAACATAAATACTGGCCAAGCACCAAAGGCTCCTAAGGATAGAATCAGGCCATCAAAGCCCCCCACATACATCAGCCCTGTAATGCCCAGGAAAGACGCGGCAGACATAAAGTCGCCCGCAATCGCGAGACCATTTTGAGCACCGGTTATTTGACCGCCAGCATTATAGAAAGTTGAGCTAGTTTTCGTTGCTTTCGAGGCCCACCAGGTTACGTAGAGGGTAAAGGCAACGAACAATAAAAACATGCCAATGGCAATCGGATTCACCTCTTGACGCACTGGCGCACCCTCGATCGCGCCGGCAGCCAATATTAAATCAGAGCACAGAAACAGAGCACTCGCTGTGGCTAACTTACCCACCAACAGCCGCATTATCGCGCCTCCCGGCGAGACAGCACGAGAAAAATAGTCTCGAGCAAAATAAACGTAAAAACGAGAACAACAAACATCATGAGCGAGCCTGTCAATCGAGTCTCACCCAAATATCCCCCTAAACCCTCGCCCCAACTCGTCCAGTTGAGCGTGAAAGAAAAATAAAGCACCAGGTGGATCCCAGTAAACAGCAGTCGCTGTCGAGTCTTGCGGTGCACCGCTTCAATATTGGCGTCCGTCATTTATTACCTCTTATTTTTATTGCGTATTAAACGTCGTGGTCGAGCTGTGGGGTCCCCCCTTCAACCTCCAGACCAACGCTTGTCAAAATCAACATGAACCCGTTCGGTAATGGGGTGTGCTTGACACGTCAGTATCATACCTCGCGCGATTTCGTCCGTTGTTAAACCTCGCTGAATATCCATCTCAACCTCACCTTCAACCAACAAGGCTTTGCAGGTTGAGCACACGCCCCCTTTACAAGCGAAAGGTAAGTCCAGTCCTAAATTCAAACCTGCGTCCAACAAATTTTCGCCGTCTGCAGCGATACGCACTTGGCTTGCACGACCATCGTTTACCAAGGTGACATCGCACATTTTTCCCGAAAAGGCTTCTGCACGAGCATGATGTTTAGCAACCCGCTCTGCTGCATCCTCGGCAGAACTTCCAAAAAGCTCATACTTAATTTTATCTTCTGGAATTCCGCTATCGCGCAGCCCCCTAGACACTTCCGAAATCATGGACTCCGGACCACAGAGAAAAAAGCCATCAAACCCCTGCAAGTCGAGCACTTTGCGACTCAGCTCAGCCCCTTTTTGGTTATCGATACGGCCATTGAGCAGCGGCGCATCTTGTGACTCCCGACTCAGTATGTTGATCCAGTTAAAACGCTGCAGATACTGATTTTTAAGAAACGATAATTGTTGGCGAAACATAATGCTCGCGGACCGCTGGTTACCGTACAGTAGTGTCGCTCTCGTACTTGGATCCGCTTCTAGCGCTGCGGTGAGCATAGACATGATAGGAGTGATACCTGAACCAGCAGCTATAAACAGATAATTTGTGTCACTCGCCTGAATGCTAGGCAGCCCAAAATTACCCTGTGGGGCCATCACATCAAGGGTCATACCGCTGTGCAAATGCTTGTTAGCAAAGTTGCTAAATACGCCATTATTAACACGCTTAATGGCTACCGTCAGGCGTCCAGACGACGGTGAAGCGCAAATCGAGTAAGCGCGGGTGACCGGAGCATCATCAATGACAGCTCGAAGCGTCAGATACTGCCCCGCCTGAAACGCAAAAATGTCCTCAAGGTTTGAAGGCACATCAAAGCTAAGACAAACCGCGTCAGCCGTTTCAGGAACCACGCTAGCAACTTTAAGTGAGTGGAAGGTCGCATTGGACATATTTAGAGGGCCTTGAATACGTCAAAGGGCTCGTGGCAGGCAAGACACTTAAAAAGCGCTTTACAAGCCGTTGACCCGAACTCACTAATGGTTTCGGTATTTGTACTGCCACACTGTGGGCAGGCAATACTCCCCGCCTCCGGCGAAGCAACGCCGTAGGCTGACATTTTCCGCCGCGCCTCAGGGGTCAACCACGCCGTAGTCCATGCCGGCGCTAACCGCGTTTCTACCATCACTTGATCGTACCCCCCTGCGGTGAGAGCCGCCCGAGCATCCTCTTCCATAATCCCCAAAGCAGGACAGCCAATATAGGTAGGCGTCAGCACGAGCTTTACCGTAACGCCATCTCGACTTATGTCCTGCAACACCCCTAACTCGTACAAGGAAATAACGGGAATCTCCGGATCCATGACCTTATCGAGCAAATCCCAAATATCAGGGAATGACGAATTCTGCCGGCGCGTGCGCCTAGCCAACTCCTCGACAGGCAGTAGTGGAATGCATTCAGCTTTTGCGACTGCCACTAGAGGATCACCACTGCAAACCTGGGTAGGCACGTTGCATAAATTGCATTTCAGCCAAAAGGAATCCCAGATCGTCGGTGTGTATGCCCTTCCTACCGCCAGTAACACCCCCTTGTGGCTCCGGAAGAACCAAAGTGGCTGCATGTAATGTTTCTGTCACCGTTTCAAGCCATGTCGACCGCAAACTCGCGGGGTCTACCGCAATACCTGACGCAATTAGACCGTCCAGTAACGCATCTCGCTCGAACATCTCATCGGTGTAAATCCAAAGCTGCTCCAAGGCATTTTGGCAGCGCTCATGACTCTCGGCAGTACCGTCTCCCAAGCGCAACATCCAATCCCGACTTCGGCGCAGATGGTACCGGCTTTCTTTCTCCGCCTTGGCCGCAATCGCGGCGAGCCGACTATCGGTGCTGTTGCATAACGCTTGAGTGAACGGCAGTGAAAAAGCGTCGTACAGAAACTGTCGACTTAAGGTAAACGCAAAGTCACCACGCGGCAGCTCACATAAAAGCAGATTGGTAAAATCTCTGACATCGCGCTGATAAGCAAAAGTATTTTCAGTCACCTCGCCACCCATAAGCTCAGCGCCATACTGATAAAACAAACGGGCTCTGCCTACAAAATCGAGTGCCACGTTGGAAAGTGCGATATCTTCCTCAAGAAAAGGGGCTTTGCTCATCCACTCGGACAAGCGATGGCCCATAATCAGAGCATCGTCTCCTAGTCGCACGACATAACGCGTCAGCGGATCATGCAACTTCATAGACTGTCGATCCCCTCTGGTAGCTCATACATCGCAGCATGGCGATAAGGCTTGTCATCTAAAGGGTCGTAAAAGCTGTCGCAATCACTCTCCTGTGACGCCGTAATATCTTTTGAAGCGACCACCCAAATACTGATGCCTTCACCGCGACGCGTGTAGACATCCCGTGCATACTCAAGGGCTTGCTGCGCATCATCGGCGTGTAAGCTGCCAACATGCTTATGATCTAATCCGCGGCTTGAACGAATGAATACCTCGTAAAGCTGAATTTGGTCGGACACCTATACCTCCTTATGCCACTTCAGCTGGAACGGTACGACGTTTGGCCTCATAGGCGGCCATAGCTTCACGGACCCAGGCACCCTCTTTATGGGCACTGACATGATGCGCCAGACGCTGACGATTGCAGGGACCGTTGCCCGAGACAACCCGCTGAAACTCCTCCCAATCAATTGCGCCGAAGTCGTAATGCTCCCGTTGCTCATTCCAAACAAGATCAGGATCTGGAACTGCAAGCCCAATGGCATGCGCCTGCTGCACCGCCTGATCGACAAATTGCTGGCGCAGTTCGTCGTTACTGCGACGCTTGATTTTCCACTTCATGGATTGGGCCGAGTGCGCAGACTCCGCATCATGGGGACCAAACATCATTAGAGAAGGCCACCACCAACGATTCAAGGCGTCCTGCGCCATTTCACGCTGAAGCTCAGCACCCTGCATGAGGGTCATCATGATGTTGTACCCCTGACGCTGGTGAAAACTCTCTTCCTTGCAAATTTTGACCATGGCGCGGGCATAAGGTCCATAGGAAGTGTTTTGCAGAGACACTTGATTAACAATCGCCGCACTATCGACAAGCCAACCGATGGCACCAATATCAGCCCACGTCAACGAGGGGTAATTGAAAATTGACGCGTATTTACTCGCGCCGGTGTGCAATCGATCAATCAACTCATCCCGGGTCACTCCTAGGGTTTCTGCCGAGGCGTACAAATACAACCCATGCCCGGCCTCGTCTTGCACTTTGGCCATCAAGATGGCTTTGCGCTCTAAGGTCGGGGCACGTGTAATCCACATGCCCTCAGGCTGCTCCCCGATCACCTCAGAGTGAGCGTGCTGGGATATTTGACGAATCAAATTCTGGCGGTATTTTTCCGGCATCCAGTCTTTAGGCTCGACCTTCTGCTCCGCATCTATCCGAGATTGAAATTTCTGCTCATTTGAAATCAACGGAATACTGTCTCTCATGCTCTACACCTACATTTAGTCGTTTTAAACACGTTCAATAATTAGCGCTATGCCCTGACCAACTCCAATGCACATCGTGCATAAGGCATAACGTCCACCGCTGCGCTGTAACTCATAGGCAGCCGTTGTTACCAACCTGGCGCCACTCATCCCTAGGGGATGGCCCAAAGCGATCGCGCCTCCATTTGGGTTTACGTGATGGGCGTCATCAGCAAGGCCAAGGGATCGCGTTACCGCGAGGGCTTGAGCCGCAAAAGCTTCGTTGAGCTCAATCAAATCCATGTCGCCCAGAGTGAGACCCGCTAGCGCCAGCACTTTCAGCGTAGCCTCATAAGGACCGTGACCCATAATTCTGGGCTCGAGGCCTGAAGTCGCCATTGCCACAACCCGTGCCAACGGTTCCAACCCCTGTGCCAATGCTGCTGCCTCAGACGCCAGCAACAATGCGCAAGCACCGTCGTTTACGCTCGAAGCATTGCCCGCCGTTACGGTGCCGCTCTCTCGAAAAGGGGTGGGCAGACTGGCTAGACGTACTAAGGAAGTGTCCTTCCTAGGGCCTTCATCTTCAGTTACTCGCAGCGATTCACCTTTACGCTGAGGAATCACCACCTCAGTGATCTCTTCCCCTAGACGCCCCTCGTTTTGAGCTGCGATTGCCCTTTGCTGAGAGCGCAGGGCAAAGGCATCTTGATCAGCTCTGGATATGTCAAATTGTGTCGCGAGGTTCTCTGCAGTTTCAGGCATTGAATCGGTGCCCCAACGCTTCTTAAATTCGGGGTTTACAAAGCGCCAACCAATAGTCGTATCGTAGGTCTGTAAGTTCCTGTCAAACGCTGAAGTGGCCTTACCTGTCACAAAGGGGGCGCGACTCATAGATTCAACGCCACCGGCAATAGCAAGATTGATCTCACCGCTCTTGATAGCGCGAGCCGCGGACCCGACGGCATCGAGGCCAGAACCACACAAACGATTGAGTGTTACCGCAGTTACTTGCTCTGGCATGCCCGCCAGCAGTGCGCTCATACGTCCAACATTTCTGTTGTCCTCTCCCGCCTGATTCGCGCAACCCATCCAGATGTCGTCAACAGCCAACCAGTCTGTGCTTGGATGACGAGCCATCAATGCTGCAATCGGTATGGCTCCCAAGTCATCGGTGCGCACAGTAGATAAGCCTCCCCCATATCGTCCAATGGGCGTCCTAACTGCGTCACAAACAAATGCGTCAATCATTAAGCACCTCTACTGAATCTGGTGGGACAATGGCATCTCCTATGGTGGTCGAGTTACCACGGAACTGCGCAACACACTCGTCCGCTTCATTGGTCACCGTGACATCGTAGATGCCCGTCCGTTTAGCCTGATGAACGACCGATGCTGTCGCCAGCAGTCGCTCACTCAATTTAGCCGGCCTCAAAAAATCGATCCGAGCACCTGATGCAACGGTGACGAGATTGCGGCTATTGCAAGCATAGGCAAACGCGCTGTCAGCCAATGTAAAAAGGTAGCCGCCATGACAGATCCCATGCCCATTAACCATTTGCGCTTGAACCGTCATTGCCATTTGCGCACTACCTAAGCCCACGCTAATAAGTTCCATTCCCAAAGCCTGACAAGCGCGGTCGCCTTCCCACATTGCGGCAGCGGCGGCGACAGCTGTTTCGACTGAGGCTGAATCATTGCTCACTGACCTGTGTACTCCGGCTGCCTTTTCTCCAAAAACGCCGCTACGCCTTCAGCGTAGTCATCAGTAAAACCCGCAGTGCGCATCAAAGTTTTTTCGAGGTCCAGCTGCTCATCTAGAGTATTGGTCATCGAGGCGGCAAACGCTTGTTTAGTGTAGGCAAAACCCAGAGTCGGCTGAGTAGCTAGGTGCTCAGCCAACGCCATCACGGTGTCCATGAGTTTGCTATCTTCCACGACCTCCCAGATAAGGCCCCACTCCTTGGCCTGATGAGCGGAGACTTTAGGCATCAGCATCGCCATTCCTTTGGCGCGTGCCATACCGACCATCCGCGGAAGGTGCCAGCTGCCGCCAGAATCAGGTATGAGCCCGAGCATGGCAAAAGACTCTACAAACTTCGCA